>Ga0256831_1002106_pt1 | contig 10451 bp, 5 predicted proteins | sample 132544metaG_FD_189087 | JGI IMG/M metagenome (GOLD analysis project Ga0256831, IMG submission 189087) | Hydrothermal vent microbial communities from Lau Basin, Pacific Ocean - 132-544 | ecosystem: Environmental > Aquatic > Marine > Hydrothermal vents | place: Pacific Ocean: Lau Basin | collected... | reverse complement strand
CCGGGAGGCCGGCGGATTGAACATCGCCTTCCTCCCCGGGCCGGACCGGTCCCAGGCGAACCGCTTCGTAGATATCGCATTCCCCACGGACCTGGGGGAAGCCCGCAATGCCCTGGTGGCAGGTTGCGCCCACGCCGTGGTGGCCCTCGAAGGGGGGTCGGGCACGCTCAGCGAGATCGCCCTGGGGCTCAAGAGAGGCGTCCCCGTGGTGAGCCTGGGAGGCTGGAAAGTGGCGGGAGTAGTGGAGGCCCGGGGGCCCGAGGAGGCCGTGAGCGAGGCCCTCCGGCTCGGCACCTAGGGCCGTCCCTTTCCTTGAACTCCCCCGGCCGTGCCGGTCCAATGGGATTTTTCTATCGGCCCCCGCCGGAAGACGAAGCGCCCCATCCTCTCCTTGAAGTCTTCAGGAGTCGCCCATGGATCTCCAGGCCCTCTTCAAGCAGTTCGTGGACACCGGGGTGGACCTGGTCTGGAACACCCCCTCGGTCTTCCCCTGGTTCGTGGCCATGCTGCTGGGGGCGGGGATCTTCGTCACCATCCGGCTGGGTTTCCCGAACATCCGGCTCTTCAAGCACGCCATCGACTGCATCCGGGGCAAGTTCGACGACCCCGAGGACAAGGGGGACATCAACCACTTCCAGGCCCTCACAACGGCCCTTTCCGCCACGGTGGGGATCGGGAACATCGCCGGCGTGGCCCTGGGGATTCACTACGGAGGGCCGGGCATCGTCTTCTGGCTCTGGGTCTCGGGCTTCTTCGGGATGACCCTCAAGTTCACCGAGGTCACCCTGGCCCACAACTACCGGACCTTCGACGCCGAGGGGAACGTCTCGGGCGGGCCCATGTATACCATGGAGCGCGGACTGGGGGGACACTGGAAAATCCTGGCCGGCGCATTCGCGGTGCTGGCCGTCTTCTGCAGTTTCGGCACGGGCAACATGAACCAGGCCAACACCGTGGCCGTCTCGGCCGCCTCGGACTTCGGCCTGTCCGGGTGGGTCGTGGGGCTCATCCTGGCCGGCACGGCGGGGCTCGTGATCATCGGCGGCATCAAGAGGATCGGGGCGGTCTCTTCCAGGCTCATGCCCACCATGGCGGTCCTCTACACCATCGGGGCCTTGATCATCCTCCTGGGCGAGCCCAGCAAGCTCCCCCATCTTTTCGCCACCATCTTCCGCGAGGCCTTCACCCCTTCGGCCGCTTTCGGCGGAACCGCCGTGGGGGCCTTCAGTTTCACCCTCCTCTGGGGAGTGAAGCGCGCCCTTTTCAGCAACGAGGCCGGCCAGGGAAGCGCGCCTATCGCCCACGCCGCCGCCCGGACCCACGAACCCGTCCGGGAAGGGGTGGTGGCCCTGCTCGAGCCTTTCGTGGACACCCTGATGATCTGCACCCTCACGGGGCTGGTGATCGTCACCACCGGGGTCTGGAAGGAGAAGTTTCCCCAAGTGCGCCCCCTGGAGCTGAACAAGATCCAGGTGAAGGCCGCCCCAAAGCGCCCCGTGACGGACCGGGACCTCCACGGGGAACACCCGGTGGAGCTGGCCGACTACGAGGGGACCTTCCGGGTCCGGGAGGGAAAGCCTGAAGGGCTTCGCTTCATCCTGAACGACGCCTTCGTCGACGAACCCAGGCTCCTCCAGGGAGGAAAGCCCTACACCGGGGAGCTGACCCTCCGGAACGGGACGCTCACCACCAAGGAGGGAAAGGGAATCACCCTGGCCCTCTCGGGAAAGATGCTCCTCTCCAGCTCGGCCCTGACGGCCAGGGCCTTCCACGAGGGGTTCGAGGAGACTCTCGGCCTGGGGTGGCTCGGGAACCTGGTGGTCTCCGTCTCGGTCTTTCTCTTCGGGCTCTCCACCATCATCTCCTGGGCCTATTACGGAGATCGGTGCGTGGAATATCTGTTCGGCGTAAAGTATACGCGCATCTACCACATCGCATACACCTGCTTCACCTACCTGGGGGCGGTCCTCGCCCTGGAGACGGTGTGGAACTACGGGGACCTGGCCATGGGGCTGATGGCCACGACCAACCTGATTTCGGTCCTGGCATTGACCCCGGTGGCAGTGCGCCTCACGAAGGAATACTTTTCCAAGGTTCACAAGGTCTACAAGTAACGCGGGAGCAAGCCATGGCGGCGACGGGCGGCTCGGGCGGATCGAAGGCGAGGGGAACCTTCGGAAAGATGGGGTTCATCCTGGCGGCGGCGGGCTCCGCCGTGGGCCTGGGGAACCTCTGGAAGTTCCCCTACATGGCCCACCGCAACGGGGGGGGCGCCTTCGTCCTGGTCTATCTCGTGGCTGTCCTCCTCCTGGGACTTCCCATCATGATGGCCGAGATCACCGTGGGGCGCTCCACCGCTTCCAACCCGGTCCGGGCCTTCCGGAGGCTCGGCGGGAAATGGTGGAGCCTGGTGGGCTGGCTCGGCATCGGCACGGGTTTCATCATCCTCTCCTATTATTCCGTCGTGGCCGGGTGGACCATCGAATACGTGGGCAAGTGCCTGGCCTGGTCGGCCCAGGGGTTCACCAAGGCTGACGCCGCCAAGGTGGGCAGCGACTTCATGGCCTTCCTCGCCCGCGGGGACAAGCAGGTCCTCTACCACGGAATCTTCATGGCCCTCACGGCGGGAGTCATCATCTTCGGCGTAAAGAAGGGGATCGAGGCCGTCACCAAGGTGCTCATGCCCGCCCTGTTCCTCATCCTCCTTCTGCTCGTGGCCGTGGCGGCCACGACGTCGAGCTTCCTCCCCGCCCTGGAACGCCTCTTCCTCCCGGGAAAGATCGGCGCCCGTGGGATCCTGGAGGCCGTGGGCCAGGCCTTCTTCTCCCTGAGCCTGGGGATGGGCGCCATGCTCACCTACGGCTCGTACATGTCCCGCAAGGAATCCGTTCCCAGGTCCGCCGCCATGGTCTGCGGGCTGGACACCCTGGTGGCGCTCATGGCCTCGGTGATCATGTTCACCATCATCATGGGCGTCCCCCCGGACCAGCGGGGAAAGTTCGGCGCCAGCAGCGTGATCCTCTTCACCACCCTTCCGGAAATGCTCTACAACCTCCCTCTTGGGAGGATCCTGGCCCCCTCCTTCTACCTGCTCGTGGGCTTCGCCGCCCTGACCTCCACCATCTCCCTCTTGGAGGTCCTGGTCTCCTGGTTCATCGACGACCTGGGGTGGAAACGCTCCTTCGCCACCGTCACCGTGGGGCTCGCCACCTTCGCCATGGGGGTCCCTTCGGCCCTGAGCTTCGGGTCCAACGAGTTCCTCACGTCCAGGTTCGCCCCTCTCGCCCCCAAGGCTTCGGGATTCTTCGACACATTCGATTACCTGGCGGCGAATTTCCTCCTTCCCATCGGCGGGCTTCTCACGGCCATCTTCGTCGGCTGGTATCTCTCCTCGGCCTTCACGAAGAAGGAAGTCGAGGAAGGCCACGGCCCCTTCCGGCTCCACCTTCTCTGGAAGACCCTGCTCCGCTTCGTCTGTCCCGGCGCCATCGCCTGGATCCTCTATTCCGTGGTCTTCCAGGGTGTGAAGTTCAATTGAGGGGGAGCTGAGAAAGTGGACCTCACCGACCCCATGCACATCGGTTTCCTCACCTACCTGGTGGTGGTCCTCCTGGTGGGCCTGGCCACATACAGGCTGAACCAGACAGGAGAGGACTACCTCCTGGCGGGCAGGAGGCTGAACATCTGGGTGGCCACCTTCTCCGAGAGGGCCAGCGGGGAATCTGCCTGGCTCCTTCTCGGCCTTCCAGGGGCGATCCTCACCACGGGACTCGCGGAGGTGTGGAGCGTGGTGGGTTGCGTCTCGGGAATCGCCCTCAGTTGGTGGATCGTGGCGGGGCCATTGAGAAGGGAGACCCAGAGGCTCGGGGCCCTCACCATCCCGGAGTATTTCGTCCGCCGCTTCGGCGCCACGGGCCAGGTCCTCCGGATCACCGCCACGGCCATCGTGGTCTTCTTCTTCGCCGTCTACCTCTCGGCCCAGGTGAGCGGCTCGGGAAAGGTCCTGAAGGCCACCTTCCACATCCCGGAGTTCCGGGGCATGCTCCTCGGGACGGGAGTGATCGTGGCCTATACGGTCATGGGCGGGTTCTTCGCCGTGGCCTGGACGGACCTCATCCAGGGCATCATCATGCTCGCCACCCTGGTAGTCCTTCCCCTGGTGGCCTGGGCGGAGGTGGCGGCCCGGGGGATCGACGTGGGAGCGGCCCTGGAGAGGCTGGGCCCGGGGATCTCCTCCCTGGTCCAGGGCAAGACCGGCTGGGCCGCCGCGGCGGCCGTGGTCGGCGGGCTGAGCTGGGGCCTGGGTTACCTGGGCCAGCCCCACGTGATCGTGCGCTACATGTCCGTCCGGGACCCCAAGGCCGTGAAGGCGGGAAAGTGGATCGCCATCACCTGGGCCGCCCTGGCCTTCACAGGCGCCCTCTTCATCGGGATCTTCGGCGCCGCCCTGATGGGGGCCCCCCCCGAGGGAGACAAAGAACAACTCATGCCCTACCTGGCCCTCCACCTCCTCCACCCCTGGCTGGCGGGAGTGTTCATCTCCGGCGCCGCGGCGGCCATGATGTCCACGGCGGACTCCCAGCTTCTGGTGACCACCTCGGCCGTCTCGGAAGATGTGGTCCACCGCATTTTCAAACCGGGCATGACCCAGAAGGAGCTGGTGCGCATCTCCCGGATCACCACCCTCGTCGTGGGCGGCCTGGCCTTCCTCCTGGCCGTGACCTCAGATGACTTGATCTACAACGTGGTCTCCTACGCCTGGTCCGGCCTGGGGGCCTCCTTCGGGCCGGGAATCGTCCTCTCCCTCCACTGGAAGCGAACCACCGGCAAGGGAGTCCTGGCGGGCATGATCGTGGGCACGGTCTCCACCGTGGTCTGGGCCGCCAGCCCGGCCCTGGAAGGGTTTCTCACAGTCCGGCTCGTCTCTTTCGTCCTGGCCGGTGCGGCGGTGGTGCTTGTGAGCCTGGCCGGCAAGGCCCCCGTTCCGGATTGAGCCGGGGCCTTCCAGCCCGGGGCTTGCGCTTTTTTCCCGGGACGCTACATTCCCCCGCCATGGCACACGCAAAAGTAAGCGGCAGGCGGCGCAAGGTCCGCGTCGGGGGTCCCAACCACGGGGTGAAGCCCACCCGCAGGAAGAAGCAGAGCCTCCGGGCCACCAGGGTCCGGATGCGCCAGGGCTTGGAAAAGCCCTGACTTCCCCCCCCTGGGCACCCTCCCCCCAAAGGGCGGAGGGGTTCTTCTATGTACTTTTATGAAGGATAAACATCCTCCCCGGAATTTATGGGGCCAGGAAGGGCCGAAAGGGTGAGGTCCACCTTTTGAGGGAGGGGAAGGCCCCGGGTTCAGGCTCCAGACCCCATCCTTCCCTTCCGTCCTCCCCGGGGGGAGAATCCCCTCCGGGAGGGGGGAGAGCCCGGGAGCGGACCCCCATGGACCCAGAAAAATCCCTCTTCCTCCTGGACGGTACGGCCCTGGCCTACCGGTCCCACTTCGCCTTCGCCAAAAGTTCCCTCACTTCCCCCGATGGAAGACCCACGGGGGCGGCCTTCGGGTATGCCCAGACCCTGCACAAGCTCCTGGAGAGGGACCGGCCCGCCCGGGCGGCCGTGGCCTTCGACGGCCCCAAGAAGACCTTCCGCCACGCCCTTCTTCCAAGTTACAAGGCCACCCGGGAGAAGACCCCGCCCGAACTGGTGGAACAGATCCCCTGGATCAAGGAGATCACAGGGCGCCTCGGCCTTGCCTCCCTGGAAGAAGAAGGGGTCGAGGCGGACGACGTGATCGGCACCCTGGCAAGGCGGGGGGAAAGGGAAGGCCTGGAAGTCTACATCGTCTCGGGGGACAAGGATTTCGCCCAGCTCGTCTCCCCGGGGATCAGGATCTACAACATCCTTTCCCGCTCCGAGGACGTGGAGGTCCTGGATCCCAAGGGCGTGGAGGCCAAATGGGGCGTGCCCCCCGAAAGGTTCCAGGACTTCCTGGCCCTGGTGGGAGACGCCAGCGACAACATCCCCGGCGTCCCGGGGGTCGGCCCCAAGACGGCGGCCGAGTTGATCCGCCTCTACGGGGATCTCGAAGGAATCCTCACGCGGGGAAAGGAATACAAACGATCCAAGATCGCCAAGGCCCTCGAGGAGAACGCGGAGCAGGCCAGGCTCGCCAAGGAACTCGTCCGGATCCGGACGGACCTGGACCTTCCCGTGGACCCCAAGGACCTCCAGGTCCGGCCCGTGGAGAGGGATGCCCTCAAAAAGCTCTACCTGGACCTGGGATTCCACTCCCTCCTCCCCAAGCTGATGGAGGACGCCGCCTCCAGGGAGGCCCAGCACGACTACCGGACCGTCCAGGACGAAGAAAGCCTTCTGGCCCTGGAGAAATCCCTCAGGGAGGCGGGGGAGTTCGTGGTGGACACCGAGACCACAGCCCTGGATCCCATGCGGGCCCGGGTTGTGGGGATCTCCTTCTCCACCCGGCCGGGGCTGGCCTGGTACGTCCCCCTTCTCACCCGGGGGGCGGGCTGGAGAGAGAAAGTCCTGGAAAGGCTGGGCCCCCTCCTCTCGGATCCCTCCCTGGCCAAGACGGGCCAGAACATCAAGTACGACATGGTGGCCCTCTCCAGGGAAGGCGTCGAGACGGAGGGCGTGACCTTCGACACCATGGTGGCCTCCTACTGCGTGGCTCCCGAAGAGAGACAGCACGGCCTGGACGCCCTCTCCCTCAAATACCTGAACTACCGCAAGATCCCCACGAGCGAATTGCTTGGGAAAGGACGCAAGAAAGTCACCATGGACCAGGTGACCCTTCCCGTCATCTCCCGGTACGCCTGCGAAGACGCCGACTACACGGGCCGGCTCGTTCCCGTCCTCAAGGAGGAGATGGCCAAGGCCGGGGTGGAAACGCTCTTCTACGAATTCGAGATGCCCCTCGTCCCGGTTCTCATGAGAATGGAGAGAGAGGGCATCCGCCTCGACCGGGAGAGACTCGCCCGGCTCTCCAAAGAACTGGAGGAGAGGATCGAGAAGATCGAGGGAGAGATCGGGGAGTACGCCGGAGAGGAGATCAACCTCCGTTCCCCCCAGCAGGTGAGCCGGCTCCTCTTCGAAAAACTCGAACTCCACAAGATCGCCGGCGGGCGCAAGCCCAGGAAGATGAAGACCGGGGCCTACAGCACGGACGCATCGGTCCTGGAGTCCCTGGCCCCCCACCACCCCGTCCCCGCCCTTCTCCTCCAGCACAGGGAGGTCTCCAAGCTGAAGAGCACCTACGTGGACGCCCTGGCTCAGCTCATCCACCCCGAGACGGGCCGGGTCCACACCCATTTCAACCAGACCGTCACCGCCACAGGAAGGCTCTCCTCCAGCGACCCCAACCTGCAGAACATCCCCATCCGGACCGAGGAGGGCAGGAAGGTCCGGGCCTGTTTCGTCCCCAGGAAGGAAGGCTGGAAGCTCCTCTCCCTGGATTACTCCCAGGTGGAACTGCGCGTCATGGCCCACTTCTCGGGGGACGAGAACCTCGTGGAGGCCTTCCGCCGGGGCAAGGACATCCACAGGCGGACGGCGGCCTTGATCCTGGGAAAAGCCGAGGAGGAAGTGACCCCCGGGGAGAGGGCCCGGGCCAAGGTGGTGAACTTCGGGATCCTCTACGGAATGGGGCCCCGCCGGCTGGCCAGGGAGACGGGGATGTCCGTGAAGGAAGCCTCCGAATTCATCGAGAGGTATTTCGCCGCCCTTCCCGGCGTCAAGGCCTGGCTCGAGGAGACCCTGGAGCGGGCCCGCCGGGAGAAGCAGGTCACCACCATCTTCGGCCGGCGCCGGCGCCTCCCGGAGATCCTCTCGCCCCACGAGAGGATCCGGGCGGGGGCGGAGAACATGGCCGTGAACACCCCCATCCAGGGGTCGGCGGCGGACATCATGAAGAAGGCCATGGTAGAGGTGGACCGGGCCGTCCGGGAGGAAGGCTTCCAGGGAAGGATGGTCCTCCAGGTGCACGACGAACTCCTCTTCGACTGTCCCGCCGGGGAGGTGGAAGAGCTGTCCCGCCGGGCGAAGGCCATCATGGAGGGGGTGGTCTCCCTCCAGGTGCCCCTGAAAGCCGACGTGGGCTGGGGGGACGACTGGCTCCAGGCCCACTCTTGACCAGGACCGGCTTCAAATGTCCCGTTTCGAGGCAACTTCCCCTGTCTGGAGGGGGACTTGCAGAAGTGGGACCTCTTCCTTTTGTTCCCCCTGCGGCTTCCCGCACCATACTTCTCAAAAGGGTGTCCCGGAAAACTGGAGAACTTTAGGGTGTCCAGGTTCGTCTACTTGACTTCCAGGCTCCCCCAAACCCTACGTCCAGGAGAAACTGAAATGCCTAGACCCTCTTTCCTCCTTCCTCTCTTCCTGGCCCTCCTTCCCGCGGCCCTCCCAGCCTCTCCCGGCGGCTGGATCCGCGAGTTCCCCAAGCCTCCCAGCCCTTACAAGATCGACCTCTCCCGGGAAAAACCCGACCAGGTGGTCCTCAAGTTCGTGGAGGGTTCTGGGGTGAGACTGCGGGGGGAAAAGTTCGTCTCCTTCGCCGGGCGGGACACCTCGGCGGTGAACCGCCTTCTCCAGTCCCTGGGGGTGCGGGTGGAGCGCTATTTCCAAAGGAGCGAAAAGGACCTGGACCTGGAAAGGGCCCAGATCCTGGCCTCTCTCGGCCCCAACGAAGAGATCCCCGCCGAGTTGAACCTCTATTACCTGGTCCACACCAGCGGTGCGGCCCAGAGCGAGGAGGTCATCGACGCCCTCAACGCCCTTCCTATCGTGGAATTCGCCTACGCCGAAGTGGCCGACTCCGCCTACGTTCCCTGCGGAGACATCCCCCCGCCCACCCCGGATTTCACTTCCAGGCAGACCTACTTCGGCCCGGCCCCGAGGGGCGTGAACTACCGGTCCGCCTACATCCTCGGCGGAGGCCGGGCCCAGGGGAGGACCATCGCCCATATCGAGGGAAGCTGGACGGTGGGCCACGAAGATCTGGCCCTCATGACCACGGCGGCCTACGTGGGGGGACCCCCCACGAGCCACTTCAACAGGTCCTCCTGGAAGGAGCATGGAACGGCCTGCGTGGGAATCATGGCGGCCGACCGGAACGGTTACGGAGTCAACGGTTTCGCCAGCGGCCGAAAGAAGCTCCTCCTCGCCTGCATCGGCTACGGCGCGGCCCGGCAGATCAACAACTGCGCCGGCCGTTCCGGGCCGGGGGACGTCTTTTCTTCCTCCTTCGCCTACCTGGTCCGTGGAAAGCACGCCCCCCTCACCTACGTGCGGGCCAATTACGACGCCGTCCGCAACGCCACGGCCAAGGGCATCACCTACGCCTTCGCCGCCGGCAATTCCAACATGGACCTGATGAATCCCATCTACGGGGGAAGGTTCGATCCAACCAAGTATGATTCGGGCGGCGTGATCGTGGGCGCCAGCAAGACCAACGGGATCGACAAGATCTCCTTCTCCAACTACGGAAAGCGCGTGGACTGCCACGCCTGGGGCACGCGCATCACCACCTTCGGCTACGGCAGGCTCTTCAACGGCGGCGGGGACCACCGCCAATACTACACCTATTCCTTCGGGGGAACCTCCGGCGCCACCCCCATCGTGGCGGGGATCGCGGCAGTCTTCTGGAACGCCGTAAAAGAACAGAACGGCGTCAGCCTGAAGTCCAGCGAGGTCCGGGATGCCCTCCGGAAATACGGCACCCCCCAGCGCTACGGCGGACACATCGGCCCCCACCCGGACCTGAAGAAGATGCTCGCCGCCTACGGTCTCCCCGACGGACTCTGGCTCCAGAAGGACGTCAAGCTGGGAGGAAAGGCCGTCCTGGAGATCACCGGACGCCCCAACGCCATGTATGTCCTCCTCATGTCCATCGCCCCGGCCCACATTTCTTTTCCCGGTATCTTGAACCGGGATATCCTGGTGGACCTCAAGGTCGGCGCGCCCGTGGCCACAGGCCCCCTGGACGCCCGGGGAAAAGCGAACCTCTCCTTCACCGTGCCCAACAACTTGACCCTCGCCCGGAAGGACTTCTACTTCCAGGTTGTGGACTTCACCGCCACGGGGAAAATCCACGCATCCAACAGCATCGAGGTCTACCTGGCCAAGTAGGAGGGTTTACCCGGACCCCCGGTCCGCGGAGATTCGGCTTTCCGTCTTCGACGCGGGCCGGGAGACCGGGAGTGCCTGGTCACTCCCGCCGTTCCGCCAGTTTCAAGGCGAGACGGCGGGCCTTGGGAACCTCCCGGACGCGGCGCCACCATCTCTCGGGAATGCCATCCGCCCCGCCGGCCGCCCCTGCCAGGGCGCCGGCGAGGCAGGCCGCCGTATCGGCGGGCCCGCCCAGACCGGCCACGGCCCGAACCGCTTCCTCGTATCCTTTCTTCCGGAAAAGAAGGGAGAACACCGAGGAAGCCAACCCCAGGGGCT
>Ga0256831_1002105_pt1 | contig 10453 bp, 14 predicted proteins | sample 132544metaG_FD_189087 | JGI IMG/M metagenome (GOLD analysis project Ga0256831, IMG submission 189087) | Hydrothermal vent microbial communities from Lau Basin, Pacific Ocean - 132-544 | ecosystem: Environmental > Aquatic > Marine > Hydrothermal vents | place: Pacific Ocean: Lau Basin | collected... | reverse complement strand
CAAACGTAGATGAGCTCGATGCTGATTTGGTAGAGATGATGAAAGAAAAATTACCAAAAACTATTTAGGAGGAAAATATGCATACATACGATGAACCGGTTTACCTCATAAGTATAGTTTCAAAGATCTTGGATATTCATCCACAAACGCTGCGTCAGTATGAGAGAGAAAATCTCATCACACCTTCTCGCTCAGATGGACGTATTCGGCTCTATTCTCAAAGAGATATTGACAGGATCAAACTCATACTGCGTTTAACTCGTGAACTTGGGGTAAATCTTGCGGGTGTAGATATTATTTTAAATCTTAAAGAGACGATAGACTCTATGGAGCGAGAAATAGCAGAGCTTCGTCATGATGTCGAGATGGCAAAAAATGCACACTCTGTTGCACCTGAGAAGTCTTTAGTGACGAAAAAAAGTCTGTATGAAATGGTAGTTTTTAAAGAAGATTAACGCCTTACTCTTTAAGGCGTTCTATTTTTGCTCCAATATTTTGGAGTTTTTCTTCAAGTGCCTCGTATCCTCTGTCGAGGTGGTAAATTCTATGGATGTTAGTTTCACCGTTTGCAACAAGTGCAGCAAGAACGAGTGCGCTTGATGCTCTAAGGTCTGTTGCCATAACATCTGTTCCACTGAGTTCTGTTTTTCCACTTACTGTTGCTGTATGTCCATTGAGTGTTATATCTGCACCCATACGTTGAAGTTCACTTACATGCATAAATCTGTTTTCAAAGAGTTTTTCTTCTATTATAGAGACACCTTCTGCTTGTGTTGCAAGTGCTAAGAACTGTGCTTGCATATCTGTTGGAAAGGCAGGGTACTCTTGCGTGACTATTTTTACAGGCTTTATCTCTTGTGCTGGATGAATGGTGATGGTGTCGTCTGTAATGGTAAAACTGCTTCCCATCTCTTCAAGCTTTGAGAGCACTGCACCGAGATGTTTTGGTTCGACATGTGTGAGGGTAAGTTCATTTTTTGTAATGGCTCCGGCACATAGATATGTTCCGGCTTCAATTCTATCTGGAATGACATCAAAATCTGCTATATCAAGTAGTGCACCGTCAGTTCCCTCTATCTCCAGTATCGCCGTACCAATACCTTTGATGTTGACACCACTTTTTGCAAGTATCTCACAAAGCTGTACTACTTCGGGTTCTCTCGCTGCGTTTGTAATGGTAGTGACCCCTTTTGCAAGTGCTGCCGCCATAACGATGTTCGCAGTTCCCGTTACGGTAATTTTGTCGAAGATTATTTCACATCCATGAAGTCCATTTGGTGTAGTCGCTTGAATATATCCGGCTTGTATATCTATATGTGCACCCATCTGTTCGAGCGCTTTGAGATGTAAGTCAATAGGGCGCTGACCGATGGCACAACCACCCGGAAGTGAAACCTCACAATGTCCAAAACGTGCAAGAATAGGGCCTAGTACTAAAATGGAAGCACGCATAGTCTTTACAATATCATAGGTTGCTTTTGTCTCGTTAATACTTGAAGTGTCAACGCGGACACTTTTATGTGAGAACTCACACTCTGCACCGAGTTTTGTAAGGAGTTTGAGAAGTGTTTTTATGTCGACAACATCAGGAAGATTTCCGATGGTCAGTGGTTTTTTAGCAAGGATTGTCATTGCTATAAGGGGCAGTGAAGCGTTCTTTGCGCCTGAAATTGATATCTCACCGCTGAGTTGTTGTGTCGAATGTATTTTTAGATAATCCATGGGTCTCTTTATAGGTATAATATAATTACACTATTATACCTTATTTTGATATAATTTTATTAAAGGAAGATGCATGAGTTCAGCCCTCGATAGATTAAAAAACCTAACAAATAAAATATCTAGTTACGAAACTGCAAGAAAAGAGAACCTCCGGCTTTTAGAGGAACTTTTTGATGAGTTGGAAATATCGCAAAAGGTAGAGAAATTTAGTGATATGTTTCTTTTTAAAGCGGTGAACCTCTCCGGTGTTTCGCTGCAAAAAGAGACTTTGGGTGAAATCAAAGAGGGAAAATATCTGCAGCTTTTGGCTATTAGTTATGATAAAGAAGCTGCGCAAAAGAGTAAAAACATCTCTTTGGCTTACTATGGTCGAGCTGACAAAGTGGATGTGAATTTTAAAAACAAGGTTGTGGAGTTTGTTATTCGGTACAGATTTGAGAAGAGCTTTATGACACTTGAACATTACCATGATATGCTTGGGGAGTTTAAGGGCAAAGGTGAGTAGATTTTATCTTCTTTTATGGCTGAGATGGGCTCTTTTACTCACTATCATGAGTATTGTTTTAGCAGCTTTTGGCGCTGCGTTTATTACGCTTTTTATTTACGTAAAACAGGGTGCTGCACCACTTGATAGTGCTGTTTATGGTGCACTTTTGAAAATATTTTCATTTTGGTTCGCTCTGAGTTGGAGTGTAACGCTGCTGCTCTCACTTTTTTTAGCTTTGAAGTATATTTTTAACCGTTGTTATGCTTCGTACAAGCTCATTTTACTGAGCTGTCCCAACAAAGAGGGTCGTAGTGATGTTGTTGAACTGATAGGGTATGGAGATTTGGTAAAAGTATGGCGAAAATGGTTGATGCTGCTCATTTGGCTCGTTGTAGCGCAAATGGTCATTGCATTTGTTGGTATGAAACTCTTCTCAAACGCAGTGACGCTTTTTGAGTGGTTCAATATCTATATTTTATATCTCTTTGTGATTATGGGCGGTTATTTCTCATTCATGATACTCAGCGCAAAGTGTAAAAAGGTAAAAGTAGTAAAATGCTAATATTTTTAGATATGCAGACAACAGGTGTGGAGAGTGACGATGTTATTTGCTCTGTGGGCGTACTGTATGAAGAAGAGTTGGTTTGTGAGCTTATAAATGAGGGGAAAAAGATACCTTCTCTTGCTTCGAGCATACATAACATAACAAATGAGATGATAAAAGAGTGTACTGCGTTTAGCAAGAGCAGGGTATATAAACTACTGCAAGAACATAACACGCATGAGCATACTTTAGTGAGTCATAACCTTGCTTTTCATCTGCAAAAACTCTCACAACATGGTTTTAAGTGGCAGGGCGCTGTTGTAGATAGTGCGCGTGTTACAAAACATCTCATTCCTGAGTGTGAGCTTTTCTCTTTGAACTTCTTACGGTATGAGCTGAAACTTTATAAGGAAGAAGAAACGTATAAACAACGCTATGGAATTAAATGTGCTTTAGTTGCACATGATGTGCAGAGTGATGTTATTATTACAAAATTACTTTTTGAGTATTTAAGCACACTTGCAAGGCTTGAAGAGATGCAGGAGATGAGCTTTTCTAAAGTACTGCTTGAGAAGTTGCCATTTGGAAAGTATCAAGGCAGGTACATTGAAGAGATTATGGATATTGACAGAAGTTATTTGCAATGGATGCTGCAGCTTCCAGAACTTGATGAAGATTTACGGTACTCCCTAGAGTACTATTTAGAAGGATAGATATGAAAGTAGCCGTAGAGTGCCAGTCACCGCTTTTACAAAAATCGTTGGAGATTTTTTTGAGCAGGTATTTAACCTCTTCAAAAAAGAGTGACATCATCATTCGTGATGAGGAGTGTCTTGAAGATGCACGATGTTTTTATGTCTCAAGCAGTGCAAATGCTGATTTGATGAAACCTTTTTCAAAGTCACAACTTATCTTGGCGTTGGAAAAAAAGTACAATGAACTCTATCCTCGTACAAATAATACTCTAAACGCAGCAGTACAAAAAGAAGAAAATACGACTATGGATTTTAGCATTTTAGAAAAACGCATAGAGGCTCTGACGCAAGAGTATCAAGCAAATATATTACGGGCAGTGAAAGCATTTTATGAAAAATAGACAACTTACAAAGAAAATAATCGCAGGAAAGTACAAAGGTAAAACTTTGAAACTGCCTTCAAAAACAACGACGAGAAGCTCCAAGTCAATAGTGCTGGAGTCTTTTTTTAATACATTGCAATTCGAGATTTGTGATGCAAATTTTGTAGAGGTCTTCTCTGGTAGCGGCTCCATCGGGCTTGAAGCCTTGAGTCGCGGAGCAAAAAAGATATATTTTATGGAAAAAGACCGTGATGCACTTAAAACTCTCAAAGAGAACATCGCACAGACCGATCCAAATGCCTGTGAAGTCTATGGCGGAGACAGTTTTACAAATATAAACGCAGTCGTTTCGCAGCTCAAAAAGAGTGGTAAAGATGCCTATTTTTATATTGATCCTCCTTTTAGTATTCGTGAAGGGATGGAAGATATTTATGACAAAACGCTGCGTTTAATAGCGAACTTACCACAGGAAAATGTCAAGATGATTATTATCGAGCATATGAGCGGACTAGAGATTCCTGAAAATATAGGAGCGTTCAGCAAACAAAAATCAAAAAAATTTGGAAATACAACGCTCACTTACTTCGAAGTGGAATAAAAATTGCTAAATCCTTTGTAATAATAAGGATTTGTGTATGAAATATATATTTGTTTTTCTACTTCTTTTTTCATCTCTAAACGCAACGAAAATTGCTGATGTTTCCAGCATCATTGGCGTGAGAGAGAATCAGATTATCGGTTATTCCCTTGTCGTTGGTTTGAAAAAAACAGGGGATGGAACAACTTCAAAATTTACCCTCCAGTCTATCTCAAATATGCTCAAAGCGATGAATATAGATATGAACCCTATTGATATCAAGTCAAAAAATGTCGCAGCAGTTGTAGTGACAGCACGTATGAAGCCTTTTGCCCGTCAGGGAGATAAGTTTGATGTTGTGGTCTCTTCTATTGGTGATGCGAAATCTTTAGAGGGCGGAACACTTCTTATGACACCGTTAAAAGGGGTGGATGGGAAGATATATGCCCTTGCACAAGGTTCACTAAGCATTGGCGGACGTAATGAGCGAGGTGCAGGAAGTGAGTCACACCCAACAAGTGGTGTTGTCTATAACGGTGGTATCATCGAGCGTGAGATCTACAGTAACCTTTTTAACCAACAATATGCAACGCTCTCCTTAAAAGAGTCTGGATTTAAAAATGCAGTGGCAGTGCAAAATGCCATTAACAAATTTTATGCGACACAGGTAGCTGTTGCCATGGATTCACGAAGTATTAAGCTCAAGTGTCCGAAGAACCGTTCTATGATAGAGTTTTTGGCTGAGGTTCAAGATATAGATATGAACTATAAACCCAAAGATAAAATCATCATTAATGAGAGAACTGGCACTATAGTTGCTGGGGTCAATATAGAGTTAAAACCGGTAGTACTCACTCATGGTGACATTACTATTAAAATAGTTGAAAACAAACAAGTTCCTGCTCCCGCTGGTGCAATGAAAGTGGATAACAACCTTGTCATCGGACTCAATCAGGATGAGGTTTATACCAAGAACGGTACGACAACGGTTGCAAATCTTGTGCGTTCTTTGGAGAAACTTGGAGCTTCTCCAAAAGATATCATCTCAATACTTGAAGCGATGAAAAGTGCCGGAAGTATTTCAGTAGATTTAGAGGTTATATAATGAGCTATGGAATGAATGCACTCACAATGAAGGCACAGATGGTGTCACAAAACTCTGTTGTGCCAAAAATTGATACAAACGCAGAAGATAAAGAGTTACGAAAACAGACTGATGCTTTTGAGTCTGTTATACTCAAAATGCTTATGGATAATGCGATGAAAGATGAAAAAAACCTCTTCTCATCACAAAATGATCCGGGTGAGAAAATCTACAAGTCGATGTACCGTGATGAGCTCTCAAAAGCGAGTGCGGGAAGCTTCGGATTTTCGCAGATGTTATATGACTATTTATCAAAAAAGAACGCCTAATTTAACTTTAGAAAATTATTTATTTGCCGATATAGTTGCATATGAATAGAGCACGTGCTAGACGGGCTTATAAGGAAAAATTATGATTTCTAAATTAAATAGTGCAGGTGTAGGTGCAGCATATGTTAATACGCTGAAAAATACACAGCAAAAAGAGGGCGCAAAAGGTGCCACAACGTCACAGAACAGTGACGATAAAATAGCAAAACTCAAAACGGCGATAGCGTCGGGAGAGTATAAAGTAGATCTCTCTGCCTTGGCAAATAAAATGGCGGATGAGTTGCTTTAGAGATTAACTTCAAAGGGGTGTAACATGTTGACACATCATTTAAAAAATACTTTAACAGACTTGGAAGATTTGATAGTCATGACAGAGTCGGACATTGAAGATATTAAAGTTGCACAGCATGATCCCCAGTTTGACAGACTCGCGATAAAAGAGGAGAAGATCAAAAGCTTTGAAGCAAAAAAAGCAATGATAGATCATGAGATCTCTTCTTTAATGAGTGCAAATCCTCAAACAGAACTTCCTGACCTTTTAACAAGTGAACAACACTTATTACTTGATGAGTTGAAAGTAAAGCTTTCACGACTCCGTGATGTCAACAAAGAGTATGCGAAGCTTGTCGTAATTGTCAGTAATCTTTATAACACTTTTTTAGAGCGTCTTGTTCCGACAGAGATGCAAGGCTATAACAAAGTTCCCTCAAAAGATGCAGCTATCTTAAAAGTAAGAGTATAGCTATGGCAACTATTTTTAATACACTTAATATCGGATACACAGGTCTAAACGCAGCGCAAGTGGGTATAAATACCACCGGGCATAATATTGCAAATGCAGAGACAGAAGGCTATACTCGCCAACGTGTTATTACTTCTGCTGCGACTCCTATAAGTATGCGACCTGGACAGGTTGGTAATGGTGTAGAGATTCAAGATATAAAACGTGTGTTTGATAACTTTGTATTTGACAGATATAATGGTGCATCAGCAGATAAAGAGTATAGTGATTTTGAGAGACAAACACTAGAACAGCTCTCAACATACTTTCCAGAAGTTGATGGAGTGGGTGTTAAAGCGGATCTTGCAGAGTTTTACAACATGTGGCAGACATTTGCCGACAATCCTGATAATGATGCGATAAAAGTAGCACTTGCAAAACAGACTGAGACACTGACAAGCCATATAAAGCAGACACAAAGTCAAGTTTTGACCCTGCAGCAACAGATGAACGATCAAATCTCAGTGAATATTAATCAGGTCAATGATCTTGCAAAACAGTTGGCTGATTTGAATATTTCAATAGATAACGCAGAGGTTGATGGAAAATATACGGCAAGTGATCTTCGTGATAAACGCAACGTGTTAGAGCGAAGTCTTTCAAGACTTATCGGTGCACAGGTCAACCAAGGTCAACTTGAGGCAAATATTCAGATAGATAGTAATTCAAACACACGAACTGGTAGTTATACAGTAAGTGTGAATGGTTTTAACATTGTAGATGGGAATACGTTTCACCCACTGCGTTTAGATAATGCAGAGAATAAATTTGGTTTTTATGACATCTCTTATGAGAGACAAGACGGTACACTTATTCCTATGAATGAAGAGATAAAAGGCGGAAAAATAGGCGCTATTTTAGATCTTCGCGGTGGTGCAATCGATACAACGAGTGGTATGCCCGTAGATGGAATTATTCAAAAAACAGTAACTGATTTAGATGCTTTTGCCAAAGGATTTATAGAGAGTACCAATAATCTTTATGCACAGAGTGCCTCTACACGAAAAGAATCAAATGTCATAGACCTAGATCCTTCAAATGCTCTTGTTAGCACAAACCTCGGTATTAAAGAGGGGGCTTTTGACGTAGTTATATATGATCTTAATGGTGATGAAGTTGCCAGACGAAGTATAAATATAGACGTAGCGACTTCAATGTCAAATGGTACAAACTCCATTAAGTCACAAATTGAAGCAAACAAAGATGATAATGGTGATGGAAATGCGACGAATGATGTGGATAATTATCTTATATTTAATTATGCCTCATCTGCGACAGGAGAGCAAAAACTAGAACTCTCTATAGAACCGGGAAGCGCTTCAAAAGGGTACACTTTTTCAATAGAGGACAAGTTAAGCGATGACTCTTTTAATTCCGGAACAAACTTTGCAGGTGCTTTGGGACTAGGAAGATATTTCGATGGACAAAATGCTCGTGATATAAAGCTTATCGATACTTTTAAAGACAACCCTACGTTTATACATGCCGGATACTCATCAAGTGCGGGAGATAATCGTTTAGCGCTGAATATGGTACAACAGCAGTTTGAAAAATATGACTTTGATGTGGGACAAGAGAGCTATAATGCAACACTCTATGGAATGTTTGATATTACAAGTACATATGTCGGTATTTCTACAAACGCAGCAATTACGAAAAATGATACGGTAAATACTCAGTTTAATGCAATTGAACTCGAATATAATTCCGTTTCTAAGGTAAGTATTGATGAAGAGATGACAAACCTTATAAAGTACCAAACGTCATATGGTGCAGCTGCAAAGGTCATTACAACAGTCGATCAAATGATGCAGACACTTTTAGGAATTAAACAATAACAGATGCCTCGCTTTAGCATAGCTCTTTTGGGTATGATCTTCTTTTTTTCCTTTGTTGGACCTTACTTTTATGCACTTAGTCCTTATAGCCTTAATGCCCACTCTATTTTGTCTGCTCCCTCGCTTGAGCACCTTCTTGGCACGGACAGACTTGGAAGAGATCTGCTTGCACGCCTGATGGAGGGAGGAAAAGTTTCTTTGATTATTGGGGTAGGGAGTGCCTTCATTGCTTCGTTCATTGGTCTATTGTACGGCTCTTTAGCCGGATATCTTCGAGGCGGCTTTGATAAGATGTTCGTTGTGAGTGTAGATCTCTTCTTGACCTTTCCAACATTCTTTTTACTTTTGGCACTTGTGAGTTATGTAAATGCTTCTGTATGGGTACTTATTGTGATTATTTCCATAACAGGGTGGATGACTACAGCACGTTTAATCCGTTCTGAGAGTTTTAAAATTACTTCACAACCTTACATTAAGATTCTCAATATTGCAAAAATGAACAAGCTGAAAATATTGATGAAATATTACGCACCACTTTTGGCACCTATTTACTTTGTAAGTTTTACTTTCGGGGTAGGCGGAGCTATTCTCGCTGAATCGTCTTTGAGCTTTTTAGGGCTTGGTATTGTTGCTCCGCAGATGAGTTGGGGTAGCATACTCAGTGGAGGAAAAGATGTGGTGGACATCGCTTGGTGGGTGAGCTTTTTCCCCGGTTTGATGATATTTTTGGTAACTTTTTCTCTTATCAATATTTCGAATTATTTACAAAGCCTCACCAATCAAAAAGAGCTGCAAAATTAGGTATAATTCCATAGAAGGATAAAATAATATGATTTTGATGATAGATAATTATGACAGTTTTACATATAATGTAGTGCAATATTGTCGTGAACTTGGTGCTGATTTAAAAATTATACGTAATGATGAGATGAGTGTGGAGGAGATTGAAGCTCTCCATCCTGAGAAGATTATTATCTCCCCTGGGCCAGCTTCTCCTGATGAAGCGGGAATCACTCTTAAAGTGATCGAGCATTTTAAAGATAAAGTGCCGATTCTAGGTATTTGTTTAGGACATCAAAGTATTGCACAGGCTTTTGGCGCTGATGTCGTTCGTGCAAAAAATATGATGCATGGGAAAACATCAAAAATGGTGCGAACGCAAGAATGCGCTATTTTTAAAGATATACCAAAAGAGTTTACTGCTACTCGTTATCACTCTTTGATAGTAGACAAAAGCACTCTTCCTGAAACTATAGAACCGACTGCGTTTAGTGGGGATGATGAAGAGATTATGGCATTAAAAGTCAAAGACAAAGATATTTACGGTGTACAGTTCCACCCCGAATCGATTATGAGTGAATATGGACATGAAATGATAGGAAATTTCTTACAATTATGAGTCCAAAAATCATCTTTTTCTTACTTTTAGGATTAGATGCACTCATTTTACTGCTTGAGACATCCCATGTCTCTATCTCCTACAATGAAGCACTGCTGTTGTATGGGCACAACTCCTTTTTACAGTATATCACTCGATTTTTCATCACACTTTTTGGTCAAAATGATATAGGGTTGCGTTTAGCAATGATACTGATGCATTTAGGCAGTGTCATTTTACTCTATCTTATTTCAAAACGCTACCTAAAAACTGAAAGAAATCGACTTTGGCTTGTTTTTATTTTTATACTTCTACCTGGTGTTATCAGTGCTGCAATGGTAGTCAATCATGCTGGGCTTATTATTTTTTCTCTTTTACTTTATATCTATCTTGATGGTATAGTGTCTGAAAAATATACGGCTGGATTCCTTTTCCTCTTGGCTTTACTTGACCCCGGTTTTTCTTATCTTTTTATTGGGCTTGGCATCTACTATTTTGCACACAAACAAAAGTGGATGTTCGCTTATTCAATTTTGCTCTATTTACTTTCAATCAACCTTTACAATGTCAAAATTGACGGTGCTCCAAGTGGACATTTTTTAGATCTTTTAGGACTCTATAGTGCGATTTTTACA
>Ga0256831_1002104_pt1 | contig 10456 bp, 8 predicted proteins | sample 132544metaG_FD_189087 | JGI IMG/M metagenome (GOLD analysis project Ga0256831, IMG submission 189087) | Hydrothermal vent microbial communities from Lau Basin, Pacific Ocean - 132-544 | ecosystem: Environmental > Aquatic > Marine > Hydrothermal vents | place: Pacific Ocean: Lau Basin | collected... | reverse complement strand
AACCGGTCGGGAAAGCATAATGCATGCGTATCCATTCAATACCTTCTACTTTCACCAATGCTTTGAGCAAATCGTTAAGCCGGCGTTTACCATACAAATCTAATCCGTAAAAGGTTAAATCTTGAGCAATGAGTATCAATTCCTTGACACCTTTTGCCGCTAACTTCTCGGCTTCCAATACCAAACTCTCAATACTTCGAGAAATATGCTTTCCGCGAATCATGGGTATGGCGCAAAATGAGCAACTACGGTCACATCCTTCCGAGATTTTTAAGTAAGCGTAATGTGATGGCGTCGTCAATTGGCGTTCGCCGATTAATTCGTGTTTATAATCGACATTAAAAGTTTTAAGCAAACTTATCATGTCATGGGTGCCGAAATATTGGTCAACTTCCGGTATTTCTTTTGGCAAAACTTCTTTATAACGCTCACTTAAACAACCGGTTACATAAACTTTTTCGATATAACCGGCTTCTTTATCCTTAATAGCCGCTAGTATGGTGTCGATAGATTCTTGCTTGGCATCGTGGATAAAACCGCAAGTATTGATGATGACAATATCACCTGAATCGGCATTGTGTGTGACATCATAACCTTTATGTGCTAGTTGTCCCATCAAATTTTCGCTGTCATACACATTTTTAGAGCAGCCTAATGTAATGATGTTGATTTTTTTATCGCTCTGCTTAACTTTCATACAGTATTTATTAGACCGCAAAGATATGCAATTACTAATCATAAGCGATTTATTTGAGAGATTTTAACATCAAATCCGGATTTGAAATTTACGAATACTTGACAAAGCCATATAAAATTTTGTATCTTTGCCAATAATTTCCTGCCGATATTACTTTGGTGGGAAATATTTTTTATTATTTTTTAAAATATTTGATTATGAGCAAGATAATTTATTTAACACCCGAAGGACTTGAAAATTTAAAAAAGGAATTGGAATTTTTGAAATATACCGAAATGCCTGAAATCACCAAACGTATTGCCGAAGCTCGTGACAAAGGTGATCTGTCTGAAAATGCGGAATATCATGCTGCCAAAGAAGAGCAAGTCCGGGTGAATAATAAAATTCAAGAATTGCAAATGACACTCGCCAATGCTCGTATATTGGACGATAAAGATTTGGATACGTCCAAAGTTTTGATTTTTTCAACTGTCAAAATCAAAAATTTGAAAACCAAAAAGGAAAAAACTTACACTTTGGTTTCTGCCAATGAAGCCGATCCGGTGCAAGGAAAAATATCAGTTGAATCACCTATCGGGAAAGGACTTTTGGGCAAATCCGTCGGTGATATTGCCGAAATAGATGTTCCTGCCGGCAAACTGCAATTGGAAATTTTGGAAATTACCAGATAATTTTCTTCATAAAACTTCAAATCAAAAGCCAAAGCAGACCGCTTTGGCTTTTGATTTTTACAGATATTTAAAAATCTACTTTTTATTTAAAGCATTATATCCCGCGATAATTTCTTCGACTATTTCGGGATTGGTCAAGGTCGAAGTGTCACCAAAATTGGTTGAGCCTTCTACAATTTTACGCAAAATACGGCGCATAATTTTGCCGCTACGGGTTTTAGGCAAACCTTTCACAAATTGAATTTGATCCGGTTTAGCAATCGGACTGATGAGTTTAGACACGGCTTTGATTAATGAGTTCCGCAATTCGTCATCTAAATCGTCCGGTTTATCCGGGGCTACCACATAGGCATAAATGCCCTGCCCTTTGATAGGATGTGGCATACCGACTACGGCAGATTCTGCAACCAAGGGGTGTTCATTCAAAGCATTTTCAATCTCGGCAGTTCCTAATCTATGACCGGATACATTGATGACATCATCTATACGTCCCAATATTCTGTAATAACCGTCTTCATCGCGTTTAACGCCATCCCCCGTAAAATATAGACCGGGGAAGGTAGAAAAATAAGCTTGTTTATAGCGCGCATGATCCCCCCAAAGCGTACGCGCCATACCGGGCCACGGAAATTCGATACACAAATTACCTTCTACATTTTTACCATACATCTTTTTACCATCACCATCGACTATCACCGGACGGATACCAGGCAAAGGCAACGTGGCATAAGCCGGTTTAGTCGGAATAATGCCGGCTAACGGGCTAATCATAATACCACCGGTTTCGGTTTGCCACCAAGTATCCACTATCGGGCAGCGTCCTTTACCTACGTGGTCATGATACCAGTGCCAAGCTTCTTCATTGATAGGTTCGCCAACAGTTCCTAAAACTCTTAAAGTCGGCATTTCGTAATCATCAACCCATTTTTCGCCTTCGGCTAATAAAGCTCTTATAGCCGTTGGTGATGTATAAAACTCATTAACCCCATACTTTTCAATGATTTGCCAGTATCTATCCGGTGCCGGATAGGTTGGGATACCTTCAAACATAATGCTGGTAGCACCTTCAAGCAACGGACCATAAATGATGTAAGAGTGTCCGGTTATCCAACCGATGTCAGCAGCACAAAAATAAATATCATTAGGACGGTATTGGAATACATTTTTAAAAGTAAAAGCCGAATAAACCATATAACCACCGGTAGTATGTAATACCCCTTTCGGTTTACCGGTCGAACCGCTTGTATATAAAATAAAGAGCGGATCTTCGGCATCCATAATTTCAGGTTTGGCTTCGGGAGACGCCTCTTTCATTAAATCGTGCCACCATAAATCACGTCCTTCTTGCATATTGACCGGTTCGCCGGTACGTTTTACCACGACCATTTTTTCAATAGAATCGGACATAGTTAAGGCTTCATCCGAAGTCGCTTTCAACGGAATAGTCTTTTTGCCGCGATAACCACCGTCAGCCGTGATTAAAACTTTGGCTTGTGCATCATTATTCCGGTCAGCCAAAGCTTTGGCGGAAAAACCGGCAAATACGATAGAATGAATAGCCCCGATACGAGCACATGCCAACATGGCAATAGCTAATTCGGGAATCATAGGTAAATAAATAGCGACTCTATCACCTTTTTTGACGCCTAAACCTTTTAATACATTGGCAAACTTGTTGACTTCTTCATACAATTCCCGGTAAGTATAAGATTTAGACGCTTCATTGGGGTCATTCGGTTCCCAAATAATGGCTTTTTGGTCGCCTCTTAAAAAAAGATGGCGTTCAAAAATATTTTCGGTAATATTAAGCTTGCCATCAATAAACCATTCGACTTTGGGTTCGTTAAAGTCCCATTTTAAAGTTTTGGTCCAAGGTTTTCGCCAATAAAAAGTTTCGGCAATATTGGACCAGAATCCGACGGGATTAGCGACACTTTTTTGATATTCATGTAAATAGCCGCTTAGAGTTGAGATTTTTGGTATCATAATTGTGTAGTTTTGTTAAATTGACATCTAAAATAAGTTTTTTAATTTAAGAATTACAACTTTCCAGACAAAAATTTTTATTATGATATTTTTTTAACTTATTTGATTACAAAAAATCAACCTAAAATACCATAAACATTCCTTAAAAAAACCTATTTTTGAAACCAAATTAACAGCATGCAAGATATCATCCATTTTTTTACTGCTCCTTATGAACATACGCCGGTTATTTATATCCTAATTGAATTTGTGGCTATGGCATTTGGTATTGCCAGCGTCTTATTTGCCAAAAAAGAAAATATTTTGGTCTATCCGACCGGTATCATCAGCACGGCATTATACGTATATTTACTTAGCAGATGGCAAATGTATGGCGATTTAATCATCAACATCTATTATACTTTAATGAGTATTTACGGTTGGTGGGTTTGGAGCCGGGTAGTAGATGATCAAAGCCAAAAACACATTCCTATTACTAAAAGTTCAAAAAAAGATTATTTATTGGCATTGGGGATATTTGTCTTTACATCGGCTTTTGTCATTTGGGTTTACCGGCATTATAATGTGATGCCTAACGAATTGGGGTTTAAAGATAGCGTTCATTATGCATGGCAACATTTATCGACCGGCAAATTGGCTGAAATCAAAAAAATTACACCTTTTCTGGATACTTTTACCACTGGTGCCGCTTTTGCTGCCATGTGGCTCATGGCTAATAAAAAACTGGAAAGTTGGATTTTTTGGATTGCCGTTAATATGGTGTCTGTACCATTATATTTTATTAAAGGTTATGGCTTTACAGGCATACAATACTTTATTTTTTTAATTTTGGCATTCCAAGGTTATAAACAGTGGCAAAAATTAATGCAAAAAGAAAAATTAGAAACCATTTCATGAATAAATCAATAAGAGAACAACTCAAACAAAAACCGTCGGATGTTGTAAAAGTAGTGATGTTTGGACCGGAATCGACCGGGAAAACGACCTTATCACAACAATTAGCCCGTCATTATAATACCGTTTGGGTGCCGGAATACGCCCGCGACTATCTGCAAAACGTGTGGAATAACGAACGACGCACTTGTGAGCAGAAAGATTTAATCCCGATAGCCATAGGACAAATGGCATTGGAAAACGATTTGGCTCAAAAAGCCACAGATGTTTTATTCTGTGATACTGATTTACTCGAAACCAAAGTTTATTCCAAAGAATACTATGGCGGCTATGTCGACCCGTTGCTCGATGAAGCCGCCCGTAACAATAATTACGATTTGTATTTTTTAACTTATATTGATGTACCTTGGGAAGCTGATGATTTACGTGACCGTCCGCATCAACGCGAAGAAATGTTTAACGCCTTTAAAAAAGCATTGGATGAACACGGTAAAAATTATATCATATTAAAAGGTAACAAAAAGGAACGTTTGCAAAAAGCGGTCAAGTATGTTGATGAGCTTTTAGAAAAAAATAAAATTAAGTAAGCTTATAGCATATGAGTAACATTATTTTTTAATAATAAAATCTAATAATTAAAACCAATTAAGAATTAATGAAAAACCCTTTACTTTCAGACTTTAATACCTATTTTGACACGGTTCCGTTTTCGGACATCAAACCCGGTCATTTTAAACCGGCTATTGAAAAACATATAGTGCAAACACAAGAAGAGATTGATAATATTGTGCAAAATCCGGCAACTCCGGACTATCAAAATACCATCGAAGCATTGGAATTTTCCGGCATGCATTTATCTCGAATCCAAAATATTTTGATGAATATCAATTCTGCTGAAACCAATGACGCTTGGCAACAAACTACTGAAGAAATTTTACCGGTACTAAATGATTTTTATAACAATATCAGACAAAACAAAGCCCTGTTTGAAAAAATTGCTTATGTAAAAGCACATGTTAATCCGGATGCATTAACTACAGAACAAAAGATGTTGCTCGAAAAAACTTATAAAAGTTTTATACGAAACGGCGCCAATCTCAATGCCGAACAACAACAAAAATTACGCAGTATTGATCAAGAATTAACCCGTCATAAATTGCAGTTTAACAAAAATGTACTACACGAAACCAATAGTTTCGAACTGTTAATTACCGATAAAAAAGATTTAGAAGGTTTGCCGGAATCTGTTATTGAAGCTGCCAATGAGCTAGCCAAACAACGCGATAAAAAAGGTTGGTTATTTACCTTGCATGCGCCGTCTTATATACCCTTTATGAAATACATTAAAAACAGAGAGTTGCGTCGGCAAATGGCATTGGCTTACGGTAGTCGCAGTTTTAAACATGATACTTTTGACAACCGACAAATTGTCTTGAAAATAGCAGATTTGCGAAAGCAGCGGGCAGCATTACTCGGTTATAAAACTTATGCCCATTATGTTTTGGAAGAACGCATGGCGGAACATCCGGATAAAGTTTTAGATTTTCTCGATAATTTGCACCAAGCTGCCTACCCGAAAGCACAGGTAGAATTGCAACAACTGAAAGCATTAGCAAAAAAAGATGGTATTGACCGACTTGAAAAATGGGATATCGCTTATTATATGAATATTCTTAAAAAACAAGAATTACAGTTAGATGAACAAAAGCTTAAAGCATATTTTCCTTTAGACAAGGTTTTACAAGGCGTTTTTGATATTGCCGGTAAACTATACGGGCTGAAATTTATAAAAACCGAAAGGATTGACACTTATCATCCGGATGTGCAAGTCTATGAAGTGTATGATAAAAACGACAGGTTTACAGCGGTTTTTTATGCCGATTTTTTTCCTCGTACCGGTAAACGCCAAGGTGCTTGGATGACATCATACAAAGATCAATGGCAAAGAAACGGAAAAGACTCACGACCACATATTTCCATCGTAACCAACTTTACCAAACCTACGGCAACGGAACCGAGTTTGCTGAGTTTTAATGAAGTAACGACACTTTTCCATGAGTTTGGTCACGCCTTGCACGGCATGTTGGCGCAAAGCCACTATCCGAGTTTGTCGGGGACTAATGTTTACTGGGATTTTGTCGAATTGCCCTCTCAAATTATGGAAAACTGGGCATATGAAAAAGAAGCGCTTGACCTGTTTGCTCGTCACTATCAAACCGGTGAAAAATTACCGGAAGAAGACTTGAAAAACATCAAAAAATCTTTACAATTCATGGAGGGCTATGCCACTAACCGGCAGTTGAGTTTCGGTTATTTGGATATGGGCTGGCATTATCATTTTGACCCCAATCATGATAAAGATGTATCGCAAATAGAACAAAAACACATGGCTAAAACACAAATTTTGCCTTATCACCCCCAAAATAATATGAGTGTAGCATTCAGCCATATTTTTCCGGGGGGCTATGCAGCCGGTTATTACTCGTACAAATGGGCGGAAGTCTTAGATGCCGATGCTTTTGCTTATTTCAAAGAAAAGGGTATATTTAATCCGGAAGTTGCTCAAAAATTTAAAGCTCTGTTACAAGCCGGTGGCACCGAACATCCCATGATACTTTATAAAAAATTCAGAGGACGTGAACCGAAAGTCGAGGCACTTATTAAGCGTGCAGGATTAAAAAACTAATCAAAATCTTTGGTTTCGCCTACGGCAGCTTTTTGTATATTAATTAATTGGGCATGTTGATCATGGCCATCAATTATAAATGCTTCAATATCACAATTGTTAATATCACTAACTTCCGGCGGAATACTTCCCGAAAATTGGTAGTGATAAACAGCATTGGTAGTAGTTTCTCCGGACGGAATAGATGTTCCGTAAAGACCAATCAAAGCCGTTCGCAGACAATGTTTTTGTTCAAAGTTCGGAATCGGATCTTGTCCGCCGTAAAATGATGTTCCGTTGGCTTGATCTGCATGTAAACCGTTTTCGGTCAAATATAAAACCAAATTTAAGTTTTGCTTTGATAAATCCATATCAAACCTTACCGCTACGTCAATATTTATGGTGTTACCTGTAACATTGGAAGTGATAGCCAGACCAAGTGGTTGTGACTTTTCCAATTCATTATGTAAAGTACTATAAGTTTCGTCCCAAATAAAACCGATTGTACGGTTAACTATAGGTGACGGGAGTCCTCCGGTAATTTGAAAATCATTAATTAAAGTGGTAACTTCACTAAACCCGAATGGATCATCACCCGGATAACGTGACTGATGAATAGCTACGGGAATGATATGACTGTTTTGCGATACTGCTTCCTCCAAATGGTAAGCAACCCGTGGACAATTCGTACACCAGGTAGCAGTATAATCTTCCACCATTATTTTAGTGGAATGCCGTGGATTAATTACATTGACTGTATAAGCATCACTATTAATGGTTTGCCCGTCTAAAGTGGCAGTAGCTGTTATCTCGTAAGAACCGGTTTGGTCAAAACTAATTTCATTAGTATTTTGTGCTTGCCCGTTTACATAAAAAACGGCTGCGGTGGTTAAATCATTTCCGGCTCTTGTTTTGGCTGTAAAAGGAACTTTATAATTGGTTATTAATTGCGTACCGTACGGATTATCAACTTCAATAATTAAGGTATCGGACACGCCTTCTTCTTTAATATCACAAGAAGAAAATAATAGTATTAAAATAGCAAAGCTAAAAAACAGTTTTTTCATCGTTTAAAATATTTGGTTAAAAATAAGAAAAAATATTAAGTATGACATGAATCGCCATGATGATGATCATCTGCTCCGGGCGTCTTACGTTCGGCACCATCCATGAGCCATTGCATTAGAGCTTCAGAATCTGAAAAAACACGCGCTGATAATACCTTATTATTTACCTTAACATTTTCAGGAAGCTTGATTTTATCCGTATTTTTAAATAAGAATGCCATACGATAAGCTTTGTGCGAAGCAATTTTAGGCACAATATATTGCAAAAACCAATCGATGGTTTCTTGAGAAATCAAATGTTCCACTTGTCGCCAATCGACATAAATTTGGTTGGCACGCTTATAAATACGCTTACTTAAAAAATTTAAAAATTCGTGATAAATACCTTCCGTATCCATATAACCGGCATATTCCGACCAATAAAAATGCATCAGATATTGCAATTCTAAGTAATTGACTTTTAAAAATTTGGAAGTGTATAAAATCATAATTATTTGAGGTATTGAGAAAAACTATCAATTTCTTTCGTCTTTTGCCCACAACAATTTTTTTTGCAGGGTTTTAATAAAAGAATTTTCTTTAAACTGAATCAATTTTATGATAAAAGGTGCTGTATAAACACTTATTTGTGTATCTATCGGCAAACTATAAACGCGACTATCCAAAGAAATTAAAAATTCCGGTTCGCGACTCGAAACTTTTAGTTTTATATGGTGTTCATTGGGGACTACCAACGGACGTACCGTCAAATTGTGTGGCGCAATAGGATTGATGATAAAATTCATGGCTTCCGGCACCATAATGGGGCCTCCGCAACTCAATGAATAAGCAGTAGAACCGGTAGGAGTTGACACAATTAAGCCGTCCGCCCAATAAGTTGCCAAATATTCATCGTCAATATAAGCATCAATATTAATCATGGCAGTCGTATTCTTTCGATTGACAACCAATTCATTCAAAGCAAAATTCATTTTTTTAATCCCGGCATGTTCCGGTTGGGTATCAATAGCAACCAAATTGCGTTCACTGATGGTGTATTGTCCCTTTAAATATAGATTAACTGCCTTTTCCAATTGCTCTTTTTGTACGGTTGCCAAGAAACCGAGCCTACCTGCATTAATACCGAAAATCGGAATACCTTTATCTCTGATATAAGTCAAAGCGCGCAAAATTGTTCCGTCGCCGCCATAAGTAAAAAACACATTGACATCATCGGGTAAATCGTGATATGATGAAAAAGTTTGAAAATCAGGATAAGATTTCAATAAAAATTCGGGTTGTTCTTTTGAAAAATTTTGGTGTTCCAATAATTTTTCGTAAAAATCCTTTTGGAATAATATTTCTACTTTGTGTTTCAACAAAACATCAAGCAAAAGAAGCAAATAAGTAAAAGATTTATCTGACCGATAATACCCGTAAATAGCGACTTTTTTCATGGTCTTAGTTTAATATGGTAAAATTAAGAAAAAATTATAGGATCGTGTTTACATTTAAGTTATAAAAAAATGTCCCGTTATAGGACATTTTGATAAATTAAGATTTTATGTTGCAACTATTTATATAATTTCAATCTAAGACAGCCATTTATTTAATTTCTCACCTCATCAAATTACAAGTAAAAGTATGGTATAAAGTAACAACAATCCTCAAAGCTCAAAAATATAATAAAGCAGAAAAAAAATCAATTCATCATTGCTCAAATACTATTCAGCTTGCTTGTGCTATATAAATATCAATATCTTTAGCTTCTTTTGACTTCGGATATTTTTCTTTAATCAACTCAAAGTATTTTTTAGCTTTGGCTTTATCTCCTTGGTCCAATGCCAATTTACCGGCTTTAAAATAATAAATAGGGGCAGTATATTCATTATCTGAAGTTTTAGCGGCTTTTTCGTAATAATTTAAAGCATCTTTGGGTTGATTTAACTCAACAAAAGCATCTCCGATAACACCGTAAGCCGTAGGTTGCAAAATATCATCATCGCCATCAAATTTTGACAAATAAGAAACGGCATTTTTAAAGTCGCCTTTTTTGTAATAAATCATCCCGATGTAATAGTTTGATAAATTTCCGGCTTTGGTACCGCTATATTTTTCATTGACCTTCAAAAAACCATATTTACCATCAGCGCCATTAAGGGCTTTGTCAAAATCAATGTTCATGATAGAGTCCTGAGTTGCATTGATCCCTTCATCAAAATATTTTTGAGCAGTCACTAAATCATTTATCGCTTCTTGTTCATTGGGTTGTTTGACGTTTTTATCATACCACATATAACCGGCAACCAATACAATAATAGCAGCAAGTCCGGTAAAAATCCACTTTTGATTTTTTTCTAAAAATTTTTCCAGTTTCGATGCGCCTTCATCTAACGACGTAAAAACTTCTGCAGTTGTACTTTCTTTGGACAAATATTCCAGTTCATTACCGGTTTTTTTCTCTTTTTTATATCCTTTCTTTTTATATGTTGCCATA
>Ga0256831_1002103_pt1 | contig 10456 bp, 7 predicted proteins | sample 132544metaG_FD_189087 | JGI IMG/M metagenome (GOLD analysis project Ga0256831, IMG submission 189087) | Hydrothermal vent microbial communities from Lau Basin, Pacific Ocean - 132-544 | ecosystem: Environmental > Aquatic > Marine > Hydrothermal vents | place: Pacific Ocean: Lau Basin | collected... | reverse complement strand
CTATTTCCATAACTATCATTTGATTCAATAACCACACAAACATATGCATGAACCATCTCAATTCAATGCAAATTTACTAAATAATATAATCTAATATACTAAAATGAATGTTAAAAGGTGTATTTCATTTTTTGTAAAATCATAATTTGATCATTTTCTTGACTGCGATATTACCGGCTGTTTCAAGTTTATAGAATATTACTCCTTTAATGTGGATATCCGAATTGGATATATCTATACTATTATACCCTTGTCTGGAAATGCCAATAATTGTTTTAACTATTTTTCCTGTCAAATTGTAAAATGTCATTTTATACTCAGATACAGTATTTGCTTTAAACCCAATCACAGTATGTTTTTTAAACGGATTCGGCTTATTCTGGTACAAGATAAACAGTTTTGCATTGTCCATATTATTTGTAGCATCAATTCCTTTTACTAAGAACTTAAGTTCATGAATATCTATGTCTTCACCTGTATAAATTTCAGCCCTTAAAAAGCTTCCAGATAATTTCAAAGCGTCTTTAACATAAATATCAGCTTTAGCTTTTAATTTTAAATAAAACAATACTTCATCCTTGTCAAATGATGCTCCCATATCTGTCCATAGAAATAAAGCTTTATTATCAACCACATTATATATTTGTGGCGACACAATTTTACCCGGTTTGATAGTATCCAATTCAACATCACTCAATTCAAGCGTGAATTGAAATCCCCTAACATCTTCCACATTTTCAATAAAAACCGGTATTAGTATAGTTGAATCCTTTTTAATCAAGCTATTTTTTACCCAAAAACTTATGTCCGGTTTTGATATCGGGCTTGAATCTTTATTAGCGCTTAAATCCGCATCTCCCATTTTCAATGCATAAAAATCCGGATTGTGATCGGGTACTCCATTTTCCATAATAACCGTATCAATAAATGCGCGATTAATAGGTTTAGGGATTTTATTGGAATTTGAGTCTATAAATTTCTTGGAAACTGCGACCCAAGAGCTAATATCAAAAGTATTAGTATTGCGTAATAAAATTTTCCTCAATGTCAATATATCATAAGCATTAACTTTACCACTATTGTCTATATCCATCGCTAAAACCCCCAACGAACTATTGTATTTTGATTTTAATAAAAAATCATGTAATAAAATCAAATCCCTAGTTGAAAGTCCTTCATAATAATCCGAATTACTATTTCCAGATATAAATATTTCTCCATCAGGTTCTCCAAAAGCAAAAGCTCCGTTGTCTGTGGTATCAATCAATTCCAAACCGCCATTAAAGGCTTTCATCTGCATTCCTGAAAATCCGGTACTATCTCCGATATACGATACCTTACCAAATATATTATCAGGATGTTCAATTCCAAGTGATATATGAATATTGCCATAATCAAAATTGTTATAATTACAATCATCATTATACGCAAATTGATCCCAAACATATACTTTTGAAGGAATATTATTTACTTCTCCATCGCGCCAAATGATTCTTTTTGTAGTATTAAATTCGGGCACATATGCATCTGCTAAAGACTTTAGGTATTGTAGTTGAGAACTTATTTTACCTGTTTTCGGATCAAAATAGTATTCTCCATACTCCAGTAACTGATTCTTCCATTTGGTAGTATCTTTCCATATTTCAGGCAATTTGTCGGTGAAACTAAAAAACAATTCATCCTTTCTCGAACAATTATCAACGGAAGCTATACAACCAACCGGACAGCCTCCCTTATCAAATTGTCTGGCAGTTATTGTTAAACTGCTGCTATTAACTTTCAAAAAGCTTTCGTCGAACAATATAGGTGAAGGAGCCACATTATCATTCACAGTAAAATAATGGTTTATGCTATTTTCATTACCACATAAATCGCTGGCTGTCCATGTAACTCTGTAATTCCCTTTTGGAAGCGGATTCAAGATTAATAAAGATGCATCTATTGTATTATCAAGATTATCTTTAGACTGTTTTCCCTTAGTCCCACCAAAAGGTACAGGAGTATAATTATAAGAGTATTGCACTGTTTCCCAAGTATCCAAATTGGTCACAATATATTTCCAATTGATTTTTTCATTACTACATTCTGAAGTCGCACTCGCTTCCACTTTTATATCGTATGCATAGCAATCAAGAGTGGAAAAACAAGTATCTTTGACAAATATTACCGGCGGCACAAAATTAATAATAGAAATAACTTGTGTATATCTATAAAACCCATCTGCTACTAAATGAGAACAATCCAACTTATTGCCAATTATCGAATCAAGGTTATAATCAGCTCCATCGGGATCGGCTTGGTAGGTATCCCAATCAATGACTGCCCATTCTCTAATTATCTGCATACATAAATCCCCTGTTTCGAATAAAGTATCTTCGCTCTGTAGCTCATAAGTTACATTCGCACAACCGGGATTATAAAAGAAAGGAATATCATCTAAAACACCTTTGCATCCATAAATTGTATCAGACTTTGGAAAAATAATCGTACATGGATCAAAATAACTTGAAGTATCAATAGTAACCGATTGTTCACATTTTGCACTAAAACCATTTGCCGAGATCGTCCATATTCTGGTAAATGTTCCTGAATAATCCCCAGGATTTATTAAACTATCTTGATAACTTAATGTATATCCGCAAGCACTAGCAGCAAAAGGTAAAATTTTAGGATTTATATCAGGATTATAACTTTCACCACAATGTACGGTTACCGGAGGGCAATCAATATATGGAGGTATAGTATACTCCACAGTTATCTTAGTCTGGCATGCATTGTAATGACCATATAAGTCACCACCTTTCTCCATCCTTTCAGGATCAACTGGTCCATCGCCGGGATCTTTATCAAAAACACGTAGCACAACAGGTATCACTTTATTCAAATCTTGGCAACAAAAATAAACTTCATCATCATACCAAACATCAATTTTGTCAGTAGCGGGATTATCGTCTCCATTTAGATCATTGCAAGATTCATTTCCCTCTATATTATTTAAATTTCTTGACACTTTAAAAAACACAGGGTTACAATTATCATAAGAACCTGCGTTCAAATCTATTGCCTCCAAAAGATTGCGTCCCATAGCAGTCAAGCTTACTAAATGAAAACGTTCGCAGAGAGCTATTGGGGTTCTATTGTCAATAATATTTAATACAGATTGTTTTTGAGATTCATTATCTTCAATATCAATAGCATGATAAGTGATAGGAAAAATACCTTTGTCATCAGTTTGCAAAACCCATACTTCATCAGAATCAACAAAACCATTACTATTGATATCACCTGAAATAATGCCTGAATCTGTAGTAACCCACCATTTGGGCTTATCATCACAATTATCTTCTAAATATTGAATTAGTGGTATATTTGTTTCCAAACTACAATCAAAATCATTTACTTCTGCAACTATACTATCTACCACATCAAAATCCGGAGCAGTATCATCAACCGAATATTTGATATGTTGACTATAACTGTAGTATCCATCTCCAACAAGATATTGACAGTCCAATTTATTGCCAATCATCGAATCGACATTATTTTCAGCTCCTGATCCTTGTTTATAGATATTACGGTCTATTACAACCCATTTTTTTAATATCTCGAGATCTATAGTATTAATTGTATCTACTGCTATTAATTCAAAAGTAACCGTACCACAAGTACTCTCGTCCCATACGGGTTTCTGAAAACTATAATCTTTGCATCCATCTACTATATCTGCCGGAAATATAATTGAACAAGGATCAAATGATGGAATAAGTGTCTGTGTATATCTGTAATAGCCATCATTCACCAATTGCTCACAATCCAATTTATTTCCAATAATAATGTCTATATTATCTTCCGCACCTGTATTGTGCTTATATACTGAAGAATCAATTACTGCCCATTCTCTCTCTATACGAGATATAATTCCATTGGCATCAAAAAATGTATCTTGGCTTAATAATTCCGATGAAACAGGAGTACAAACAAAGTCATTCCATATAGGCTTATTTTCTAGACTAAAACTGCAATCTGAAATAGAATCTTCAGGAAATACAATTGCACAAGGGTCGAATATCGCGACTGGATTAATTGTTATCTCTTGTACGCATTTTACCGATTCATAACTTGAAGTAGCAGTCCAGGTTCTGATTATTTTATCTTGATTATCAATTAAAGTAGAATCTGAATAATTAAGGTCAATACCACATTCGATATTTAATCCGGGTAACAATTTAGTATTTATTTGCGGATCTGAACTTTCATTGCAAGCTAAAGTAATTGCTGGACAAGAAATCACTATTGGATTAAGGTTTGTAACCTGTACGAAACTCCAACATTCTGAAAAATGCCCGTACAAATCTCCTTCAGGTTTCATCCTCTCAGGATTAACTCCTCCTACACCGGGATCAATTTCAAAAACTCTCATTGTCACAAAGACATCTTGACTATCTACATCTTCGCAACAAAAACTCACAAAATCATTGTACCAGACATCAATATCATCCGTAGCAGAGTTATTATCCTCAAAAGCATTAGTACATTTGCCATCATAATCTCCATTTGAAGAAGTTCTTAGCGCTTTAAAAAATACAGGATGACAATTATCAAAGGAACCAGAATCAAAATCAATGGCATTTATTTTCCCAATACCATCATCAGCAATACTTATACTTAGAAATTGAACACAAGAAGCTATTGGGGGAGTTAAATCAACTATATGTACCGGAATACATTTTGATGCTTCATTACCACTAATATCAATCGCGTGATAACAAATTTCATATTCCACCAAAGGAATATCTTTTACAACCCATTTTTCCAATGAATCAACAAAGCCATTATCATTTTCATCACCTGTTATTTTTCCGTGAGGAAATGTAACCCACCATCTTGGATTAGGATCACTATTATCAGATAAATTTATCATGCTTGGTACAACAATATCAGCATTGCAAACATAAGCTTTTACTTTTACTGTAAGCGCTGTATCAATATCAAAATCAGGAGGAATTGTATCCTGATCGAATTTTAAAATGCCTATATTTTCTCCTCTCGATGCTGTAAACTCAACACCGGTAAAAGTACTAGAGAAACCGATAAAATAAAATGATAATATGATTAGAAAAACAGAGACATTTCTGAATAGCTTTAGATAAGTCATGGTTGGTTATTTTAACAAAGACTACCCGGAAGACAGGAAATCTTTTGATTAAAAAATTGAATTTTAAAGAGATTATAGATGCCAAATATATAAAGTATTCGAGTAAAATGCAAGAAATAAAAGTTAAATCTTTAAATACTAGCAGTTAAACCATATAATTTGCGTGATTTCCTAGTGATATTTTATATTATTCAATAGAAACAGCTTTGCAATATTCTGCTAAGAAATTGGTCTAGTTGTTCAGCGGGATTAGCTCAGATACATCTGCTATTCGCTAAGAGGTTAAAAACCTTTAGCTCAAAAGAGACCACTATTGGCTAAGAGATCAATCCAGCTGTACACAGGAATTAGCTCGATATTTGTATAATCTTGAGCCAAAGTGTCGATAACCTATTGGCTCAACTAATCTCACCACCCTGAGCCAAAGTGTCTTCGACCTCTTGGTGAATATTACTCTTAAACTATTAGCAATGTAAAAATGCATTCTCGCACCCTTTCTACCCCTACACATTAAACCTAAAATGCATCACATCACCATCTTGAACTACATAGGATTTACCTTCTACACTCATTTTCCCGGCTTCTTTTACTGCTGCCTCTGATTTAAGGGCAACATAATCGTCGTATTTAATGACTTCAGCACGTATGAAACCTTTTTCAAAATCCGAGTGGATTTGACCTGCAGCTTCGGGAGCTTTAGCTCCTTTGCGTACAGTCCATGCACGAGTTTCTTTTACACCAGCCGTAAAAAAAGTAAGTAGGTTTAATAATTTATAACTAGCTTTTATCACACGATTTACTCCCGGCTCGGTAAGCCCCATTTCCTCAAGAAACATTTGTTTCTCCTCTTCATCATCAAATTCTACTAAATCCGCTTCGATTGCCGCACTAATATTAATGACTTCTGAATTCTCATCTTTGACAGCCTCTCTAAGTATTTCCGTGTATTTATTGCCGTTTATTACCGAATTTTCATCTACATTGAGAATATAGAGAGTGGGTTTTGATGTAAGTAACATCATTTCTTTAAATATAGTTTCCTCTTCCTCATTCTCTGGTTCGAATGACCTTCCTGGTTTTTCATCTAAAAGATGTTGATATATCTTTTGGACAATTTCAAGTGCTCTTACATCATCTTTATTACCGCTTTTAGCGTTCTTTTTGAACTTCTCTACTCTTTTTTCTACCAACTCAATATCCTTAAGCAATAATTCCGTATCGATAATTTCTTTATCTCTAACAGGATCAATTGAACCATCTACATGCACCACATTTTCGTCTTCAAAACAACGGATTACGTGAAGTATAGCATCTACCTCCCTGATATTAGCAAGAAACTGATTACCAAGCCCCTCCCCTTGACTAGCTCCCTTTATTAAGCCAGCAATATCAACGATTTCAACAGTTGTAGGAACAGTTTTTTGTGTTTTCACGATATCACTCAATACCTCAAGTCTTTCGTCAGGAACAGTCACTATACCGACATTGGGTTCTTTTGTTGCAAATGGATAATTAGCAGCAAGAGCACCTGCTGATGTCAATGCATTAAATAGTGTTGATTTACCAACATTAGGAAGACCTACAATTCCACTTTTCAAAGCCATATTTATTTATTTTTTATCATATTTAATTTCAACATAAAACTTAGTATTGATTGCACCTAAGGAAGTAGCAGCTTGAGGTGATAATATTACTTTTACATTTTCAGGATAAGAATTTGGAGGTATTCTACCTATTACTTTGGCAAATATTTTTCTTCCCAACATAGGATTGTAAATCTCCATCAATGAATTTATTTTTGCATTGTTATTAAGTACAAAAACGCCTTTTGTTCTACTCCTTTTATTCCACAAAGCGATTCCGTTGTCCGACAGCAATGTCACTTTCTCCTTTTTCGTCGAAATGCTGTCTGTTTTCAAAATTGTCGAATCTTTCTTCACAACAATGATTTTATCAAATTTCACTTTCTCTTTCTCCTCATCCTCTTTTGCAATACTATCCTTAACAATTATTTTTTCCTTAGGTTCATCCTTTTTAATCTTATCTTGATTATTATTTACCTTTTGTCTCGTATCGATTTTCTTTTGCGTTTTAGGAGTAGATTTTTCATTTGAATTTTCTTTTTTAAAATTTACAGTTCCTATTTTCAAATATTGCCCTGGTTGAATCGTATTGTCCTTCAGATTATTCAATTTTTTAACGACTTCAACATCAACTCCAAAATACATTTTTGCAATTCTGAATAGATTTTCTTTCATTCCCACTTTGTACCATACTATATGATTTTTCGCATCTTTAGTATCTAAAAGCTGATTGTCAAAAGGAATTAGTATTATAGCACCAATGCTTAGAGGTCTTGTATTTACCCCTTCATTAAAAGCATATAAATCGATTAAATCCGCATTAAAAGCTTTCGAGATACTATACATTGTGTTTCCTTTCTTTACTGCATATTCAAAAACAAGCCCTTTATCAGCTAGGTTTTGAACCAAAATCGTATCAGGAATATACACGTGTTGCGCAAATAGAGCACTCTTAAATATTACTACGATAAATAATACTATCAATAATAAATTCCTATATTTGTGTGTGTATAACATAATTCTTAATTTAATACGCAAAGATATTACTAATTATTATAATATATAATAAACTATAAAGAAAATTAATAATAAATGAGCAAAATAGTAGCAATAATTCCAGCGAGATATGATTCAAAGAGATTTCCAGGCAAATTATTAGAGAAAATAAATGGAAAACCAATCATCCAATTGGTCTATGAAAGAGTAAAACAAGCGACAAACATAGATGAAATTATCATTGCAACCGATGATCATAGGATAATAGATGTATGCAGAAATTTTGGAGCGAATGCGGAATTAACCTTTGTTTCTCACAAATCAGGAACAGATAGATGCGCTCAAGTAGCGGAGGAGTTTTGGGGAGATGACATTATCATCAATGTGCAAGGGGATGAACCGTTTATAGAACCTAGTATCATTGATTCTTTGGCTCAAAAGCTACAGGATGATAATTGGATTGAAATAGCGACATTATGTACTGAAATTAAATCCAACGAAGAAAAGCTAAATCCAAATATTGTTAAAGTGGTAAGAGATATAAATAATAAAGCCTTGTACTTTAGTCGTGCTCCAATTCCTTTTGATAGGGATTTGATTAACAATTCTCCGGCTTTTAGACATATTGGAATCTATGGATATAGAAATAAAGCATTACAATCCATCACTAAGCTTCCTGAATCAATCTTGGAAAAAACAGAAAAATTAGAGCAATTACGATGGCTTGAAAACAATTATAAAATTTATGCTTTTGAAACCGATTATCAAGGGTTTGGAATTGATACTCCGGAAGATTTAAAAAAAGTTCTCTAGTAAAATGATAGTCATTACACAAAAAAAACTTTAAGTTACAATCACAAATTACAACTTAAAGCTTTTCTTATAAGAATCTAAACTTAATATATTATTATCCTGCTGACTGTAATGGGATATCTCCTGTTCCTTCTAGCCCTGCTGACCCCACATAGACCGCTGTGACGATACTAAGTACAAACAAAATAGCCGCTAATATCCATGTCAATCTTTCAATAAAATCAACAGTTTTTGCTGCTCCTAACATAGAGTTTGCTCCCATTCCTCCAAAAGAAGAATCCAATCCGCCACCTTTAGGCTTTTGAATAAGAACTACAAACACTAACATTGCACTATCAAGTGCTATCAAAATTGATAAAAAAGTAGTTACCATAACATTATAATTTTTTAATTTTTTTCAAAATTTTTGCAAAGTAAGCATTTTTTTTCGGATTTTGCAAACTTAATACCTTATACATTTCAATCGCTTCTTCCTTCATACCCTGTTTTAAGTAAATTTTGGCTAATTGTTCACTTATTACAGCTTTATTTAAATCTCCGGATTTATTTTCTGAAGATTTAATCTTAAAGCTCTTTTTCTTCTTTTTCTTTTCAGACCCCCCTTTTACTACTATTTTTGATTTTTTCCTTTTTCGAGAATCTTTATCATCCTTATTAATAAATTTATTTCCTTCTATTACGGTAGCAAATGCTAAACCGGGATTATTGTTTTTATTCACGAGGTTAACCATTTGCAATAAAGACAAATTACCATTTTCCTTTAAATGTTTTTTATTGATTAACACATCAATAGCATTGCTATATGAAAACCTTCCCTCCAGCTCATATAACTTTTCGAAAGATATTTTTTTCAACTCTTTCTTGCTATCCAAAAGTTCTAATATGTCTATCTGCTTACTCATATTTATAAAAGTGCCACAAATGTAATAAAAATTGATTAACAAATTATAGCAAATGAAAAAATAAGGGAAATATCTATTTTATTTTGGACTTATATTCTTTCTCAAACTGCCCCCATTTTGTGGTTTTGTAGATATCATCACCGAAGAAATTCAAAATATAATCAAATTCCTTTGCTTGTTGATAACCGGCAAATATCTGTAGTATTTGGTTATCATCTGTCAGAAAGACATAGGTCGGATATGATAAATTATTTTGTGTTAAAGCTGCCGCAAATTCATGGTAGCCTCTCCTACCCTGCTTAACAAATTTAAAAATATGACCATCAAAATTCACATCTTCTCTCTGTTCGGCATTAAACTTAACTGCATAATACTTTTTATTGATATAATCAACTATCACAGGATTCCTAAAGGTAGTTTTATCCATTCTTTTACACCAACCACACCAATCCGTGTATAAATCTATGATAACTTTCCTTTTCTCTACCTTTTGCTTTTGAATCATATCCTCCCAACTCATCCAATTGATTTTTTGAGCATTAAGACGCCCAAACGAAGAAATGGTTAAAACAATAAAAGCTACAATTATTTTTTTCATAAATATATTTTTCAATAGAATTTCAATAAATTTTTCGCAATTATAAGCAATAATAAGTTGATTTATTATATTTCAAAACCAAATTAATAAAATATTAACAGCTAGGTGTAAATGAAATGTTGCTTTACTTACATATTCAACCCTGCTAGGATTTGGATTTCTCTATTTATATACCATGGATTTCACATAAGGATATCCAAATTTATCCCCTACGATAAAATAATTTTTTGTTATTAGCCAGAGAATATTAAATTTTAACTTTTCACAGATTGGCAATGTCATATAATGTATCGCAAAGGAATATGGTGAGTATTTCACCAATTCATGCAGCAAAATTTTAGATTAGCAAATACATAAATAATAGCCGCTCCATAATTTGCTAATTGAGGACAAAAATAAATATTTGCAA
>Ga0256831_1002102_pt1 | contig 10456 bp, 10 predicted proteins | sample 132544metaG_FD_189087 | JGI IMG/M metagenome (GOLD analysis project Ga0256831, IMG submission 189087) | Hydrothermal vent microbial communities from Lau Basin, Pacific Ocean - 132-544 | ecosystem: Environmental > Aquatic > Marine > Hydrothermal vents | place: Pacific Ocean: Lau Basin | collected... | reverse complement strand
AGCCTGCTGGGCTCGTGGTATTCAGCCCAGAAAGATACAGACCATTTATACCCTTGTCGGCGGCGCCCTGATCGGTCTTGCCGGCGCCGCCTTTTCCCTGGCGATCAAGCCGGGCTGGGGACGGCCACAAGGGTGCGAAGGCATGGGTTGGATCGCCCTGGCCCTGGTTATTTTCGGCGGCTGGCATCCCCTGAAAGTTGCCTTTGGCGCCTATCTCTTCGGTTTCCTGCAAATGGGCGGTATCTTCCTCCAGGATATCTTTCCGTCCATCCCGGCCCAGATCTTTCAGGTGGCACCCTTCCCGCTTATGATATTTACCCTGGTCCTGGTCCATCTCGGCAGAGACAAAACCGACAGAAAATTCTCCCTTTTCCGCCTGCTCGCCGGTAACCCGCCCGCTGCCCTGGGTAAAAACTACCGACAGGCATAGGCAGGGCACAGCCTTTCTTCCAGCCCTGATCCCGGTGCGACATAACACAGCCGGGCCTGCACGCATGGTCTTAATCACCTTTCATGCCGGTAAAGGGCGTATTCATGGAATCCACCCATTTTACCGAACCGGTTGTTGTGTCCATCACATAAATCTGGGTAATCCTGTCCCGTACCACAACTTCCATCTGATACCGGCCGATCTCGGTGCCTTTTTTTTCAGGTAACTGGCCCGCACCCTTTGCCCCACCCAACAACACAACCACCGTGCCGCCAAGGACAAATAACAGAATCTTTGTCAATGCACTGTTTGTGTTCATACAGAGGCCTCCATTTTTTTATTGTCCCCTTCTATCCGTTTTTACAAGCCTTTTCTAAGACAGCATTTTTTATATTTCCTGCCGCTGCCGCAGGGACAGGGGGCATTTCTCCCCACCTTTGCCTGCGTAAGCGGCCCCGATGCAATGATCTCGCCATCGAGATAATACCATCGACCCGCCTCCCGGATGAAACGACTCTTTTCATGAAGGCAGCCCGCAATTTCCCCTTCGTTGTACATGGCCCGAAACTCGACCGTACCCTCGCTCTCTCCAGGGCCACCGCCCTCTATCGCCATGATCCGTAACCCGCACCAATGACAAAAGCCGTCAATGGTGCCGGGTCTGGTCGCTGGATGCCAGGTATCGAGCAGATACGCCTGGTCCTCTTCCACGTTGGCCGTATACCTGGAGCGCATGAGCTGTTCAGGATTAAGCGGCTCTCCATCCCCGGCAAGAAAAGGACCGCAACACCGGTCAAACACCTTGCCGGAACCACAGGGACATGGTTTCCTGTTCTCCATATTGTTTTCCCGCCCTTATTCCTCTCATCAACACCTGTTTTTGTTTCCGGCCCCGGACCGGAAAACTTTTGAAAACAATAGAACAATAATCACCACAGGCAACCTCTTTCCAGAAGAAATCCTTCTTTCCGCGGTTTTTCCATCCCTTTCATATTGCATCAAAACCAAACTTCATTTATAATTCAGAATTACTGTTATTTTTTACTCCCCTCCCCGTCATTGCCTTTTCCGGCAGCGGGGTTGGGTTTTTCCGGCATGTCGGCGGCTGCATTGTTTTTTTCCGATCAATGAATGAAAATTACCTTGCAACCGTCCCTATCAAGGAGGTCTGAAATAGATGTTAATCAAAGACTGGATGGCCACTGCCGTCCTGACCGTTGATGCCAACACCTCGGTGATGCGGGCCACCCGGATCATGAAGGAAAACAACATCCGGCGACTGCCGGTACTCTCCCAGGGAAGACTGACCGGAGTGGTTACCGACCGTGACCTGAAGGAGGCATCGCCCTCCTCCACCTCGGACATGGACATCCATGAGATGTATTACCTGCTCTCGGAGATGAAAATAAAAGATGTCATGACCGACAAATGCATTTCCCTGCGTCAGGATGACACCCTGGAAAAGGCCGCCCTGGTGATGCTGAAGGAAAAGATTTCCGGGATCATGATTCTTGACGACGAGGACAACCTGGTCGGCCTGCTCAGCGAGACCGATATCCTGCGGGGCTTTATCCACGCCACCGGCATCCAGGACGGGGCCCATCAATACGTAATCGACATGCCCGATACGCGGGGATCGGTCACCAGGGTCATTGATATTCTCAGGGACTACAACGCCCGGGTGATCTCCATTCTCACCTCGTTTAACGACGCCCCTCCCGGACAGAAACGGGTTGCCATCCGTATCACCATGGATGATGACAAACTGGCCGAGTTTGAAGACGCTGTCTCCAACCTCGACCATTACACCATTGTCTCCCACAGTAAAGACGAATTGCAGAATCTGCCTTCCAAGAAATAAGGCTTTATATAAGAAAAAAGATTTGGACGGCAGATACTTGCCGGCAAAACGACAAACTATCCGTACAAGGAGAATTATTCATGTCAAGAAAAATGGTCACCATTGATGGAAACCAGGCGTGTACCCACGTCGCCTACGCAACCAGTGAAGTTATCACCATCTATCCGATCACCCCGTCTTCGCCCATGGCGGCAGAGGCCGACGCCAAGGCCAACGCCGGCCAGGAAAACATCTGGGGTTCTGTTCCGGTAATTTCCCAGATGCAGTCCGAAGGCGGTGTTGCCGGTTCCCTGCACGGCTCCCTGTTGACCGGCGCCCTGTGTACCACCTTCACGGCTTCCCAGGGCCTGATGTTAATGATTCCCAATATGTACAAGATCGCCGGTGAGCTGACCCCGACCGTCTTTCATATCACGGCCCGTTCCCTGGCCGCCCAGGGGCTTTCCATTTTCGGTGACCATGGCGATATCATGGCGGCACGCCAGACCGGCTGGGCCGCCCTCTGTTCCCAAAACGTCCAGGAAGCCCAGGACATGGCCCTGATCTCCACCCAGGCCACCCTGGCATCCCGCATTCCGTTCATGCATTTCTTTGACGGGTTCCGCACCTCCCATGAAATCCAGAAAATGGAGCAGCTCACCTATGATGATATGCGGGAAATCATCGACGAGGACCTGGTGATCGAACACCGCAAACGGGCACTGACGCCGGACCGGCCAACCATGTCCGGAACCGCCCAGAACCCCGATGTCTATTTCTCCGGTCGGGAGACGGTCAACAAGTATTACAATGCCGTGCCCGCCATCGTCCAGGAGACCATGGACAAATTTGGTGCCCTGACCGGCCGGCAGTATCACCTGTTTGACTATCACGGCTCTCCGGATGCCACCGATGTTATCGTCATCATGGGTTCCGGTGCCGAGACCGTTGCCGCAACCATCGATTACCTTGCGGCCCAAGGCCGGAAACTTGGCCTGGTGATTGTCCGCCTCTTTCGTCCATTTGACGCCGCCGCCATGGTCAACGCCCTGCCCGCGACCGTTGAACGTATCACCGTCCTTGACAGGACCAAGGAGCCGGGTTCCATGGGCGAGCCCCTCTACCTGGACGTGCGCGCCGCCATTGGCGAGGCCGTTGAGGCCAACCCGACCCTGTTCATGCCCCTGATCCTTTCCGGACGCTACGGCCTGGGTTCGGCCGAGTTCAATCCGGCCATGGTCAAGGCCGTCTTTGACAACATGGCGAGCATGGCACCCAAGAATCATTTCTGTGTTGGTCCGCACGACGATGTTGCCTTTACCAGCCTTGATTACGACAACTCCTTTGATATCGAAGGCAAGGATGTCTACCGGGCCATGTTTTTCGGTCTCGGATCAGACGGAACCGTTGGCGCCAACAAGAACACGATCAAAATCATCGGTACGGAAACCGACAACTCGGCCCAGGGCTATTTTGTCTATGACTCCAAGAAATCCGGTTCCATGACCGTCTCCCATCTGCGTTTTGGTGAAAACCAGATCGAGGCGCCGTACCTGATCAACAAGGCCAACTTTGTTGCCTGCCACAACTTCAGTTTCCTGGACCATTATGACATGCTGAGCAATCTGGAGGAAAACGGAATCTTTCTCCTTACCTCGCCCTATCCGAAAACAAAGGTGTGGGACCACCTGCCGGCCAGGGTCCAGAAACAGCTCATTGAAAAAAAGGCGAAATTCTATATCATCGATGCCATCAAGCTGGCCGAGGCGCTCGGCCTGGGCGCCCGCATCAACATGATCATGCAGACCGCCTTTTTCCTCATTTCCGGTATCCTGAAAAAGAACGAGGCAATCAAGGCCATCAAGGATGCCATCAAAAAGACCTACGGCAAAAAAGGCGAAAAGGTCGTCAACATGAACTTTGAGGCCGTTGACGCTGCGGTCAACAATATTGTCCAGGTCAAGATTCCCAAGAAAATCACCGGTCATGACCTGCCACCCACTGTTCCGGATGAAGCGCCCGAATTTGTCAAGGAAGTAACGGCCAAGATGATCGAGGGCAAGGGAGACCAGCTCAAGATCTCCCAGATTCCCGCTGACGGTCGCTGGCCGACGGCAACCACCCAGTGGGAAAAACGGAATATTGCCGTTCATGTACCGCAATGGGACCCTGAAACCTGTATCCAGTGCGGACGCTGTTCCCTGGTCTGTCCCCATGCCTGCATCAGGATGAAAATCGTTTCACCGGCTGATCTCAAGGCGGCAAAGGCAACAAAATCCTTTAAGACAGCGGACGCTGTTGGTAAGGAATTCAAGGGGAAAAAATTTACCATCCAGATATCGACCCGGGACTGCGTCGGTTGTACCCATTGTGTCCGGGTCTGCCCAGCCATAAAGAAAGACAAAAACGGCAAGAAAACCGATGAATCAGCCCTGAAGATGATCACCAACACCGAGGCGGTCGCCAAGCGCGAGGCCAAAAACTGGGACATCTTCATGGCCCTGCCCGAGGTCGACCCGGCCAAGGTCAACCCGACAACCATCAAGGGCAGCCAGATGAAACGGGCCTTGTTTGAGTTCTCGGGCGCCTGTGCGGGCTGTGGCGAGACTCCGTATATCAAGCTTGTTACCCAGCTCTTTGGCGACCGAATGTTGATCGCCAATGCCACTGGCTGTTCTTCCATTTACGGGGGCAACCTGCCCACCACACCCTATGCCAAACGCGCGGATGGACGCGGACCGGCGTGGTCCAATTCACTCTTTGAGGACAACGCGGAATTCGGTCTTGGCATGCGCCAGTCCGTCAACAAGCTCTCCCACCAGGCAGCGGAGCTGCTTGACGTGGCTGCAAAAGAAAAAATCATCACCAAAAAATTCGCCAAGGAACTGCTTACCGCCAGCCAGCAGACCGAGGAGGAGATCAATGCCCAGCGGGAACGGGTGGCCTCTTTAAAGGAAACACTGGCTGCTTCCACGTCTCTTACTGCCAAACGGCTGTATCATGTGGCTGATTACCTGGTGAAAAAATCGGTCTGGATATTTGGTGGTGACGGCTGGGCCTATGATATCGGATACGGCGGCCTGGACCATGTCCTTGCCTCGGGCGAAAATATAAACGTCCTTGTCCTTGATACCGAGGTCTACTCAAATACCGGCGGCCAGATGTCCAAATCCACCCCGCGGGCGGCAGTGGCCCAGTTTGCGGCCGGCGGCAAGAAAATGCCCAAAAAGGACATGGGCATGATCTTTTCCACCTACGGCAATATCTATATCGCCCGCGTCTCGCTTGGTGCCAATCCCCAGCAACTGGTCAAGGCAGTCAATGAGGCCGAGGCTTATAACGGTCCCTCCCTGATCATTGCCTATGCCCACTGCATCAACCACGGTATCAACATGGCAACGGCCCATGAACAGCAGAAAAAGGCGGTTGCCTGTGGCCATTGGCCGCTTTACCGGTATAATCCGATGCTGGAAGATGAGGGAAAGAATCCCCTTATCATCGACTCCAAGGAACCGACTATCCCCTTTGCCGACTATGCAATGGGAGAGAACAGGTACCGGATGCTGAAGATGACCAACCCGAAAATGGCCGACAAGCTCATGGAAGAGTCACAAAAAGACGTGGAAAGAGCATGGAAGGCATTGAAAGGACGGTTCAAAGCCTTGGAAGTGGAATAAAGACAGCAGCATTATTCCATACCCTCTAACAGCAAAGGCCCTGCCGAATTTTTTCGGCAGGGCCTTTGTACTTTTGTATCCTGCTCACCCGCTACCAGGATCGATACGGATTGACAGTTAATGCCGAATTGAAATACCTGGGGTCTCCGCTCACCTCCCGGCCAAGCCATGACGGACGGGCAAAATCCTGATCTTCGCTGTCAAGTTCAATCTCGGCCATGACCAGGCCTGAATTGTCACCCAGAAACTCATCCACCTCCCAGGTGAAGCCTTTATACGGTATCCGATACCGATACTTTTCAAGTATCGGCTGCCCGCAAAGTTCATCAAGCATTTTTTCAGCATCGGCCAGGGGAATTTCATATTCAAACTCCAGACGACAAATTCCGGTACTGATCCCCTTTACTGTCAGGAAGGCCATGTCCTCAATAGTGCGAACCCGTACCGTCCTCTCTTTTTGGGTACTGAGATACCCCTGACGATAGAGAACTCCCCTGGCCCCTTTTTTCCACAGCTCTCCCTGCACGAGAAATTTTCGCTCTATCTCAATAGCCATGTTCTACCTGTCCTCCACTTGGCTTTATCTCTCTTTCTCTGTCCGGCAGGGTTTCCGCAATGATAAGACAATCAATGGCATGGCCAAAAAATCACCTGCTTACCGGATAATTACTACTATAAAAATATTCTTTACCCCAGAATTTCCTCTTGTGATCAGGAAACAGGGGAAGTATTGTTTTTTCGTAATGATTTCTATCAGGAAATATTTCTATCAAGCAATAGACCTGAAATTTTGTCGTCCAGGACTGTGTTCATTATTCGCGAAGTCTACCCGCTCTGTTGTGGCCGGGACGATACATTTCAATCCACGAAACAACTGGCTTCATCCTCCTGTTTTCTCCATGTGACGTTTGGCCGATACCATGAAACCTGTTTTCGAACACCCTGCTACCAACCTGGACACACTTGACACAACGATAAACACCGTAAAATAACGGTACGTTATATGGGCCAAAGACAGAATTTGTTTTCGATTTTCTGTCCTCATTCCTGCAACAGCATATACTGAAAAAACAAGAAAAAGAGGGAAAAATGAACAAAACAGAACTTATCAATGCCATCACCCAATCAACGGACCTGAATAAAAAAGAAGCCGGCAAAGCGGTACAGGGATTTCTTGAAACCGTGACAGGATCGCTTTCCAGGGGAGAAAAAATCTCCCTCACCGGATTTGGGACCTTTACAATCGTCAACCGGGCCGCACGATGCTGCAGAAATCCTCAAAGCGGGGAAAAAATGACCATCCCTGCCCGTAAGGCGGTAAAGTTCAGACCAGGCAAAAAGCTCTCGGAACAGGTTCAATAAAAAGAACCGGTAATTGGTCAGTACAACTCAATGCTTGTACTCCCTAAGGGGCCGACCATAACCCACTATAAAATTTACAGGCCTTGAAATTTAACATCTTCCAGGGAAATCCATGAATCCAGCTTTTATTGTCCCCCTTCTCTTTGCGGTTATTGTCCTCTGTGCCTGGATGATAGGCACCTACAACAGGTTTATCAAGTACAAAAACCGGATTGAAGAGTCTCTCAACTCCATTGATGTTGCCCTGAAGCGGCGGGCCAACCTTGTCCCCAACCTGGTGCGCATCATCAAGGGTTACAGTGAGCACGAGGGAAAGATTTTTCAGGAAAAAACCCGAAGACTCGGTATGCTTTCGGATCCCAAGAGGATGGAACAGGAACAGGACATCGCCCGCAACATCGGCGGCCTGATTGCCGTCGCCGAGGCCTATCCGGACCTGAAGGCCAGCAGCAACTATCTGGAACTGCAAAACAGCTTGAACAAGATAGAACAGGACATCCAACAGGCAAGGAATCGATACAACAGTTACATTGCCCGGTTCAACACCTTGGTTGATTCATTCCCGGCCTCTCTGCTTGCCCGCTGGTTTCATTTTGAAAAAATGGATTACCTGGCCCTGGAACTGGCCACCCAGCGGGAAATGCCTAATGTATCGTTTGCGCCAACTGAATCAGAAAAAAATGAATAAACAAACTACAGTATCTGCAACAGCGCCTGTCAGACCGGCACCATGTACTCAATCTTGCCTGCGGGCGCCATGTTTTCCCCCGTTTCGCCTTGTATTATTGTCTCTTTGTCTGGTTCTCTGTCTCTGCGGCTGCTCCAGAACCTATTACGCGGCCATGGAAAAAGTGGGCGTTCATAAACGCGACATCCTCGTTGATCGGGTTGAAGCGGCACGGGACTCGCAGGCCGAGGCCCAGGAGCAGTTCAAATCAGCGCTTGAACAGTTTAATTCCGTCATTCAACTGAAGGATACCGATCTCAAACAGGCCTACGAAAAGCTGAACAGGGAATATAAACAGTGTGAAGAGGCCGCAGAGAAGGTGTCGGAACGAATTGACAAGGTGGAAGATGTCTCGGAGGCGCTCTTTGATGAATGGGAAGATGAAATAGCGCTTTACAGCAGTCAGGACCTTGCGCGGGCAAGTAAGCAACAGCTCGAAACAACCAGGTCCCGGTACACCAAAATGCTCGCATCAATGCGAACGGCGGAGGCATCCATGACACCGGTACTCCGGACCTTTCGTGATAATGTCCTCTTTTTGAAACACAACCTCAATGCCCAGGCAATCGGATCGCTGCAAAGAGAATTTTCATCGCTGAAAAAGGATATTGATATCCTCATTCAACGGATGAACGAGGCCATAGGGCAATCCAATACATTTATAGAACAGATGGGGACCTGATATCCGGTTTCCGTTTCTGTCCTGAAGAAGGCTATTTTCAAGACATCAAGAAAAAAACTTTTCCTGAAAGGAGATTTATCATGGCAGGTTTTATGGACATTCTGGGATCAATGATGCAGCAGGGTATGTCGCAGTCAACAGGTACACGCATGGCCAATGCATTTGGTGGCGGCGGTTCCGGCGGTTCTTTGACCGATATCCTCGGTGGTCTGGCCGGAGCGCTTGGGGGAGGACAGCAGACAGGGTCTGCGCCGCAGGCCGGACCTGGAGGCCTGGATAATCTCGGCGGTGTTGTCGGCGAGGTGCTTGGCAGTCTTGGCAATAACAGGGCCGTCCTTGGAGGTCTCGGAGCATTGGCGGGCGCCTTGCTCGGCGGCGGGCAGAGATCCGCCAGGGGCGCCATTGGCGGTGGCGGCCTTGCCATGCTGGCCTCCCTTGCCATTGCCGCCTTGCGCAAGGCAGGGCAGACACCGCAATCCACTCCCCGCGCCCTGCTCGAGCCACAGACAGCAGAAGATCAGCAGGCACTTGAACAGGACGCTGAAATTATCGTCAAGGCTATGATCAATGCCGCCAAGGCAGACGGTCGGATCGATGACAATGAAATTCAAAAAATCGTCGGCAAGTTGCAGGAGGACGGCCTGACGGAAGAGGAAAAAGAGTTGTTCATGACCGAGGCGAGCAAACCCATGGATATTGATGCGGTCATCGCCTCTGCCGGTGGCCGGCCGGAGATGGCGGCGCAGATCTATTCCGCCTCCCTGCTGGCCATTGAAGTTGATACCCCGGCTGAACAGCAGTATATGCAGCAACTGGCGCAGGGACTTGGTCTGGACCCGCAGGTGATAGATCATATTCATCAGTTTCTTGGAGTCCAATAACCTAAACGGGCAAACAAGATATCACAATGATGTCACCCGCCCCAGGGAAGGGAAAAATGCTCCCCTAAAAAAAAACCGGAACGTATGTAACTATATCAGCTCAACGGAGAAAAAAATGGGACTTTTAAGCTTTGCAAAAAATATTGGTAAAAAACTCTTTCACAGGGAAGAAGAGGCATCGGAAAAAATAGCCGCCTATATCGAGGAAGATAATCCGGGGGTCAGCAATCTGAAGGTTACTGTTCTTGATGGGGTTGCCTCTCTTAGTGGTGAAGCCGACAGCCAGGAGGCCCTGGAAAAGGCGGTACTGATGGCCGGTAATGTCGATGGAATAAGCGAGGTCAAATATGATGCCGTCACTGCCCCGGTTGCCGAGGTCAAGGTGGAATACTATGAAATAGTATCCGGCGATACCCTGTCGGGAATTGCCAGAAAATTTTATGGTGACGGGTCGGCCTACATGCGTATTTTCGAGGCAAACCGGGAGGTGATCAAGGATCCGGACAAGATTTATGTCGGCCAGAAAATCCGTATCCCTGTTGACTGATTTCACAACCATAGGGAAATCAACAGGCTGCTCATAAAACATGCGCATCCCTATTTTGCAAAACTCCAAGGAGGGACAGGAGCGATGACAACGAAAGCCGATTTTACAGACGAGGAATGGACCAGTTTGCTACAGGCGCCGACTGCGGCCGGCATGTATATCATGATGGCGGATCCGAACTTTGTCATCGGCAGCATGAAAGAGGCCCTTGCTGTCTCAGCAGGCATTATCAGCAGGGAAAAAGAACATAACAGCGAACTGTTGACATCCTTGCTGGCAGATTTCAAAGACAAGGACATGGTCAAACAGG
>Ga0256831_1002101_pt1 | contig 10457 bp, 10 predicted proteins | sample 132544metaG_FD_189087 | JGI IMG/M metagenome (GOLD analysis project Ga0256831, IMG submission 189087) | Hydrothermal vent microbial communities from Lau Basin, Pacific Ocean - 132-544 | ecosystem: Environmental > Aquatic > Marine > Hydrothermal vents | place: Pacific Ocean: Lau Basin | collected... | reverse complement strand
CGTTGCATTTTTCCTTCAACATGGGTCTAGCCAGCATATCCGTTAATGATCGGATCCTCTACACAAGCATAGCAGTACCCCCTCCATTTCCTTATTAACGACGACCCACATAGCAAGTGAATGAGCGGGGCAGGCCTATGAACGACTATATTATAGCTACAGCGTGGAAAGGCGGAGCACGAAGGGAAAACCGTGACTGGAAGAGGTTCACATACGGGATCAGGATAAGAAAGCCCGATAGAGACACGTTGTTCAGCAGAACCTGGAGCTACGTCGAGCTAATCATTGAGGATAAGTACCGTATAAGGGTGGAGATAACGGATTCATTCTGGAGAAAATGCTCAGAGCTCAGGCACGAGTTCTTTAAACACTACTTTAGAGAAAAAGAATTTAATCCATGGCCCAAAAGGAAACCCACCAAAATTCATGCTCGTACATGTAAGGGATAACGTGTTTAAGCTATACCCACTAGACTAGTATCAATGATCTCAATAGCTGGAAGATCACTACGCATTTTGGACACCGTTGATACGGAGATATAATGAAACATAGTTATATGTAATTCATTACCGTTGAACATAATTTGTTACTCGACAATAATACAGTATATAGAGGCTTCCAGAGGCGTAGAAGAATTGAAGACAAAATATCTCGAAGCATGATTGAATCAAAGCTTATCCAACTAGGTCTTGATAAGATAACATTTAAGAATACTAATCAATTTAAACGATCTAGAAATATCAGAGCAAAGATCTCAAAATTGAAGAAAGAACTCCGTCGGAAAGGCTTATCAAAAGAAGAAATTGAAAAACATGTTGAAGAGCTAAAAGATAAAGAGGAGGAAAAACTCCGGAGAAGAGTAGTCGGATTAATAGCTGATATAGTATACAAACTTATCCGTGGAGGAACAACCAGTAAGCGGCTTACAAGGATCCCTTATTATAAGAAATGGTATTTAGAGAAATACCTAGACTTCCTAATACACCAAGGCATGATTAAAGCCATATACAGAGGGCCGCGGCCCAAAGAATTCGAAGATGAGAGATGCAGAAGGGTGCGTTCTATACCTGGGGATCCTTGGGATAAAGACCCTTATAGAAGCGGAGAGCTGAAGATATGGCTCTTTTACACGACAGGTAATAAGACTCTTAGAGAGAAGAGACTGAAATGCTGGGCACCATATATAGTGATTGATTTCTCTCCGCTAATAGATAGAGTTTCCGGTGATAAATAGGTTTCAGAGAAAGCTTCTGATTATTTCTTCGGCTAGAGGCTGGATGGTGTAGAACGCTATAATAGATACTACTATGACTATAATTGCTCTTAGAGTATTTCTCACTGTAAAATCTATTGTTTTACTGGTAAGGACAGCTAGTGCTATGGAGGAGAGTAGCATAGACGATTTTATCTCGTTCAACAGATCGGATTCGATGCTTACCGAACCTATGGGAACTAGATCGGTGAGTTCACTGCTAACATTGACTCCCGAAGCGAAGCTGGTGCTCAGCCCTGTTACTAGTGAAACTGTTAATACCAGCATTACCGGGGTGGTGTAGGCTAGGAGCTGCAATACCTGACGGACACCGAGATCCCCTATAAACGGAAAGCTGAACAGTGGTTGCATCCACCAAGGTTCGTCATCAACTGCTGGAACTCTAACTTCTCTAGGCATTAACTATACCAATATAGGTGAGAACGCCAAGAGTATAGTAGCAGATCATAAATAAAGCGTTATAGCCGTCAACAGATCAATAATAATCTGTAAATTCCTGAGAGGCGAGAAAGCTTGAGGGGAGAGACCCGAACTAAAATATATGGTCCCGCGGGGGGGACTTGAACCCCCGACCACCCGGTATCTGCGAGCCACGCCGCCCCGCCTTCATCCAGGCCCGATCATTCACGGGCCGGTATGGCGGGTGGGGGGCTCGGCTTCCCCACTACAGCCGGGCGCTCTGCCGCTGAGCTACCGCGGGACCACCCATTACTGTTCTAGTCTTATGGTGGGATTTATATTTTTGTGGTCTATTCTATTGTATCGTGTTGGTGTCTATTATGGGGTTCATGATTTCGGAGAATATCGACCGTGTTTTGCCCCGTGATATTGAGGAAATAGATAATGCTTTATCCGTGAAGGATGAGGTTCGCGAGGAAACCATCAGGATTACTCGGGATATTCTCCGGCTCAGTACCGAGGCTGTCAGAATGATTCATCTTAGAAGGTATGATGATGCACGTAAGAATATTGAGGCGGCCTCGCACCTAGTGTCTACATTAAAGGATTTGCTGCGGGAACACCCGGATCTCTACTATAGCGGGCTCGTCTATAATAGTGTATCAGAATATGCTGAGGCGAGGATATCGTATAGCTTGATCGTCGAGAAGAACATGCCGAGCTACAAGGAGCTAGATATACACTATGTACCGTATCTGCAGGGACTCGGAGACGTGATTGGGGAGCTGAGGAGACACGTCATAATGCTCCTTAATGAAGCAAGAATAGATGAGGCCAACGAATACGTCAATGTTATGGAGACTATATACTTGTGGCTACGAAAGCTGAACTATCCCGACGCCCTAGTGCCTGGGCTAAGACACAAAGTAGACGTCGCTAGGAGGCTGATCGAGGACACACGAGTATTACTATTGAACACTAGGAATGCACTCAAAGTATCACAGACTATCGAGAAAATATTGGAGAACACAGGATAAAACATGATGAGAAGTGGTGCGGCGGCCGGGATTTGAACCCGGGATCTCCGGCGCTCAACGGCAAGGACTACTGCCTTGGCAGGCCGGCGTCCTAGTCCAGGCTAGACGACCGCCGCGTATCCAGTGTATCCATGATTGTTCCAGGGGATATAAAATTGTTTTCGGGGTATCCCTAGAAAAATCATTTGGCTTCGACTTTTTCCTCTCTTACTGCTTTTTCCGCTACTAGTTTCTTGGCCCTTCTCGCCAGTTCTCTGAGTATGTCGTTCTTTGTTATTATGCTCACAATGTCGCGTTCCTCGCTAAGGACTGGTATTCCGTTGAGGTTTGCTTCTTTCATCATGTCGATTGCCTTAGTTATCAGTGTATTCGGCGGTATATAGTTCTTGTACGGCACCATTACATCCATCGCTAGTAGTGGTGTTATCTTAACGTATCTTCCCTTCCTCGCTGCTCCTCTGACTAGTTTTCGTACCCAGATCAACCTCCTGCTCTTTACTCCCCTAACCGCGTCTTCGAACGCTACGAATGGCAGTCTATTAGCGGAAACTACTCCGACAACCTGTGACCCATCGTATACTGTAAGTGCATCGATGTAGAGCGCTTTCATCTTGTTGACAGTATGGTAGAGGCTGTGGAATGGATGTACAGAGGCTATCTTGCCTGGCAGGATAATGTTCTCTACGAGCAGGTCTCCCATTAGCTTCTTAGCAGCATCGATGACCTGGTCCTTGGTGATGAAGCCTACTATGTCACCCCGCTCATTGACGACAAACACAACCTCGGATTCGCTGTTCACCATATCCAACGCTATATCCTCGATAGGCGTGTCGGGCTTGACCCGGGGCACATTCTTAGACATTATATAGTCTATGAAGTACCTGTCCTTAGTCCTGCGCCTCCATAGAGGACCCTTAATTCCTAGGGCATAAAGCATGTTCCACTTGGTGACTACGCCAACGATCTCTCCATTCTCGTCAACAACGATAAGGTAGTCCGTGCGCCTCCTAAGCATCTCCTTCCTAGCATGTTCAACGGTGTCATTGATTGTGATCGCGGGGAGCTCGTCAACCATAATATCGGAGGCCTTGATCCCCGCCCTCTCAGCAATAGTCGGCTTCTCGACAAGCACCTGTGCAAGCATCTTTTCACGGGTGACATAGGAGAACCTCTCTTCTGTTGCGACAGGTATCGGCATGGGTGCCCGTACTGGTACTGGTGCTCTGCCTGGCTTTGCTCCCTCAAGGTATGCCTGTACCACGTCCTCATAGGTGAGTATACCGACTACATATCCACTCTTATCAACAACTGGTACTAGGGGCAGGTCTAGCCGGGCCATAGCCTCCGCTACAGGCTCGATGGGCATGTCGCTCGTGGCAACCATGACTCCTCTTAGCATTATCCGCTTAACCTTAGCTGGGCTCGTAATGTGTTGCTCACTCTCTCGGTGGAAATACCACCTACCAGTCCTCAAGAGCTCCTTATATGTGAGGATACCTTGCGGTATTGGCTCCTCCTTACTCCTAACTACAACAACGCCCTCCTGGCCATGAAATACTATTCTGCTCCAAACACGGTTGACGCGATCGTCGGGTAGCACTGTGTATTTATCAATATCTTTTACCTTCATGATCTCTCCAACACTCTTGGCTAGAGGCTTATAGCCAGTCTTAATCAAGTAGTTAAGCATATCATTATAGGTGACTACACCGACAAGCCTCTTCTTCTCGAGATCACTGACAATTGGAGCCCCTATGCTCTTAAATCTGCGGAGCTCATTAAACACCTCGCCCAGCATCATATTCTGGTCGAGGAGCGGGTGTTCTCGGATGGCATCACGTACACGAATAGTACCGTGGTGACTGGTAACCATCAACAACTCTATTGGTGTCAAGAACCCTATTACACGGTCCTCAATAGGATCAGATGTTACTGGTACTATGGTCTCCTCTACCCTTCTAGCTCTGCTTCTAACAACGGATACGGGTAGTCCTAGATCCCTCACTATTAGTCTTGGCTTCCTGGCAATCTCCCAGATCCTCATATTTAATCACCCATAGAATACTATGATACAGAGCACTTACACTGATCCAATATGGATTATCCCGTAGAGCCAATATAAAACTGTGGTTTAATAAAATAGAGAATTAATAATGTAAAACAGAAAGCCCTGGATAACCTATAAAAACTCCTCTCGATAATCCATTATGTCTGGATGCCGCCGTAGTATAGCCCGGCCAAGTATGCGGGCCTTTCGAGCAGAAAAATAATAGTACTGCGGAGAAAGCCCGTGACCCGGGTTCAAATCCCGGCGGCGGCACTCTGTTTCATTCTATCATTGGTGACTATTATATATGATCACTATTGCGCAGAATGGGTAAAAAATTATTTACCCGGATAACTAAATATTTACCAGTGATGCATTATGCCTATACCTCCAGACATAGCTGGATTATTCGATATAATCGTATGGGTACTCCTACTATTCTCGACAATCATCGTAGGTGTAATCGTGGCAGAACACCTATTAACAAGCCTGAGAAAAACGACGGTATCAACGAGCACCACCAATACCGATGGAAGAGATGAAATATTCAGGGAGCTCTTACAAAAGATACGCGACCTCAAACGAGAAATCAGATGGTTGAGAGAAGAATTAAGGGATTAAACCATAAAATAGGTGCTTCGTCCGCCATATAATTATTGTTCGATGAGGTCAGAGCCTATGGCCGATGAAGACAATAATATGGATAATTACATTTATTTATTCAAGGCACTATCAAATCCTATAAGGCTCAAGATCCTTGCTCTTTGCTCGCAGAAGCCCATGACCAGCAAAGAGCTACGTGTAGCCCTAGGTATATCTAAGCCTCTACTATTAGCACACCTAAAGATATTGATTAAAGCAGGCCTCATACAGTATGATATAGAGATAGATAGTGAGAGAGGGCTGATTAGGAAAAGATACCGTGCCGCAAAGATCAGGTTCTATATCGATAACGATGTTATCCAGAAGATCGTGGGTTTTAATAAGACAAATACATAGGCGTAAACAAGATATTATTTAATGGGTGTAGGTAATGTATAGGCTCCTATATCCTCTGCGAACATATCTCATAGTATCGGGTACGGGGGACGAAGTAAACATTATGGCGGCTGACTGGGTCACCGTGCTCTCGTTCAAGCCAGAAATAGTCGGCGTAGCTATATCACCTAGAAGATATACGCACAAGCTGATAACGAAGTACGGTGAATTCGTGATCAGTGTGTCGTCAGTCGATATGTTGAAAGACGTATGGATCGCTGGCACCGAGTCGGGGCCACAGAAACTGGGGAAAATGAATGTCACATTAACTCCGTCAAAAACAGTTAGTGTGCCCAGTATAAAGGAAGCCCTCGCCAATATCGAGTGTAAGGTAATAGATGCACGAGATTATGGTGATCACACGTTCTTTGCCGGGAAAATAACGGGTTATACATATGATCTGCAGGTTTTCAAGAATAACGAGCCGGATCCCGGCGCAGGATTCCTTGCACATATAGCTCGAAATAAATTCATAACATTTAAGGACGAAATAATAACTGTTTAACCCCTAAACAGGAAAACTATTTTTATTGAGAAGCCCTCTTCTCAGAATTTCCTCGACCAGATCCTTATCTTCACCTACGCTATCCCTTATATCGACACCGTCTCTGATAGTCTCAATATATTCCCAGGGAAATAGAACCCACTGGCTAGTCTCCTCGTAGTAGTAGTCCGGCGAAATAGTTCGCTGGGGCTTAACAAACAATGTGAGACTCCTTATTTCTTTAGCCTCATATCTTGACAGCTCCTCTATTACTAGCTGAAGAGTCCTACCACTTTCGACAACATCGTCCACTACAAGAACATTTAGCCCGGCTATCATATGTGTGGGCGGCAATGTCAGATGTGGTTTAGCCATCCTTGTCCCGACAGCTTTGTAGAACTTCACACCGATAAATCCGATCTCATCTACTTGCACCAGATCCGATAGTATTCTTGCAGGTATTAATCCTCCCTTAAGAACAGCAAAGATTATGTCGGGGATGAAGCCATCTCTGTACAGTCTTTTAGCCAACATTATTAGAGCTCTATGAAGCTCTTTCCAGGACATATATCTTATGGATATATTCTCGCTCGCCATATTCTACGTTATTCAAGTACGTGTTTTTAAACCATTATACTTCCTTGATCAGGGTAGAATTTAATAGATATGAACCAATAAAATCTTGGAGTGGGCACGTGGCAAAGACAAAATACGTGTTTATCACCGGAGGCGTTCTCTCAGGGCTGGGAAAAGGAATAGTCACAGCATCTACAGGTCTCCTGATAAAAAGCATGGGCTATAGCGTTACGGCAATCAAGATCGATCCTTATGTCAACGTCGATGCTGGCACCATGAATCCATTTATGCATGGCGAGGTCTTCGTAACAGAAGATGGTGGCGAGACCGACCTAGACCTAGGCCACTACGAGAGATTTCTAGGAATCAACCTAAGCAAGGAAAACAATATCACGACAGGACAAGTCTACCTATCAGTGATCACAAAGGAGAGAAAGGGCGAATATCTAGGCAAATGCGTACAAATAATACCTCACATCACCGATGAGATAAAAAACCGTATACGGAGAATCGCCAGGGATAATGAAGCCGACGTAGTTCTGGTAGAGATTGGTGGAACTGTCGGAGATATAGAAAGCCTTCCCTTCCTCGAGGCAATAAGACAGATGCGCATAGAAGAAGGCAGAAACAATACGGTCTCCATACACGTGGCACTAGCACCCATCCTATCCGTCACTGGAGAACAGAAGACAAAGCCTGTTCAACACAGCATACAAGAGCTGAGAAGAATAGGTATAATGCCAGACATAGTGGTTGTACGATCCCAGAGAGACCTGGAACCCGAGGCTCGAAGGAAAATAGCGTTATATTCTAATCTCCCAGTCGATGCCGTGTTCGGCGATCCTGATGTTGATACAATATATGAGGTACCATTACTGCTTCACTCAAAGGGCTACACCCGATACATTGCAAGACTACTAGATCTAGAATACAGAGAACCCGATATCTCCAAGTGGGAAGAGTTCGTTAACCGGGTCAAGAACACTGGTAAGAAAGTAAGGGTAGCAATGATAGGAAAATACACAAAGCTCCACGACAGCTACATAAGCATAATCGAGGCACTCCGACACTCAGGGGCATGGAACAACGTCGGCATAGAGCTCAAATGGTATGAGTCGACAGAGATAGAGAGAGGAATGATCAAACCCGAGAAAATAGTTGAAGAGACAGATGCCGCTATCATACTCCCAGGCTTCGGGAAAAGAGGTGCAGAGGGAAAAATACACGCGATCAAAACGCTTAGAGAAAACAATAAACCGGTACTAGGGATATGTTTTGGAATGCAGTTAATGGTTATAGAGATATTCAGGAATGTTATTGGCTGGGAGAAAGCAAATAGCACTGAGCTTAACCCCAATACTCCTTACCCGGTAGTGGATCTCCTGCCAAGCCAATACAATGTAAAACATCTCGGAGGATCAATGAGGCTCGGAGCACATCCAATTAGAATTGTTCGAGACACAATAGCGTATAAGATGTATAATAAAGAATTGATCTACGAACGCCATAGACATAGATACGAAGTAAACCCAAAGTATCTCGACAAACTAGAATCTGTGGGAGTACGTATTAGTGGATGGAGTATAGAGGAATACCCGGAATTCATAGAGATGAAACAGTATAAGACAATATTCTTCGGGAGCCAGCCTCATCCCGAGTTCAAGAGCAGACCATTAGAACCGTCCCCTGTGTACACGTATTTTGTAAAAATCATTAAAAGGCAGTGATGACTTTTCAAGAATAATTCTTGCGTTCGATCCATATAAGAACGCGGAGATCGGAGAATTTATTGCTAAGCTTGTTCGGGCCAAAAAGTATATTGAAGGTATAAAGGTAGGGCTATCATTCCTAATATGATAAGGGTTGCCGGGAGTTAGGGGTATTGTCGAAGAAGTATGTGACGTGTAACATATAGTGTTGGATACAAGCTAGCAGACATAGCACTCGTAATGATCCCCCATGTAGAGCCTTTCGGGATCAACCAGGGTTATCGATCTATCGCTGGCTACGATGATTAGAGAAAACTATCATCCAAAGAGATAACTGTCAAAATATACTCGCTCCGGCATAGGTGGTCAAGGCATTGAGCCAGGCTCCGCATTGAAGGCTAGTGCAGACTACGAGATCATAGGTGTTAGTGGTGTTGCGACTCTGAGGGCCGTTGTAGAATTCATACTTGCACGAGCTTGTTGACATAGCACATAGAAGGTGACATATATAATATTAAACGTGTAGATTAGAAATACTGGTTGCCCGATGACAGCCCGTCGGGTGTCGCCCGCATCGTCTGAGTGGTGACGAGTCCCTCGGCTAGGAGGGCTTAAGTATTAATTATCGGTAGCCTATTAATGATCCATAGTACATCGAAGGGATATAGAACAGATAGATCAGGAGTAACTATTCTTGATACAGCGATGAAGCCTCTATGTATAATATTATCTATGCGTTGTAGAAGAGAGGTTGTGTCAAGACATATACTTTCATGCATTAGCTTCTCAATTATCTTTGCCGCATAGTTGATTTGTCCTTTCTCTACTATCCTCGGATTGTCTACTAGTAAGTCGTAGTTTTGATTATTGAATTTTATCACGATCTTATCGTTTTTGGCCTTGATGCGTGTTTTTCTAGTTAGGCAGATCCTTCGGGTACGTGGTTTTTTGAAGCAGGCGGGTTTCTTAGGGTAGAGATCATTGTCTATGCGTATTTTCTGTGAAGGGATAATAGTCGGTCTATATTTACGCATGACTATGACTGTATCAGAGTGGGGTAGCATAGCTGAGGAGGCGCTCATTACTCCTACAATACTTATACCTTTATTCTTCATATCTGTGCATAGGCTTGTTAGGGGTGTTATAGGTTCTTCAATGATTATCTCATCCATGAACTTGTCCTTATATAGCAGATTTGTTGCTGCTGTGTCTTCGTCGAACAATACAATGTTCATGCCCGCCTCTATAGCCTCTGAAATACCTGCAGCCATACTTGTAGAGCCGCTTGCATTAAGCGTATGGAATTTCTGCGTGTCTATTTGTGAAGGCAGGTTATTGATGAAAACCGATATGTCTACGCCATTAATTATTCTACCGTCCTCAGCCTTAACATACACGGCTTCGGGCAATGTTACAACGTATTCTCGCCCATCACCGGGTATGTGGGGATAAATCCCTTCTATAATAGAATTGAGCAGCGTTGATTTGCCGTGAAAACCGCCACCAGTTATGACTGTTATCCCAGCCTTTATCGCTAGGCCCTTCAGAACCTTGCCGTCCGGAAGCTCTATCTCTTCTGAGCAAGGTTTATCCACTATAAATGGTATGGCGTTTGGTAAGGGCTTATCACTTCTACTGGTTTTTCTCGGAAGTATGCTTCCATTAGCAATAAATGATATAAACTCGTTTTCTCTCAGCCATTTCCTAATGAAGAAATAATCGTCATAGACCGTTACGTGCTTCTTGAGCTTTGCTCGGTATTTATTCGGAAAATCACCTATTTTGGAGAGTATTCCTACTAGGTATTCACGAAGCATCCTGGCGGCTATTCTACCTAGTACTCTCCTTCCTCTAGCAGGTAAGCCCACATATAGTCTAACCACAAGGCTTGAGC
>Ga0256831_1002100_pt1 | contig 10459 bp, 11 predicted proteins | sample 132544metaG_FD_189087 | JGI IMG/M metagenome (GOLD analysis project Ga0256831, IMG submission 189087) | Hydrothermal vent microbial communities from Lau Basin, Pacific Ocean - 132-544 | ecosystem: Environmental > Aquatic > Marine > Hydrothermal vents | place: Pacific Ocean: Lau Basin | collected... | reverse complement strand
AAAAGATTTTTAGCACTTCTTAGAGACTACGGAGGATTTGAAATTGAAGGAATAGAGCTTCCAAAATGGTTTGAGCCAAGTGACCCTATTTTAGAAGAGATACTTGAGAGTGAAAAAAGCTATGAGTATCATCTTGAAGAGATTGATGAGCTTCCAAGTTTTGATGGAAGTGTAGTTTATGCTTGTGAGGATTTTTATGTAGTAAAAGAAGATGAGCTTTTATGCTCTCATCAATTTGTAATTGCAAATAAGATAAAATCTCTAAAAGTTAAAGTTGATGGTGAAATAAAAAAAATAAAAAAACTACCTGAGCTTAAAGGAACTTTTGGTATAATATTTAAAAAAGTTGATGAATATCCTTTCTTAAGGGTTAAAATAGAAAATATTTAAAAAAGGAGGGGTTAATGGCAAGAGTATGTGTACCTTTAGCAAACGGATTTGAAGAAATTGAAGCAACATCTTTAATTGATGTTATGAGAAGAGGTGGGCTTGATGTAATTGTTGCTGGAGTTGGAGGAGATGTGATTTATGGAGCTCATAATATTAGAGTTATTCCAGATACAAAAATTGAGCTTGTAAATGCAGATGAGCTTGATTTGGTTGTACTTCCTGGAGGACTTCCTGGGGCAATAAATTTAGCAAACGATGAGCATGTCCAAAAACTTCTAAAAGAGATGGATAAAAAAGGAAAATATGTAGGTGCAATTTGTGCAGCTCCATATGCGCTAAAAACAGCAGGAGTACTTAAAGACAAATATACAGCATATCCTGGATGGGAAGAAAATATCAAAAAAGAAGGATATGTAAGTGATGCAAAAGTTGTGGAAGATAAAAATGTTTTAACATCTAAAGGTCCTGGAACTGCAATTTGTTTTGGACTTGAAATTGTTAGAAAATTTGCAGGTGAGGAAGTTTATAAACAGCTAAAAGAAGGTCTTTTAGCAGATTATTGCTAAGGAGTAAAAAATGAGAGGAATTGAAGCACTTGAGTGTTTTTTAGAAGATTGGCATGGTAAAATAAAAGAATTTGATGAAATTGAAGAATTTGAAGCAATGGTTGAATATGCTTTAGGAAGCGATGTAAGAGTTATTAATACAAAAGTTATAGTTGAGAAGTTTTTTGATAAAAGAATTAGATTTGAAGATTTAGTTTTTGAAGATTTAAAAACTTGCTTTTTGCCAGAGGAAGTGGAATATGACCCTTTTACTGGTAATTTGTATATAAATAGAAATCTTTATAGAGTTAAAATAGCGCCAAGAATTTGTTAAAACTTGCTAGAGTTTTTTACAAGTAGTCTTTAAGACTGCTTGTCTTTGAATGTTTTATTCTTCTAATTCAAGGGACATTAAATACATATCTTCACCATCTATTATTTTCAAGTCAGGGCTTTTACATTTTGGACATAAATATTCATCTTTACTAAGCTCTCCTTCAAATCCGCACTCTTGACATTTAATAACTACTGGTTGAATTTTCATTATAAATTCTGCTTCTTCACAAATTGTTCCTTCTTTAAATGTTTCAAATGCTGTTTTTAAAAGCTCAGGTTCTACTCCGCTTAATACTCCAATTTTTACTTCAAGTTTTGTTACTTTTTTTGCATTATGTTTTGCTGCGTGCTCTTCTGCTAAGTGTAGTAAAGAGTCAACTATCGAAAATTCATGCATTCATTAACCTTTTTTTGAAATTATATTATAATAACTTAAAAAAGGGTTTTTATGAGCAAAGAAGAAAAAAAACTTGAGATTATGAAAACTGCTTTAAATCTTTTTGCAAAAAAGGGATTTTATAATACTACAATTGCTGATATTGCAAGAGAAATGGGGATGAGTGTAGGAAATATGTATAATTACTTCCCTTCAAAAGAGTCTTTGGCAAAAGAGCTTTTAATTTATACTTCAAAACTTTTTGGAGAAGAGCTTAAAAAAATAAATGAAATGGATATTTCTACAAAAGAAAAGATTAAAAAGATAGTTGAGCTTTATTTCAAAAAAGCAAAAGAAGAGCCTGAGTTAGTGGATTATTTTATGAGAGTATATTTATCAAATAAAGAGATTTTTTCTAATGGGTGTGAGGGTATGCTTTGTGTAAGTAGCTTTGTAACTGAGATAATGATTTTCTTTGAAGAAGGAGTTAGAAAAAAAGAGCTTAAAAATCAAGATTTTTTTGCGGCTTTTGGACTTTTTATGGGATATCTTGGAGGACTTGTCTTTTTATATAGAGAGGGAATTCTTGGAAAAGATATAGAAGAATACATAGAAGTAGTAAGTGAGAATATATACAATGCACTCAAAGCCTAAAGTTTTATGGATAGATGCGGTTAGTTGTTATGGGTGCTCTCATTCATTTTACAATTATCCGCAAATCAAAGAAATTTTAAATAAAATAGATTTAATTTATCATCCTCTTTTGCCAACTAAAGAGTTTGAGATTAAATCAAGTGATATTTTGATAATAGAGGGTGCAATTAAAAGTAATTTTTTAAGATTAGGTTTTGATTTAATAGATTTAATTGCAAAACTTATAAAACTTTCAAGAAAAGTGATTTTAATTGGTACATGCAGTGTTTATGGCGGTATGTTTGGAGAGGGAATACTTTTTAATAAAGAGGATAAAGGAAAATTTTATAAATGCAAAGATAAAATAATTTCAATTCCAGGATGCCCTCCTCATCCTGAATGGATTGCATATGCAATTGAAATGGTTTTAAATGATAAAAAAATATTGCTTGATAGTGAAAATAGACCAAAAGAGATTTATTCATACACTTCTCATATGGGATGTGTTAGAAATGAGTATTTTGAGTGGAAAGTTGATGCTAAAAATTTTGGAGAGAAAGAAGGGTGTCTATTTTATGAGCAAGGCTGTCAAGGACCATATACTCATAGTAGTTGCAATAAAATTTTATGGAATGAAGTGAATTCCAAGCCAAGAGCTGGGACTCCTTGTTTTGGATGCACTGAAAAAACTTTTCCTAGAAAAGATTTATTTAAGACAGAAACTTTTATGGGAATACCTGCAAATATTCCTTTAGGTGTTAGCAAAAGAGCATATTTGACATTAGCTGGAGTTGCAAAAAGTTTAACAAATGAAAGACTTAATAAAAGACTTATAGATGAAGATAACTAAAAAAATTATAAGTAAAATTGAAGGCGAAGCAACTTTAAAACTTCATAAAAAAGATAAAATAATTGAATTTGCTGAGATTGAATTTTGGCAATATAGAGGAATGGAAGAATTTTTAAAAAATAGGCACTATTTAGATGCTTGTGTAATAAATCCTAGAGTTTGCGGTATATGTGGACATTCTCATTTAATTGCTACTGCAAAAGCAATTGAAAATGCACTTGATGTAAAAATTACAAAAAAAGCTGAAATCTTAAGAGAAATTACACTTGGACTTGAAATTATTCAAAATCATATCAAGTGGTTTTATTTAACTCTCTATCCAAGTGTAAAGCAAAAAGATTTTTTTAAAGCCCTAGAGTTTGCAAAAGATATTGCTAAAATTATTGCACTAATTGCTGGGCAGTTTCCTCATAATTCCTATGCGATTCCTGGAGGAGTTACATGTGATTTGACAAATCTTGAAATTATTAAAATTAAAAATTTTTTGTATGAAATGTTTGAGAGATATCAAAAAATTATGAGTGTTGATGGGAAAAGTGAGGATTTAGAAGAATTATTTGAAGATATTCCAAAGGATATAGGAAGAGGATTAAATAGATTTTTGGTATTAGGAGATAACTTATATTTTAGCTCAAATGGAGATTTTAAGTTTATAAGAGAAGAAAAATCTACTTCACTTAATAAAAATGTTTTATATAAAGATAAGTTTTATGAAGTTGGACCTCTTGCAAGAAATTTAAATAATCCTTTGGTAAGCTCAATATATAAAAAGCATAAGGATAGCGTATATACAAGAATTTTTGCAAGACTTTATGAAGTAAATTTAATTTTTGAATATCTTTTAAAAAGAATAGATGAAATTGAAATAAATGAAAAAAATTATATAAAACCAACTCAAAAAAATGCAAAAGGCTATGGAGTTATTGAAGCTCCAAGAGGAAGTTTAATACATGAAATTGAAATAGAAGATGAAAAAATTAAGCGATATAATATAATTGTGCCTACTCAATTTAATCTATCAAATGGAAATAAGCTAAATCCATCACCCGCTCAGGCGGCATTAATGAATGAAGATGAAAAATATGCTGATTTTATATTTAAGTGTTTTGATATTTGTGCTATTTGTGTGAGTCATTGAAACAATTTTTAAATTTAATTCTAAATTCATCTTGCAAATGAATGAATATTTAGTATATAATTATTTTGTGAATTAATCTTCATTTAAGGGGAAGAAAATGCTAGATATGCAACAAGTAAAACAAAGAATTGAAAAATTAAAAAAACTTCCTGGAATTGCTCCAAAACCAATTCCACAACTTTTAGAAGAAAATGGTTTTTCTAGAAGGGATTTTTTAAAATGGTCAGCTTCTTTAGCAGCAACTCTTGGTCTTCCAGCTTCATTTGCTCCAGTTGTAGCAGAGGCAGCTGAAGTTAGCGATAGACTTCCAGTTGTGTGGCTACACTTGGCTGAATGTACAGGATGTAGTGAGAGTTTACTTAGAACTGATGCTCCTACAATTGATAATTTAATCTTTAAGTATATCAATCTTCAATATCACGATACTATTATGGCAGCAGCAGGTTGGCAGGCAGAAGAAAACTATGAAGAAGCTTTAAAAGAATTTAAAGGTAGATATGTTTTATGTGTAGAAGGTGGGGTGCCAACAAAAGATGGTGGTGAATATCTTACAATTGGACCATATGCTGAGACTGGACTTCATAAACTCAAAAGAAGCGCAAAAGATGCAGCAGCAATTATTGCAGTTGGAACTTGTAGTAGCTTTGGTGGTATTCAAGCAGCTGCTCCAAATCCAACAGGTGCAGTAGGAATTCACAAAGTGCTTGATAAACAAGTTATAAATGTGCCAGGATGTCCTCCAAGTGATAGAAATATTGTTGGAACAATTGTATATGTAATTCTTTATGGACAACTTCCAGCAGTAGATAATTTTAATAGACCAAAATGGGCTTATGGGCTTAGAATCCATGATTTATGTGAGAGAAGAGGGCACTTTGATGCAGGTGAATTTGTAGAAGAGTTTGGAAGCGAAGAAGCGATGAATGGATTTTGTCTATACAAAAAAGGTTGTAAAGGACCTTATACATTCAATAACTGCTCACGTGAGAGATTTAACCAACACACATCTTGGCCAATCCAAGCAGGGCATGGATGTATTGGATGTAGTGAGCCAGATTTTTGGGATGCAATGGCACCATATGAAGAGCCTCTTGCAAATCATAAATTTGAATCAATTGAAGCTGATGCAACCGCTGATAAAGTAGGGATTACAATTTTAACAGTTGCAGGTGTTGCAATAGCAGCTCATGCAGCAATTAGTGCAATTAAAAAACCTAAGGAGTAATAGATGGCAAAAAGAGTAGTAATTGACCCAATCACAAGAATTGAGGGACATTTAAGAGTTGAGGTTGTACTTGATGAAAATAATGTAATTAAAGATGCTTATTCAAGTGCGACTCTTTGGAGAGGAATTGAAGTTATACTTAAAGGTAGAGACCCAAGAGATGCAGGGTTTATGACTCAAAGAATTTGTGGGGTATGTACATATTCTCACTACAAAGCTGGAATAAGTGCGGTTGAGAATGCATTAGGAATTGAGCCGCCTTTAAATGCAAAACTTGTAAGAACACTTCTTGATTATGCTCTATTTTTCCATGACCATATTGTGCATTTTTATCAACTTCATGCACTTGATTGGGTAGATATTTTAAGCGCACTTCAAGCAGACCCTAAAAAAGCAAGTGAAGAAGCATTTAAATATGTACCAAAAGGATATAACCCAATAGCAACTGGTGAAGATGAATTAAGAGAAGTTCAAAAAAGAGTAGCAGAGTTTGCAAAAAAAGGTGATTTAGGACCATTTAAAAATGGATATTGGGGTCATCCTACAATGAAATTTACGCCTGAGCAAAACTTAATTGCCCTATCTCACTATCTAAAAACACTTGAAATTCAAAGAATTGCAGCTCAGATGATGGCAATTTTTGGGGGTAAAAATCCACATCCACAAAGTCTTACAGTTGGTGGTGTTACTTGTATTATGGACCTTCAAGACCCAGCTAGACTTGCTGAATATATGACTAAATTCCAAGAAGTAGCAGATTATGTAAATAGAGCTTACTATGCTGATATCGTAATGGCAGCAGAGGCATATGGTAATGAGCCAAGTGTAGTAATGCCAAATAATCTTGGAAATTATTTAACATATAAAACTATGCAAACAAGTGCTGATTCTTGGCTTTTTGATGCTTGTGGATATATTAAAGATTTTGACCTTGGAAAATATTATGAGATTGATGAGAGTAAAATTGAAGAAGATGTAACTCACTCTTGGTATAAAGATACAGGTTTTGTACACCCATATAACGGAAAAACAATTCCAGAATATACAGGTTATGTAGATGGTAAAAGTATAGATGGTGAAGGAAAAGAAGTAGAGGTAAAAGTTGTTAATCCTAAAGGAAAATATTCTTGGATTAAATCTCCAAGATATGATAAAACTCCTATGGAAGTAGGTCCGCTTGCATGTATGGCAGTAAATTATGCAAAAGGAAATGAAAAAGTAAGAAAAGTAGTTGATGAATTCTTAGCTCAAACAGGTTTACCTGCAAAAGCATTATTTACAACTCTTGGAAGAACTGCAGCAAGAATGCTTCAAACAAAAGTAATTGCTGATTATGGTCTTGAAGCATTTAATAATTTAGTAGAAAATTTAAAAGTTGACCAAAGTACAGTTGCTCCTTATGTAATTGATAAAAATAAAGAATACAAAGGTAGATTCATAGGAGATGTTCCAAGAGGAATGCTCAGTCACTGGTGTAGAATCAAAGATGGTGTAATTGAAAATTGGCAAGCAGTAGTGCCTTCTACTTGGAATGCAGGACCTGCAGATGGTAATGGCAAAAAAGGTGCATATGAGTCAAATTTAATTGGTATGAAAATTGCTGACCCAACAAAACCGCTTGAAGTAATTAGAAATATTCATAGTTATGACCCATGTATCGCATGTGCTGTGCATGTAATGGATGTAAAAGGTAAAAAATTAGGTGAATTTAGAGTAGACCCATTATATGGCGCATGCTAAGGAGGAGAAAATGAAATTTTTAAAAGTTTTAGGAGAATATATCGGCGGAATTGAATTTTCCGCTGGATACAGATGGCAACACTGGATTAGAGCGATTTCTATTTTTGTGCTTATAGCAACTGGATTTTATTTAGCAAATCCATATATTACTTATGGAGCGCCATCTCCTACTCCTACAAGATTTTTGCATGCCGAGTTTCGTGAGTGGCATATTATTTTTGGATTTGCATTAATTGGTGCAGTTTTATATAAAACAATTTATTTTTTCTTTTTTCCTGAAGCTAAGTATGAAAGAGCTTCAATTAAAGATGCGTTTAATATCAAATTGTTATTTCAACAAATTGGATATTATCTTTTAATTTCAAAACATCCTAAGACAACTGGTGTATATAATCCACTTCAGTTTTGGGCTTATACATTAGCTTATGTGTTGTTTTATGGAATAATTATTACAGGACTTGCTCTTTATGCAGAAGTTTATCATCAAGGGCTTGGAGGAGCACTTTATCCATTTGCTAAAAGTGTAGAGAGCTTTTTAGGTGGTCTTGCATATGTTAGACTTTGGCATCACATTTTAATGTGGGCAATTATTATTTTTGTTGTTGTGCATGTTTATATGGCTGTTTATAATGCAGTATTTGGCAAAAATGGTGGAATGGATGCGATTTTTTCTGGTATGAAATGGGAGAAAGAAGAGCACTAATTCTTCTTTCTTTTTTTAATGAAAAATGAAAAGTAAAAGTTTTTTATTTTTCATTTTTCATTGAAAGGAAATTATGAAAATTTTAGTGTTAGGAATAGGAAATATTCTTTTTGGAGATGAGGGGATAGGTGTTCATTTAGTAAATTATTTAGATGAAAAGTATGAATTTAAAGGTCATCAAGTTGATTTAATAGATGGAGGGACATTAGCTCAAAGACTTATTCCTATAATAGTAGAATATGATAAAGTATTTATTTTTGATACTGTGGATGTGGATGATGGTAAAATAGGAGATGTCTATTTTTTTGATTTTTTAGATGTGCCTGAGTGTGTAAGCTGGCAAGGAAGTGCACATGAAGTTGAAATGCTTCAAACTCTTGAGATGATTCATATGATGGGAGATTTGCCAGAGACTAAGATTATTGGAGTTGTCCCTTATGTAATAGGAGAAGATACGACATTTAGCATTACTGAGCCTGTAAAAAAAGCAGCTAAATTAATGGAGAGAATTTTAATAAATGAATTAAAAAAGCTTGGAGTAGAAGTTAAAGTTAAAAATCCAAATGTAGATATAGGGGAAATTGCGAAAATTTCATATAAAAGAGGTGTACCAGAAGAAGCATTAAGAGGTTTTGAGGGTGTGAAATGATTTTAAAATTTACTTTTAATTTAATTTCTACACAAGGAATAATTGAAAAAATTCTTATAAGAAATGCTAAAAATGTAAAACTTGGATTAAGTAGAGATTTAGAAAATTTATATGCTTATGTTGAAGGTGATGAAGAAAAAATAGAAGAGTTTTCAAGAAAGATAGCAAATGAGCTTCCTTTATCTATATTTTTAAAATCTCTAAATGCTGAGGTTGTGGAAGAGTTTAGAGATGATTTAAAAAAAACCTTTCCTAAAATTTCTCTTCCTCCATGCCCCAAGTGCCTAAGAGAAGTAAAGAATGAAAAAAATCCTCACTATTTTGATATTTTTCATCATTGTGAAGTGTGTGGGTATGAAACTGATTCGAAAGTGAAAATTGAGAGTGGAGAATTTGATTTTAATAAAAAAGAAGATAGAAAAAAATTTTTTGGAAATTTAGCTAAAAAATTAGAAAATGAAAATATTTATATTCAGACAATGAACGGGGCTTTTGAAATAAGCAAAGATATACAAGATGCCGAATTTATAATGGCAAGAGATTTAGCAAGTATTAGTAAATATTTTATGGCGTTTGAAGGTGATGCTAAAGCCTTAGCAAGTATAGAAAAACCTTTTATTAAACTTAAAACTAATCTTGAATTTAAAAAAACTTATGGTTTGTCAATCCCTGCTTTTTATGTAAAACTTCCTGATTGTATGGTAACAGAGCTTTTGTTTGAAGCTAGTGATTTTGAGCTTTTAGGATTTAAAAAAAGTAAAAGTACTAAAGATTTAAGCTTTGAAGTAAAAGTACAAAAACCTCTTTTTGCAGTGGTTACTGATTCAAAAAATAAAGATATTTTAGTTGAGAGTGGAGATAGAAGTTTAATTCCAAAGTTTGAAAAAGATATAAATTCACAAGGCAAATATAAAGAGTATGGTTATAAAAATGGAATAATTGATAGGATAGAGAATTTAGGAGAGATTAACTCTAAAGAGAGTAAAGCTACTTTTAGCGGATTTTATGGAGTATTAGAGCAGTGGGAGTTAAGAGAAAAAAACATTATGGGGTTTTGTTTTTACGAGGATGAAAATAAAATTTTGATAAACTCTCCAAAATTTGGCTTAATTGAATATATTAATTTTAATTTTGAATTTGAGGATTTCAGTGATATTTTCTCTCAAATTGCTACAATGAATGAAACAGGAGAGAGACTAATTAAAAATTTTAAAGAAAAAAGAGCTAATCTTTTTGAAAATGCTTTAAATTCAGATATTAAAAGTAACAAAAAAGGAATTTACTATCTTTGGGGGCTTATTGGAATTATTTTAGGGGAAGCTAAAAATATTGATGATGGGTATAAAGCTATACTTAAACTCTCAAGTGAAGCTATGACTAAAAAAGGTCCTAGAATTGATTATAAAATGGATAAAAATAATCTAAATCCTCTTTGGGCAATTAGGACAGCTATGAGTTTTAATTTAGCTGGGGTTGATAATTATCTTTTAAGTTATGGTGTGGTTGAGAGTTTTGCTGAATTTTTATCAAATCAATATGATTCTTTTCATAAAGATAACAATTTAGATGGAGCTATAATTGTTGGAGATTTATTTAAAGGAGAATTTTTAAATAAAATCTATAGCTATATTGATAAAAACTATAAAGTATTTACTCCAAAAGCATTGCAAATTGGTGGAGCTATAGAAGCATATGGCAATGCTTTGATTAATAAAGAAGCTAAATCCTCTTAGCTAGACATTGACTAAATAAAGTGAAACAATTGCAAATTTTAGCTAAATAAAGGCGTTAGAAAAAGCATTTTGTTTGAGCTTTGCGAGTTAATGCTTTTTAGCTTTTATTTAGCGTTAAAAAATTTGCTTTCTTGTTGAGCG
>Ga0256831_1002099_pt1 | contig 10460 bp, 6 predicted proteins | sample 132544metaG_FD_189087 | JGI IMG/M metagenome (GOLD analysis project Ga0256831, IMG submission 189087) | Hydrothermal vent microbial communities from Lau Basin, Pacific Ocean - 132-544 | ecosystem: Environmental > Aquatic > Marine > Hydrothermal vents | place: Pacific Ocean: Lau Basin | collected... | reverse complement strand
AGCTGAGAATGTCGGTTTTTAACGATTAGCAGGTCAACTTTTGACCCACCGGTAGATTATTATATTTACAGCGTTTCAGAACAAAGGGGAAGGAGCGGGGAAACTTGCCGGGGGAGTATCCCCCGGTCCCTACAATAGAAGAACTTCCTCAGTTTTTCTCTTAGTAGTTTCAGTAGTTTCATTTGTTATCTTCAAGCAATTTTCCCTTAAGCCAATTAGCTTTAGAAACTATATAAGTATGATTGGTATCTCTGATTTAAATTCAGCATCTAAAAAGCTGAGCTGTTCTTTTATCGTTCTGCGGAGTTCCTTTGCAGGCTCTAAACAATACCTCTCTATTTCCTTGTTTGGAGGGGGTTCCTCTAAGGCATTGGGATAAAGAAGTTTAAGAAGTGCAGAAGCTATTTTAAGAATGGCCTTTTTATCCCTCGTATCAGCTTTTCCCTTAACCTTGACTCTTTCTTCTAAGAAAACTCTATATTCTCCTCTTTTCCTCAAAAGGTGAAGGATGTCTGAAAAGTATTCAACATTAAGGGTGTATCCCTTTACCTTCATTCCCTCGTGCATTCTCGGCAGTTTCCACCCCTTTATAAAGCCGTGAAACCGGTCAATGAGGGCAGATTCTTTAAAAATCTCTGGGAGCTCCTCAAAGTAGACGGGGTTTAAAGGGTTTCCTTTTGAGTCAAGGGGAATGTTCCCAAGAAGGACAAAACCAGCGAGCCCTGCCCCTCTGTAGTTTCCGACAGTGAAAGTCCCATTTTCAAGGTAGCTTTTCAAAGCTCCCCTTATTTCGTCCGGGTCGCTAAAACGTATCGTCTGAACCTCGTCTAAGGCTATAAAATCGTAACGCTCCACAAGACCGGGAAGGTTTCTTGAAATGTCAAAGAAGAGCTTTGCCCTTGACACAAATCCACCACTTACAAGCCAGCCGTACTTTGAAAGGTTTCCGAAAACGTAAGACTTTCCAGTTCCCTTTGGAGCAAGCTCTACAATGTTAAGATTTGGCTCTACAAACACTAGGAGTCTTAGAAGGAAGTAGAGCTTTTGTTCAAAACTGTCGAACCCTGTAGGATTGTACTCCATAGAACGGAGGAGAAGGTCAACCCACTCCTGTAGGGAAAAGTGTTTCCTTGCGTGAACAAAAAAATCTAGATTAACTTTATAAGGTTTAAAAGGCTTAAAGTCTGTAAGTTCTATGTAACCCTTTTTATCCTCTCTTAAGTAGGTGAGTTCCAAAACTCCCCAGTGCTCTCCGCCGGCCAGGGAAGGATAATTTCTGACCAAGTACTTGGGAATCAGAGTTTCAGAAAACCTTATTCCGAGTTCTGGAACTGAAAAGCGAAGTTCCCCACTTTTTACATCCGGCTGAACAATAATTCTCGAGAGGAACTTTTTAGACTTTCCTTCATGGCTTATAAGCCATCCCTTTACCTTATCTCCCTCTTGAGGAACGTAAGTTTCAAGGAAGGAAAGAAGTGCACTTTCTTTAATCTCATCCGTTTCAGGGTCAAGAAACCTCCTCAAGACCCAGTCCTTTATGAAAGATGGCAAAGAAAAGCCGGAAAATAGAGAGCGCACCCTATCGTCTTTATAGACGTACTCTTCGTAAAACACCTCTTTTATCTTCCTGTCAAGCTCAGTCATAAAATATCCTCTTCTTCAAGTCCTCCAACGACTCTAAATTTTAAGGTTTTCTCTTCCGAGCCAAAGAGAACCGTAAGCTCATACTCCCCCGCTCTTACGTTAAAGGGTACTTCTGCAGAAACCATGTTATCCTTAACTGAAAATTTTAACTCCTTCTTTCCTAAGAGCAACCTAAGATTCTGTGGAAGGTTTGGCTCGAAAGAGAGAATAAGTTCCCCGCCTCTATCTACCTTTTCTGTTACCAGCGTTACTATGTAGCTTCTTTCCCTTTCCCCAATAACGATGAATGGAACTAAAACCTCCTCCGGAGTCGCTCCTCCGTGAACTTCACTTACTGGCCTCTTCCCAAGGGAGTTATGAAACTTTGCAACAGTAAAACCGTTAACGTTAAAACCATAAGCAGTCTCAATCGTTTCTTCACAGTATCTGCCAGCGTGCTTGGGTTCTCTACATAGATTCAGAGAATCTGCAAAGCGAGAAAAGGTCGTAGCTCCATGGTCAGAGGTTAGAACAAAGTTCTCGCCTGATGGTAACTTTGACTGGAGAAGCTCTTTTAACAGTTCAAACTGCTTAATAATGGTGTCTGGAAAGTCAAATCTCTCGTGAACGAGCTTGTCAAACTCTTCTAGTATTTCTGCATTTCCGATTTTGTTAAACTCAGTGGTTGAAGGGAGCTCTGAGCGAGCAAGCATGACTTTTTCTACAGAGTAGCCGAGTTCCTTCAGGAGAGAGAGAAGGTAGGGTAGCCATTCAACACCAATGCAGTCAAGGAGGAAAACGTTTTTGTACTCTTTGGTAAGCTCTTTAACAGTTGGAAATGAGTAATACCAAGAGCTAAAAGAGTCAAAGTCCCTATTTACCTCCTCTAAAGTTTTTAAAAGTTGCTCAGGAAGGCTGTTCTTTAACTTCCCTTTTCTGTAAAGGTCAAAGTAACGGTTAATCCAGTCCCCATGACAGTTCTCTGCCTGCCACTCTTTCAGGTAGTAATAGGCCTCCCTAAGGAGTTCTTTTAGTTCTTGTAGGGAAATTCTCCCTTCTGAGAAGTGCTTTAAGAGAGATCCTTTCTCACATGGTAAGAAGGCAAGATTCAGCTCTAAGTTTTCTGTGAGTTTCCCCAAGATGGAACAGAGCCTATTAAAGACCGAAGGGTGGAATCCCTTTAAAACTTTAAAAATCTTCAGCTTTTCTTCCCTCGGTACTTCCCTTGAGCTGTAAAGAGCTCTTAAACTCTCTTCAAGAGTTTCTTTTACAACGTCTGACTTTTCCTTTAAAGTAGAACGAGCACAGTTTAAAAACTTCCAAGCTTCGTAATCCTTTAGCTCTGGGAGTTCTTTAAAGAAGACTTCCAAGGTATTTGGAACTTGCTTTAAGAGTTCCTTCCATCTACTAACTTCCTTCTTGGCTATCTCTTCGACTAACTTACCGATAAACTCTTCATTTTTAAAGTGAATCTCCTCTTTAAAGCCAAAGTAGTTCTTTAAGAGCTCTTCTTTGTCCTTTAGCCTTTTGACAGTAACAGCTGAGTCGGGCTGAGGGTTTTTATAACGTCCCAAGAGGCTACTTAAAGAGATTAGAAACTTATCTCCTTCTCTCTTCCAGAGTTCTAAAAAGTCCTTTAAGCTATTTACAGCTTCTAAACTCTGAGGAAGCTTCTCTTCATCAATTAAGAAAAACTCAACCTTTTCTTGCTCCCCACTTAAAAGAGCGTAAGGGGAGGGCAATAACCCTTCTGCAAATCTTGGACACTGATTTAAGAAAGGAAAAATCCTTTCTTCCATTCCACATATGGGAAGGACTAAAAGCTTGTTCACCTGTAAATTTTCAAGGGTACAAAGCTTCATCTGAAAGAAGTTTTTAAGATCGTTATTTGAAAAAAATCTTAAGACGCTATCTAAGGAGAAAAGAACAGCGTTCCTGCTGGATTTTATTTCTTTTAAGACGTTCTCAACCAAATCCTTACCGTCAAGCCACTTTTTTCCCTTCTTGGTATAGTGCTCAAGGTGAAAAACTTCAAAGGAGTCTGGATAGAGAGAGATCTCATTGAAAAGTTCTCTCAAACTTCGGTAGTCAGGTAAGAACACGAGCCTCCAGTTAAACCGTAGAGCGTCTCCGTATAGAGAATTTTCCTTTTTTAAAAGTTCTACAATCTCCTTAATACTCTTTACCTTCTTAACCCTTTCCTCCACAGCTTACCCCAAAAGTTCTCTTACTTCCCTTAAAAGTTCTGGGTGGGTTTCCATTAAGCGCCTTAAGAGGTTAAGGAGTTCTTCTCTGTTTAGACTTTCAAGCTTTCTAAAAAGATCTTCTTGGAAAGTCTCATACTCTTTTATGAGAGGTTCTCTAACAGCCATAGTCAAATCTTCTCTGTTCCTCTCTCTTTCTCTCCCTACCCTTTTAGGCTCTTCTTTCTCTCTTATGAGCTCCTCAACTATTTCCTTAACTTTTTTCTCTACATATCCTCTGTCCCAAAAGGTAGGTTCGTTTGTGAAGAACCTCTTTATCCTCTCCTCTAAGACCTTTTTGTCTATCAGTCTTCCGCTCAGTTCTAATTGTAAGAAGCGCTCCTTGCCCTTTAAGATGTTTTGGGGGTCAGAAAGGAGCGTCCTGAGGTCTATCTTTTCCTTTTCAAGAACCTTTACAAGCTCTTCCTTTTGGCGTTCGTTGCTACTAAAGCTTTCCTCGTGGCTCTTAAGGAACTCGCTCACTTTTCTAACAGCATCTTTTAGATCTTCATCAATCTCTAAGTACTCAACCACCCATAAAGGCCAACCAATTTTTTCATTTATTCCTTTCCTTATATCCCAGCGAAGCTTGGCTAAATCGTCCTCTTCAAAGTTACTTAAGTAGTTGTGGAAAACCTCCTTTAAAAGACCTAAAAGTTTCCTGTCCGTCTCACTCCCAAGCCTTAAGGCAACATCTCTTTTATCTTCTCCCTTTAGAACCTGAAGGATAAATGACTGAAGGTCTACAACTCCAACCCTTCCCCTTCCAACAACGTAAAGGTCTTTCTCAAAGTTCTTAAAGGTTATAGCTAAGAGGAAACCATAGAGCTTAACGTTGTAAACCCCAAAGGGAGGTCTCTGGAGTTCAAAAAAGTCTTCCGGCCGCACAAAATTCCTCTTTTCTAAGAGTTTTCCCACTTTTTCCTTGAGGGCCACTAAGGGATGCTCTTTTGGAGCTCCCTCTTTTACCTTCAAGTCCTCGTTAACTACGTAGTTGTTGTCCTCATCTCTCAAGGCATCTAAGAGAAATCTATCAAGGTTTTTAAGTGTTCTTTCAAGCTCCCTAAGATTTTTCGCACTTAAAACCTTCGTTAGGAAAGCAGGCGTTGCCCCACTTTTCCATAAGTTTTCGTTGTTAACTCTGGGTAGATTCTCAGCTCCAAAGGAGAAGACTTCTTTAGAAGCTTTAGCTAAGGACTTTAATGTATCGCTTGCAGTCTCCTTTGACTCCTTCTCTCTAAAGGTAAGGTAAACATAGGAGCGTCTTAAACTTTCAACCAAGTTGTCAAGGAGGGTCTCTACCTGCCTATGGTAGTAGCTTGTATTATCCCCCTGACCAAACCTTTTTGAAACTTCTTCTCTTGCTCTAAAGTGGATGAATTTCTGTAGAAAGTCCTCCGTATCTGTGTCAAGAGTCAGGAAAACTGCATTTGGGTACTCCTTTGAAAGTTTCTTAAAAGTGGTACGAAAATCAGAAATTTCCTTTTCAAAGGTAGGAATTCCCATAACCACTTTTAAAGCGTAGGGATAAGCATCTTTTTCAAGGAAGTGCCTAACTCTTGACCTGTCTGTAACAATGTGGAAGTCTGCCTCCCTTAGGAGTCCTTCCGAAAATCTCATTTCAATTTTTTCACGAGTTCCTGAGTAGTTCTTAATAACTTGAGGAGTATTTTCAAATTCACTACTAAGCCTTTTCTCTTCTTTCTTTACTTCCTCAGGAGGTAAGTTAAATTCTTCTATTCTGAAGTTTCCTTCAGGGTCTTTTCTTACAACTCCTTCTTCATCTATCCATTTAAGGATTTCTGAAACTTTCTCCTCTAAAGGAGTTCCAGTATAAGCAAACCTAAGGTTTTCTTCTGTAGGTTTTAGAAGCCTTTTTGGAGTGTCTGCCTCTCTAATCAGTAGGTTGAATATCAAAATGGTTTTAAATACCTTGAGATAATCTTCACCCTTCTTAGAAACTTCTTCCTGGTAGAAGTTGTAAGTTCTCTTTACTCCTTCTACGCTTTCCTTAAAAATTCCCCTTTCTGTTGAGGAATAGAAAAAGTTCCATAGGTAGTCAGGAGTCAGGAAAGGTTCTTTTTCCACTTCCTTTTCCAAGAAGCTTTGGAAAGCTCCTTCTCTTTCGCTATAGAGGAAGTCAAAAATGCTCCTGTTAGCAGAGAGGAAGTGGTTCACAGTGTAAGTTATGAGGAAAGCTGTGTAAGGGTGGAAGGGATAAAGCTCTCTAAGTTTCTCTTCTGATATGCCGTTTCCTCTCTCCTCTTCTGAAATTAGTGAAGATAAGAGAGCAAGTTCAGAGGTTTGCCAGTACCGATTTGCAATATCTTTCCACAAAGCATACTTCTTCTTCTCTATGACTCTACTTAGAATATGAAAGGTTGTGACCTCTTCCATTTCAAACCTATGAAAGACAAATCTATCCCTTATCTTTTTGAGAGTTTCTTCGTCTATCTTGTTCTTTACCTGTTCGTAGGTTCGGTGAGTTACAATGAGAAAGTAAAGGCTTTTGTTCTCCGCTAAGTTCTGAAGTCTACTTGCGTAAGCCGGGTCTAAAATTAGGCTAGTAACCTCATCCCAAAGAATAATTATTCCATCTATTCCTCTTTCTTTAAGTGTTTCTAAAGCGCTCTCTATCCAAGCTTTAAAGTCTTTCAAGAAAAGGATGCCTTCTTTTGTAAAAGTCTCAAAAGTTCTCTCCAAGGCCGTCTCGTCCTGTTCTTTTAAAGCTTCTAAAAAAGCTTCTAAGCTGTCAAAGTCGCCACTTAGTTCTTTTTTGGATTTAAACCACTCTTCTCCCAAACGCTCTAAGTGTTCAACCATTGCGTCTATTTCTGTCTTTTCTTTAATCGTTACACCAAGCCTTTTCTTTGCCTCCTCCCTTATCTTCTCCTTTAAAATGAGTTCTAAGTACTCTGGGCGGTGGAGTCCCTCGTCTCCTTTAAGTGCAACGGTTAAATATCTCTTTCTCTGTCTTAAACCTTTCAGTCTTCCTTTCAGCTCAGGAATTGAAAATCCGTTTATGTAGCTTTCTATCTGCTCTAAGGGGTCAGAAAGAAGATGTTTTAAAACACCACAGGCGTGACTTTTACCTGTTCCGTAAGCTCCCTGAAGCCAAAGGGCAGTCCTTGGGTTTCTACCTTCAAGAATATCAAGGAACTTTTCAAGAAGCTCATAAAAACTGTTATGGGGAATGAATGTCCTCCACGTTGAGTCTATTTTCTCATCGTTGACTACGTAAACTGGTGCATAACCCTCTCTCGTTTTTACTAAATCCTTGTGTTTAAGAGCTTTCTCCAAAGTTCAATTCCTCCCAGAGTTTCTTTTCATTTTCACTCAGCGAAATTATAGAAGAGGTATAGGCGTAAAAGGAAACTCCGAGTAACTCTTTCACCTTTTCAAAAGATTCTCTCTTTGGCTCAAGGCCAAGTTTATTAAGAACGTAGCAAAGGAGCTCCGAACTTAACTCGCTAAGCCCTTTTTTAAGGTATTCACCCTTCCCTACCTTTTGACCAAACCACTTCCCTAAGGGAGAGTTTTCAAAGGTGTTTGTTAGTGAGTTAACTGCGTTCCTTGCCGTTCTCTCTGCCAGATTCTTCTCTTCCTGTAAAAGCCTTACAAGCTCTGTTTTTTTTAACCTCTCTCCCCAGGGAATGCTTTTTGCATACCAGCTAAAAAGGTCTGAATTTAGACACAGGTTTACCCACACCACCTGCCAAACAAGGGCAGTTTTACCCTCTTTAAAGAGCTGTGAAAGAAGGAATAAAAGAGGAGTAGGTTTTTTCTTTTCATCAAGGAGCTCTGCCTCTTTAAGGTAGCGAATTAGTGCCTTTAGCTGATAGGGGCCTAATGTATTTCCTTTTAGCCAGCTCTCACCGTAGAGAAAAAAACTGTTAAGCCACTCCTCCCTAAGGCCAAAAGAGTAGTATCTACTCATAACTTCCTCAGTGCAACCTCCAAGACCTTTAAGGAGTTAAGCTCTGGATAGAGGAAGATGTTGTCAAGGTCAGCAACAAGGTCAACCGAGAGGAGCTTTTCGTCCTTTAAACTTCTCAGAATTTTTTCAAGACTTCTTTTGCTTAATCCAAAGTGTTTGTAGGGGCCAGACTGTAAGGATGTGTACAGGTCTTCTACGGTTAACTTTTCTATTCCCTCCCTTTCAAGGAGCTTGTAGAGAGAGTAAGCAACTGCAAAGAGATTCGGATTTTCAAGCCCCTTTTTAACGTAGGTAGTTCGTGAAATTTTTTCTCCGAACCACTTTCCTAAGGGAGAGTTGTTAAAAGTATTTGTTAAGGAATTTATTGCATTCGTAGCTGTTCGCTCCTTTACACCAATATCTTTTTGAAGTTCTGTCATAAGTTCCTTTTTATTGAACTCCTTCCCCCAAGGTACTTTTTTAGAATACCAGTTAAAAAGGCCAGAGTTTAGACACAGGTTTACCCAGACAACTTGCCAGACTAAGGATGAGTCCTTCTCTTTAAGTTTTGCAAGAAGCTGTGATAGTTCTGTAGGCTCTTTCTTTTCATTTATTAGCTCAGCATCTCTTAAGAAATTTTTCATAGCACTTATCTGACGAGGCCCTAAACTATTTTCTTTAAACCAAATCTCTTGATAGTCAAGAAAACCTTCTAACCACTCTTGGCGTAAACCAAAGGTTGCGTATCTATCAACCCTAACTGCCTGTTTTTTCTTGTTACTCATGATTCCACTCCCTGAAATACCCCCTCCAAAAGAGGAGGAACTACTTGAAGCCATATAACACCCTGTATCAATAAAGTCTATGCACTTACTGCAATAGGTGCAAGACTCGGTTTTGACTTTAACCTCCGGGTAGGTGGTAAGAGCTCCAAAAGGACACTCAACCTCACAGCCTACGCAGTGAATACAGAAGGCACTTTTGTTAATAACTCCTCTTAGTCTTTTCCTCAGTTTTTGGCTTGAATCTAGGTTTTTAAAAGTAACCTCAAAACCTTTGCCTCTCTTTTTAAGCTCAAAGGGAACAGGCCTATTTTCTATAAAGACCTCTCCCTTTACACTCTCGGAGTTTTCTAAAACCTCAACAGTACCTAAGACCTTTAACCATTCAAGGAAGTTTTCCCTGTTGTTTTCAACTACAGCAGAAACCTCTGTAAGAGCTTCTAAAACCTCCACTTTTACGTCTGTATCAAGTCCAAGACCTCCTGAACGCTCCTTCCAGAGCCCCTTCCTTAAATACTCCTTCTTTTCTTCTTCTCCTTTTACTCCCATGTTTTCAGCATAGTTTAAGACTACCTCAACAAAATCCTTGACTTCCTCTTTAAAGAAATTCCAGAGTAAAAACTCAGACCAAGGGCTTGCAAAGGGACAGACTCCACAGCCTACCCTTCTGAATCCATAGCGATAGAGCTTGTTCAGGGGAAGCTTTTTTGTGAGAATGTAGAGAAAAACTTCTAAGGAATTCCAGTGGAGTATGGGTCTAACATTTATCTCTTTGAATATCTTCTGTCCAGGTGAAGTTCTCTCAAAGGTTGACCTCTTTAGACTCTCATCAGCCCTCGTTCCCTCGTAGGTAAGAACGGAGGTTAGCCTTTTGCCTTCTTTTTTTGCTTCTTCCTCTAAATACCTTAACTGTGGTGCTATCTTGTAAACGCTACAACACCATCTGAGCATTCTACTCGGAGGTCCAAACTTCTTCCAGAGGTCTAAGGTTTCGTTTGGATTTTTGGCTCTTTTTATACTAAATTCTGGGTTTTTCTTTCTGTAGAACTTTTCCGTTTCTTTTACAACCTCATAGGTTGGAGGGAGTTCCATCCCTGTATCTGTAAACAGGGTTAAGAACTCCCCTACGTGTAAAACTTGAAAGACAAGGTCTAAGACGACCTGAGAGTCTTTACCTCCGCTGTAAGAAACCATAATGAAGGAGGTTTTTCCTTTGAACTCTTCTTCTTTTTCTTTTATATATTCCTTGGCTTCTTCTTCAAGCTTTTGAAGGATAGGACAGTTTACTTCTGAGAGAAACTCTAAATCAACAGGTTTTAATTCTTTTATTTCTTCAGATACATACGTAACTTTTGGAATTCCGAAAAAACCTGAAGGCTTTTTAACCTTTGCCAGTAGTTTCCCATCGTAGTAATAATTAAGATACCCTCCTTTCTTGTCTTCAACCCAGGCTAAAGGTTCTTTAGATTCAGGAAAGCTAAAATATTTATTTAAACCAATAGCACAAAGCTCCTCAAAAAAAACGGGATATAAATTGCTTTCTGTAGGAACTTTATCTGATAATTTTACCAAGTTATTCCCAAAAAATTCAAAACCGAACATAGTCCTCCTTAAGAGCCGGGAAGCTCCCCGGCTTCGTGTTAACTAAAGAGCCTCTTACAGCTTCTGTACCAGTTAAGGTAGTTCTCAGCAGCCTTTAGAAGGTCTCTTCCGGCGCAGCGGAGCTCCCTCTTAAAGCGCCTCCTCTCACGCTTCGTTCCGTTAAAGGCAAGTATTTCAGGAGACTCTTTAAACTCCTGAGAAATTCTTTCAAATATAGCCTTTAAAGAACCCTGAAGTTTTACGGTTTTGCCATCTGCCCTTACCCAGAGCTCCATGGCCAACCTCCCTTCAGGA
>Ga0256831_1002098_pt1 | contig 10461 bp, 10 predicted proteins | sample 132544metaG_FD_189087 | JGI IMG/M metagenome (GOLD analysis project Ga0256831, IMG submission 189087) | Hydrothermal vent microbial communities from Lau Basin, Pacific Ocean - 132-544 | ecosystem: Environmental > Aquatic > Marine > Hydrothermal vents | place: Pacific Ocean: Lau Basin | collected... | reverse complement strand
TTTTATGAGAGTACTTACAGGGATTCAGCCTTCTGGAGAGCTGCATATAGGCAACTATTTCGGCTCGATCAAGCAGATGGTGGAGGCGCAAAAGGAGAATGAAACTTTCGCGTTTATAGCGAACTATCATGCTATGAGCAGCGGGAACGGAGGAGAGAAGCTTGCCGAGCTTACAATGCAGACAGCCATAGACTTTCTCTCTCTTGGCATCGATCCGCAGAAGTCCGTATTCTGGGTGCAAAGCGATGTCAAAGAGGTTCTCGAACTTTACTGGGTGCTTTCTGCCTTTACACCGATGGGACTTCTCGAACGCGCGCACAGCTACAAGGACAAAATCGCCAAAGGGATCGCGGCGAATCACTCTCTTTTCTCCTATCCCGTTTTGATGGCGGCGGATATTCTGCTCTTTTCGCCCGATGTCATTCCCGTCGGAAAAGATCAGATCCAACATGTCGAGATTGCACGCGATATCGCCATCAAGTTCAATAACGAATACGGCGATATTCTCAAGCTCCCCGAGTACAAAGTCGATGAAAACGTCGCAACCGTCCCGGGAATAGACGGACAGAAAATGAGCAAAAGCTACGGCAATACGATCAATATCTTCGGCGAAGAGAAAAAACAGCTCAAAACGATAAAAAAGATAGTCACTCAAAACGTTCCTCTTGAAGAGCCAAAAGAGTGGAAAGAGTGCAATGTCTACAACATCGCCAAACTTTTTTTGGATGAAGCGGGACAAAAAGAGTTGCAGGAGCGTTATGAAAGAGGAGGTGAGGGACACGGTCATTTCAAGCTCTATCTGCATGATGTGATCTGGGAGTATTTCAGACCGTATCGTGAAAAAAGAGAATACTACATGTCACACAAGGATGAGGTACGTGATATTTTGAAAGAGGGAGCCGAGAAAGCCAAACAAGCGGCACTTCCCATTATAGAAAAGGTACGTGCTAAGAGCGGCATTCTTTACTAGAGACGCAGTTTGGCGGAATTTATAAAAAACTTCTCTTTCCAGATCGGCTCTTGCAGATGTAGCAGGTTTGCGACCTCTTCATTGACAAGACGATAGTATAGTGTCACTTCCGCTGTTTTGGCAAGAGGCGGAATAGTGACTTTAATCACCTTTTTCCCTTGTGCAGGGACGGAGAGATCTTTTGTCTGTTTTATGGCTATGTGCGGTATGCTTGCTCTGGAGCGTCTACGGGTATAGTGTGTGGTTAGAGAGACCTCTTTAGTGATTATTTTTCCCGTTTCGTCGGTCAGTTTGACTTCTATCAGCAGTTCTCTGCTGCCGCATCCTGTCGGGATGTTGTGTGGTTGGGGATTGAAGATTTCGATAAGAAGATGACGGTCTTGTTTTGACAGTTTGAGCTTGAGTGCCTCTTTCCACATTTTTTCTTTATGGGCACCGGCAAAAAAATGGCGGCGGATCATTCTCTTTTTTGCATCTTTACCGTTAAATCTGTAGGTTGTTGCATGAGCCGGAATTTTTTCGCTCATATGACAGTCGACACACTTTTTACTTCCTTTGTACTCTTTTTGCAGATTGCCAAATGTCAGTTTGTCGGATGCAACCGAATGCTCGTTGGCATGACAGACGAAGCAGAGTTTATTTGGTTCTTTGTCGAAAAAACTGCGATACTGTGTTTTATGATATGGGCTTTGTGCATCTTTGAAAGGACCGCTCATTACACCGTTTTTTGTCCATTCGACTCTGTCCATACCGCGTACGTCAGATGGGGCATCTTGATGAATTTTGTCGATATTGTGACATACGAGACAGTTGATGCCTTCACTTATCTTTTTGTCTTTGACCGCTTTGTCTAAATTTGTTCCTTCATCGAGTCCGAGCGCTGCGATAGCGTAGTACTCGTCACTGACATTTGTGACGGAGATACGCGGATTGTGGCATTTGGCACACTCTACTTTGACTATGTTGGCGCTTTTTCGTCTTTTTTTGGCTATGAAATCTATCGATTTTCGAAAAAATTCATCTTTTTCGTAGTGGCTTTTGGCATGCCATGAGGTGCTCCAGTCGTTGAACATTATGGCATGGCAAGTTTTGCATTTACGGGCGCTTTCGTACTTGGAAGAGAGTTCGACGGGTTTTGCGCCGTAAAGCACGGTGAAAAATATAAAAAGAGTCAAAATGATTTTCATCACGCTATCCTTTTATCTTTGTTCAGACAGCCAGACCATAAGCCCCTTTTGAGCGTGGAGCCGGTTTTCAGCTTCTGTGAAAATTTCATCGGCATGTGCTTCAAAAACGTTTTCGCTTACTTCGTATCCGCGATAGGCGGGAAGACAGTGCAGGAAAACGGCGTCTTGTTGAGCCAGAGACATCAACTGCTCATCGACGATGAAACCCTCGAAATCTTGGAGGCGTTTTTCTTTTTCTTCCTCCTGCCCCATAGAAACCCATGTGTCGGTTGTCACAACATTCGCTCCTTCAATGGCCTCTTTGGGATCGTTGGTTATGAGGATTTTAGCACCGCTGCTCTTTGCGAATGCAAGAGCGTCTTCAAGGACTTTTGGATTGGCTTCATATCCTTTTGGTGTAGCAACACGCAGCTCGAAACCGAGTTTGGAAGCGAGCATTAGCCACGAATGTGTCATATTGTTGCCATCTCCCACATAGGCGACTTTGAGATCGTCTGTTTTTCCGAGCTCTTTGAGCGTCATATAGTCTGCGAGAAGTTGGACGGGGTGGTAGAGGTCGGTTAAGCCGTTGATAACGGGCACACTCGAGTAGTCGGCAAACTCCTCGAGACGATCGTGTCCAAAAGTGCGGATCATGACCATGTCGCACATACGCGATATGACGCGGGCGGTGTCTTTGATCGGTTCTCCGCGTCCAAGCTGTATATCTTTGCTGGAGAGAAAGAGCGCATGACCTCCAAGCTGGAACATTCCCGTCTCGAAACTGACTCTTGTGCGTGTCGAGCTTTTTTCAAATATCATCGCCAGTGTGCGGTTCTCAAGCTCTTTATCGTAGATGCCGTTCTTCAGTCTTGTCTTGATGTCCAGACCGAGATCGATAATCTCCAGTATCTCCTCTTTGGAGTAGTCTCTCAGTGTCAAAAAATGTCTCAATTCTCTATCCTGCTGTTTTTTTGGAAACCTGTATCATATAACATTTTAGCTTTTAAGAAGCTTTGCGACCTCTTTGGCATGATAGCTGATGATGATATCCGCTCCCGCTCGTTTGAAGGCAATCATAGTCTCCATCATGACGCGTTCATAGTCGATAAGCCCCGCTTTTTGCGCATGTTTGAGCATCGCGTACTCGCCACTGACATTGTATACGGCAAGCGGTTTTGTCGTGTTTTCCCGGATGTCACGTACTATATCGAGGTAGGCAAGGGCAGGTTTGACCATAAGAATGTCCGCACCCTGAAGTTCGTCTTCCACACTCTCGGCTATCGCTTCGCGTCGGTTGGCAGGATCCATCTGATAGGTGCTGCGATCTCCGAAACTTGGAGTGGATTCCGCCACATCTCGAAACGGTCCGTAGTAGCCGCTGGCGAATTTCGTAGAGTAGCTCATTATGGGAAGATTTTCGTATCCTGCTTCGTCGAGGGCTTCGCGGAGTGTTTCGATAATGCCGTCCATCATACCGCTTGGTGCTATCATGTCCGCTCCCGCTTTGGCATGGACTATCACCTGTTTTGCCGATATTTGAAGCGTTTCGTCGTTGAGTACGGTTGTGTCGTCGATAATGCCGCAGTGTCCGTGGTCTGTATATTCGCAAAAACAGAGATCGGTCACGACGAACATATCGGGATGAGCCTCCTTGACGGCTTTGACGCTCGAGGCGATGATGCCGTGCTCGCAAAGAGCGTCGCTTCCTACCGAGTCTTTGACTTCGGGAATACCAAAGAGGATGATGGCGTAGATCCCCAAACTCTTGAGCTCTTCGCACTCTTTGAGTATTTCATCGATACTCATCTGATAGACTCCCGGCATGGAAGACACCTCCGTTTTAATCCCTTTTCCGGGTCTGACAAAAAGAGGATAAATAAAATCATCCACACTGACGTGAGTCTCTCTTACAAGCCGTTGCAATACGGGATGAAGTCGTGTTCTGCGAAATCTTTGAAACATGTTTTAATGCCTTTTTCGGTATAATTATTCAAAATTTTATCCAAAAGTCAGCAAATGAAGATCAAAGTATCCGATGTAGCCAATTTGCCTTCGCGTTTTGGCAACTTTAAAGTTCAGGCATTCAAAGAAGGTCACAAAGAGCATCTCGTCATATTCAAAGAGCCTCTTGCGGAAGTACCAATAGTGCGTGTTCACAGTGAGTGTCTCACAGGTGATGCTATAGGAAGTTTGAAGTGTGATTGCCGTGATCAGCTTGAGTATGCACTGAATATGGCTGAAGAGACAAACGGTATGGTCATCTACCTCAGGCAAGAGGGGAGAAACATCGGATTGCTGAACAAGATAAACGCTTACGCTCTTCAAGACAAGGGACTTGATACGATAGAAGCAAATCATCAGCTCGGATTTCGTGCCGATGAGAGAAGCTATGAGATTGTGACCTACATTTTGCATCATTACGGTATCAAAAAGATCAGGCTTCTTACCAACAATCCCGAAAAAGTCAACGCCATCAGTGATGTGGAGATAGTCGAACGCCTTCCGATAGTCATTGAGGCAAATCCGCATAACGAAGAGTATCTGCAGACGAAAAAAGAGCAGATGGGACATTTGCTCTAAAGAGATGATATGCCTATAGATATAGAAAAAGACTCGGTTCAAACTGCACTGAAAAAGCTCAAAGCCAGAGAAAACGCGCTTAGACAGCTTGAAGCTGTTGCAAAACTCGGCAGTTGGGAAGTCGACCTCGAGACGAAAAAGTCTCAGTGGTCTCAACGCAGTTACGAGATTTACGGTTACACTCCCGGTGAGATAGAACCGTCACTCGATACTTTTTTCGAGAGTTTGCTTCCTGAGTATGTCGAAGAAACGAAGCGAGTTTTGAATCAGATGATACAGACGGGCGAGGTAAAAAGTCATCTCGTCAGAGTCAGAGGGAAAAACGACAAAGTCGTCGATATTTTGCTCAATGCGCAAGTCATCGTGGATGAGAATGGGAAACCTTCGAAAATAATAGGTACTTCACAGGATATGACAGCGTATCTCGCACTGCAAAGACAGGCCGACGAGCTGCTCCAAATCATAGAGAAATCTTCAAATGAGATCTATATTCTTGACGTAAATACTTTGCAGTATCTCTATGTGAACGAAGGTGCCGTAAAAAAACTTGGATACTCCAAAAAAGAGTTCGCTTCGATGGATGTTTATGCGATAAATCCTTATTTGCAAGATGAGCATGTGGAGTACATCAGGGGGCTTTTGTACTCCAAAGGAGAAGCACTCAACAGATCCGTACACCGTTGTAAAAACGGATACGAATACCCTGTACAGGGATATCTGCAGAAAATTCGCTATAGTGGGAGAGAGGCTTTCATCATCTTTGACACCGACATCACTGCTCAGGTAGAAACGGAAAAAAAGGAACGGGAACAGGCGAAGATAGTCGAGAGCATCCACGATGGTGTTGTCGTGACGGATCTGGAGGGAAATATACGAAATTACAACCGTTCCATGCTTCGTATAGCGGGTGAACAGAAATTTACCCATATTGCCTCTTTGTTTGGCGAGGAAAATCGAAAGGATGTCGAGAGCCTGCTGTATCAAAGTGTCAACTGTGAAAAAGTGGGAGATGAAGATGCAATTGAAACGGAGATGAGCTTCATTCGCAGCGACGGCAAAGAGGTTGTATGTGAATTGTCGTTGACACAATTGCAGGACGAGCAAAGGAAAACATACGCCATTGTGTGGATGTTTCAAGACGTTACCCATAAGAAGTATCAGCAGGAAATGCTGAAAAAACAGGCTGAAGAACTGGAGTTCAGAGCCTATCACGATGCCTTGACGGCACTTCCTAACCGCACGCTTTTTCGTGACAGACTCTCACAGGCCATTCACTATTCAAAACGCCATAACAAAAAGTTCGCACTCATTTTTATCGATTTGGATCGGTTCAAGCAGATTAACGATTCGTTTGGGCATCAATTCGGCGATATGGTATTGCTCGAAATCTCCAAACGTATCAAAAACGAATTGCGTTCGGAGGACACTCTCGCTCGTTTCGGAGGTGATGAATTCGTTGTCATAGCGCGAGACATAAATGAGAAAAGCGACGCGGAAAAGATAGCGGCGAAAATGCTCGAAAGTCTCAAGGAACCGCTGAATCTTTACGGTCATGACATTTATACCTCTATAAGTATCGGCATCAGTCTTTATCCCGATGATTCGCAAAGCGAGGAAAACCTCGTGAAATACGCCGACAGCGCGATGTACAAAGCAAAAGAGGAGGGAAGAAACAACTACCGCTTCTACAGCTCCGAGATGACACAAAACGCTTTTGAAAAGGTGGCGTTGGAAAACGCTCTTCGCGCGGCGATAGAGAAGCAGGAGTTCGAAGTTTTCTATCAACCTCAGGTAAACGCAGTCGATAAGAACGTGTCTGGCGTGGAAGCGCTTGTACGCTGGAGGCACAGCAGAGATGACCTGTTGGCGCCGGCAAAATTTCTGCCGGTAGCAGAAGAGAGCGGGCTCATTGTTGAGATAGACCGAATCGTGATGAGAAAGGCGATGAAACAGTTTGCAAAATGGAAAAAAAGCGGTCTGATAACAGGACGTCTTTCGTTGAATCTGGCGATGAAACAGCTTTTGCAGGATGATTTTCTGGAGTTTTTCGAAAAGACTCTCAAAGAGACGGGCTTTGAAAGGGAGTGGCTGGAGTTTGAAGTAACGGAGAGTGACGTTATGCGAAATCCGGCGCAGTCTATCGCGAAACTGGCGTATCTCTACACGAAAGGCGTTGCCATTGCGATGGATGATTTTGGAACCGGTTACTCGTCTTTGGCGTATTTGACCAAACTCCCTCTTGACAAGCTTAAAATAGACCGTTCGTTTATAGTGGAAATGCAAAAAGACATCAACTCAATGGAGATAGTCAAAGTGGTCGTGGCGCTTGCACAGACACTCGGACTGAAACTTGTCGCGGAGGGCGTCGAGACATGTATGCAGCAGGATCTGCTTTTACAGATGGGATGCAGTGTCATACAGGGATACCTGCATGCAAAACCTATGAATGCCAAGGAAGCGGAGCTTTTTTTAAAAGAGGCTCTTAGTTGAATTTCGACTCGCTAAGAGCCTGTACACGTTTTTGTGCGACTTCGAGTTCACGCATCAGTTTGTCGGTGAGTTGTTGCAAGTCGTCATAGTAGGCTTTGGCCTTGTCGAGGTCCTGCGATTTTGGTTTGCCGCCGAAAAATTTACCAATTCCTTTTTTTTCCGGAAAAAGAAGGTTGTAGATTTTGGCATATGTCTGATGCCACAGAGCGTGCGTATTTTCAAGTCTTTCATATATTTGTGGGCCGAGGATGATTTTTTGTAAATCACCGTCGTAAAGCCATTTGCCGAATTTACACTCATATTTGCTTACGGGTTTGTAGTAGTCAGTAGTGATTCCGTTAAGTGTAAGGTGGATGCTTTCCATCAGTTTTTTGTGTGCGGCTTTGACACTTTTTATCTGTTCTAGGAACTGCTCTTTTTTTGTAGGCATATCTCTCTCCCTCTTGGTCTTCTCCATCAGCCGATGTTGAAATTATAACAAAAAAATATATTGTTTTTTCGGAACATTTATAATATAATATCATTATGTGATTTGTGGGAGGAAATACATGAAACGTCCTGAACCGATAGAAAAAGAGAAGGTGCTCAATCCAAAACGCTACATCGTCTCCAAAACCGATCCCAAAGGTGTAATAACCTACGGGAACGATTATTTTGTCGAAATTTCCGGTTACAGTGAAGCGGAACTCATAGGAAAACCGCACAACATCATCCGCCATCCCGATATGCCAAAAATCGTTTTTAAGCTGATGTGGGATCGAATAAAAAAGGGTGAAAATATCATGGCCGTTGTGAAAAATCTTGCAAAAGACGGGAGTTACTACTGGGTCGTGACGGAGTTCGAGTCTAAAATGGATCCGCTTACAAACGAGCCCGTCAGTTACACCGCTTTTAGAAAAGCTGCGCCGCGAAAAGCGGTAGACAAAGTGATCCCGCTTTATAAAAAACTCGTCGAGATTGAGAAAGTCAGCGGTATGGAAGGGAGCGAAGCCTATCTCAAAGGTTTTTTGGAAGAACAGGGTAAAAGTTACGATGAATTTATCGACGACGTCGTCGGAAACAAAGGGATTTTTAAAATCTTCTTCGTGGCTATGAAAAAATTGTTTGGATAAAAAGTGAATTTAAAACAGAAAACGGAAGAAAACGGTATAAACCTTCCTAAAAACTTTTGGCACAATATAGAGGTATACAAAAAATATCTTTTGCAATGGAACAAAACGCATAATCTCACAGGTGCCAAAGATGCTGTTACGTTGGATGATTTTATATTCGACGCACTCTATCCGCTGAAGTTTCTCGATTCTCCGAAAAATATGCTCGATATAGGAACCGGAGCCGGTTTTCCCGGGCTTGTATTGGCTATGGCATGGCCGGATGCACAAGTCACTCTTGCCGAACCTTTGGTCAAGAGATCGAGCTTCTTGCAGTTTGTTAAAGCGAAACTGGGACTAAGCAATGTGAGAGTTGAACGAAAACGCGCCGAAGAGTTGCCTCCGCAAATTTTTGAGCTTATCACTTCTCGGGCCGTAACGGATACCTCATTGTTGTTGAAAATAAGTGAAAATCTTCGAAACGAAGATACGAAACTGCTTTTCTACAAAGGTGAGCGGGTTTTTGACGAAGTGGCGGAAAGTTTACCTCATAAGGTTATAATGGCAAACAAAAGACACTATCTGTTGATAGGAAAAGAAGAGACGATATGATTAAATGGTTACTTGTTATCGGTGTGATTGTCACCATCTACTATTTTTTCATAAAGAAATCCACTTCGCCAAAGACGAGAAACAGTTCGAAAGAGGGCGTAAAACCTAAAACGGGTGAAGAAGTCGAAGAGATGGTAGAATGCAGCAGATGCGGAGTGTATGTCGAGATTGAAGAAGCGATAATCAGTAACGGAAAATACTACTGCTCCAAAGAGTGTCTCAAAGGATAACAATGCTGCTTCTGGGACATCGTTTTATTTCGGGTGAAAATCTTTACCATATAAGCGATATCGACGCACTGAAAAAAACACCTCCAAATTCGACTGTCTATTTGGAATTTGACGAAAACAATCTCGATATAATCGAATATCTTCGTACAAATGCCGTAAACTTTGCACTTGGTGTCCAAAATCTGAGGGAAGTCATTTATGCAAACTTGTTGGATGCGAAATATATCGTCACTGACGAGAACCTCTGTAAAGAGGCGCAAGATCTTGCACAGGAGTATCTCTTCGATGCAAAAGTTTTGGTGCGTATATCTTCAGATGAAGAGATTGTGCGTTTTGCAAAGAGAGGGATTGATGGTGCAGTATATCCAGAAGCGTTTATAAAAATTCCAAGTTGACACAACGCATCAAAATCCTAAGTGCCTTCTATTTCTTCAATTATCTTAGATATTATAGACGTTTTGTCAGTCAAAGGGGGCATTCCAGGTCGTGACTCTTCGACATGTTGCTGAGCTTGGAAATCTTGGGTTGAGTGGTGAAGAGGAGAATGCGATCGTAGCTTTCTTGAAAACTCTGACAGATAAACGTTACGAGCAGATGATTAAATGATTTTTCTTGGAATGTCGGCTTTGAGAGAGGTAAGCACCTCGTAGCTGATGGTTCTCGCCTTTTTCGCTACATCTCTTGCATCGTCAAATATTAAAAGCTGCTTTATGTCACTGTAGAAGGAGCTGTTATCCATCGAGATACGTCCCGCGATTTTACAGCCTTGGGGTGTAGTGTAGTCATGACTGAGGCAGCGTAAAAAACCGTCTCCATAGCCGATGTCGTAGGTTGAAACTGTCGCTTCTTTTTCTGCTCTGTGTGCACCGCCATAGCCGATGCGCGCGCCTTTTGGAAGTTTTTTTGTCGCTATTTTTTCGGCATAGAGCGAGAGGACGGGTTTCAGTCCGGTAACGCAAAAAGCCGGAGGCATTTCCAGACAGCCATAAGCCGCGATACCCACACGAGCCATATCTTCGTCAAAACTGCCGCTGCGCATCAGCGAGGCGGAGTTGGAAAGATGAAAAAGAGGACGCGGGAGGTTGTAATGCTTCAGAAGTTCAAGCGCTTTTTCTTTCACCTTTTTGAAATTCTCTTTCTGCCAAAACCACTCTCCTGTAAGCTCATCCGCACTCCTGTGGTGGGAAAATATGCCCTTAAGCTGCAGATCGTTTGCAACTATGGCCGCAAACGCCTCTTTGAGTTCGTCGGGATCGATGCCGTTTCTGTGCATGCCTGTATCGATTTTAAGATGCACATTCGTTTTTTTAGGGAATTTC
>Ga0256831_1002097_pt1 | contig 10462 bp, 9 predicted proteins | sample 132544metaG_FD_189087 | JGI IMG/M metagenome (GOLD analysis project Ga0256831, IMG submission 189087) | Hydrothermal vent microbial communities from Lau Basin, Pacific Ocean - 132-544 | ecosystem: Environmental > Aquatic > Marine > Hydrothermal vents | place: Pacific Ocean: Lau Basin | collected... | reverse complement strand
ATAGAAAATATGGCACTTTTTATAGGAACATCCTCTGCTAAACTCCCTCTAAATGAGTACTATGCACAAGAGAGTGGAGAGTTGCTCAAAGATTTATATATGAGTGAAGTGAGTGAGATTATTGCCAAAAAATTAGGCATTAAGGGATTTAGAACCATTATATCTACAGCCTGTACCTCCAGTGCCAATGCACTAATTCAAGCTAAAGAGATGATAGAGAGTGGCTTGATAAAAAAAGCATTGGTGGTGGGTGTAGAACTCTATAACCAATTAACACTTAAGGGGTTTGACTCTTTTATGTTGCTTACAAAAACAGAGATGAAACCATTTGACAAAGATAGAGATGGCATTGTTTTAGGTGAGGCACTATCTGCTGTTGTACTAGGTCACAACCCAAGTCAATTTAGCTTGGTAGGTGGTGCTGTCACGATAGACACCTCCTCCATCACAGCCCCACACCATAACAACCTAAAAGAGGTGATGAGCCAAGCACTAAAAAATGCAAATATTCACCCCCATGAGATTGAGCTAATCAAAGCCCATGCTACAGCTAGTATCCAAAATGATATCTCTGAAGCAAAAGCGATTAATCTACTTTTTAGTGAAAAAGTACCTCCTGTTCTTCCCCTCAAACCCTATATTGGGCATACGATGGGGGCGTGTGGCACAAATGAGTTGGTACTGTTTTTGGAGAGCCTAAAAGAGGGATTTATCCCCAAGGCGATTCATTTTGAAAATAGAGATGAGGCGTGTGCATTAACGCCGAATTTAGAGGAGTTAGAGGCAAAAAAGGGCTACTACCTTCTCAACTACTTTGGCTTTGGTGGCAATAACAGTTCACTGGTCATGCATTATAATAAGGGGGTTTAATATGTACATCTACGCATTTTCAAATATTACAGAGCGAGTAGAGAAGTCTCTAAGTGATAAAAAATCAAAATTAACCCAAAAGTTTAACAGAAGTGACAACTTCATAAATTTAACACTACTAGGTGTACAGCAGTGTGTTCAAAAGAGAGTCTTACCAAAACAGACATCAGTATATATCGCAAGTAAAAATGGAAACATGAACACCACTCTAAAGGTATTTGACTCTATTTTTATACAAAAAAAGCTCCCCATGCCTTTTAATTTTTTAAATACAGTCAACTCTATCAAGCTTTTCTATGTGGCAAAAAACTTTGGGTTGGATGGCAAAACACTCTTTGTAGACCGATTTGAATCGGCACTCCCCCAAGCTTTTGTGGATATTAAAAATGGCAAAACGGTACTTTTAGGAGTAGTAACCGAAGCGATAGCCAACCTAGAACTGCACCGAGAAAAGTTTGGAACAGAAGAGATAATCGAAAGCAGTCGATGGATACTCCTCTCTCCTACCAACACGGATAAAAAAGCGATAGCCAAAATAGAGAATTTTTCGCTTGAAGGCTCTTCTGCTTCTACACCACATAACGAAGAGCATTTTTTCTCTTTTTTGGAGAGTGATGAAGTCTTATTCTCTTTTAGAGGGGATGGGGTCTCTTTTGAGGTTCTGAAGTAAGGTGTCAAAAACACCTCTTAAAGTATTATAAATATATTTCTATTTCAATCTATATATAATAAAAATATCAATATTAGCACGAGATTTAGGAATTCATCGTAACACTTTGTATACTTGGCATAAAGAAGGCAAGATAGAATTCATAAAAGTTTTTCTCGTAATCCTCTAAAAATTAACAATCCCCTTAAGCGTCTGACTCAACATGGTATCTTTTTTGACATCAGAACGCTCAAGACCTATCCTTGTGGTAGTGATAATAGCTCTGCCTAAGACTCTTTTTTTACCACTTTTTAGCCGTACACCCCAGTAGTTGTGTAGGATAATTGGGTTACCATTTCTTTCACCCAAATAGAGCATAATGTGTCCAGGAACATAGAGCAGTGTACGGAATGGTTGTGCATTACTCAAAATAGCCTCTTGTTTCTCTTTTTCAGTTAATCCAGAGAGGGACATATACATTCCACTGCTCTCTTTTGCCTGTTGAGAGGAGTTTCTAGGCAGATAGATACCAAAAGGAGCAAAAAAGTCACGGGTAAGTGCCGAGCAGTCTCTTGATTGAAGTTTTCCACCCCAACCATAAGGCTCACCTACGAGTTGATTGGAGATGTGTGCGAGATTAAACGCATTAAACTTAATTGGCTTTCGTGCAATTAGATTGACTTCTGAAGGGGAGAAACGCTTGATAGTGGCATATCCGTTGTTATCTTTTCCTGCAAAGAGGTACTCATTGGTCTGTTTGTCCATAGGGAAGATTGTTCCCATCTTTACCAATGAGAGCTTTACGCCATCCTCTACCAAGTCGAGATTATCGGTTACGGTTATTGCATATTTGTCATTTTGAAATTGCTGTTGAAAATTTGATGAGACAAAAGCGATGTCAGAGTATTTTATCCAACCAAAAGCGTATGAGGTTTTGGCATAGACCCATTTTTTATCTTTGGAGTAGTGAGATATAAATATTGGGGTATTCATATGCACAGAGCTGTTCTGATTGTAATCAAAAGGGAAACCCTCTCCTGTACGTTTTGGATTATAGAATATCTCTAGCTTACTAGGGTAGAGTTTCAAATCGGTATGTTTAATCGTAATTGCAGGTTGTGCCAAGCTATTATAATTTGCAAAATTTGAGTTTTTAATCTGATAAGAGAACCATTTTTTTGGAATTCGTCTACCCGAACGCCTATAGGTTTTCTCTCTGGAGTATTTGAACTGCCATGTTCTCTCTGTTCGCGTCAAATCCATCTCAACTAGTTGCCACGGTTCAAAAAACTTACTGTTATAGGCATCATCGTTTGCCAACTGCTCATAACCACTCATTGGCTCTGCTTGTTGGGCAAAAGCCTCTGTATTTTGTTCTATCTCTAAAGTATCAGCAACATCCCTAATTGGCATACTGTCCAACGCACTGGTTGGGCGTTGACCTCTCATTAAAACCGTATCTGCAAAGAGCATTGAGAATAGCGTAGAGAAAAGCGTGGTGGTCACCATGACCATAATATATTTTTTCATTATAGACCCTATTTTTTTATATCTATTATAATAAAAATAGTCTGCTTTGTACAGAAAAATCATCTATTTATCTTGAATTTTCAAAGAGTTAAACATCCTATGTTTAGGGAACTACAGAGGATATTAGATACTGTTCAAACTTATAATTTATCATTTACTCTTGCCATATATTTGACCTAGATGCTCCATCCTCTTGCCCATGTTTAAAAGGGTCATGTCTGCTAAAACCAGTGCCATCATCGCCTCACATACCACCGAACCACGAATAGCAACACAAGGGTCATGACGACCTTTTAACTCACACTGTACACTCTCATTCTCTTTGGTTATCGTCTCTTGTGCCTGAAAGATAGAAGGGGTTGGTTTAAAATGGGTTTTGACCACAATATCATCCCCATTTGAGATTCCACCGAGCATCCCCCCTGAGTGGTTGGTTTTAAACCCATTTGGGGTTATCTCATCATTGTTTTGGCTACCTTTTAGATGTGTAGAGGCTATCCCCTCTCCTATCTCTATCGCTTTGGCTGCATTGATTCCCATCATCGCTTCAGCTAATATCGCATCGAGTTTATAGTAGAGAGGCTCACCCAATCCAATAGGCACACCAGTAGCAACTGTCAAGACCACACCCCCTACCGAATCATGACTGTTTTTAGCATTCAAAATTGCATTCTCTTGTGCCTCTTCGACTTTAGGGTCAAGGGCATATAGTTTAGAGGTTTTGGCATGAGTAAAATCATAACTCTCCGATTTGATACCATCCACTTCACAAAGTCCTGAGAGTATCTCTACTCCTACCTCTTTGAGCATTAGTTTGGCTATCGCTCCTCCTGCTACTCTGGCTGCTGTCTCTCGTGCCGAGCTTCTTCCTCCTCCACGATAATCACGTATACCATACTTATGATAGTAGGTAAAATCAGCATGACCTGGGCGAAACAGGTCTTTAATATTATCATAATCACGGCTCTTTTGGTTGCCATTGAAGATAACCATCATAATAGGTGTACCAGTACTTAGCCCCTCAAAAGTTCCTGAGAGTATCTCTACTTTGTCATCCTCTTTTCTTGCTGTCTCTAGTTTACTTTTTCCTGGTTTTCTTCTGTCGAGTTCTGATTGAATAAATAGCTCATCTATCTCTAACCCAGCAGGGACACCATCCACGATACATCCCAAAGCTTTTCCATGAGACTCTCCAAATGTGGTTAGTGTGAATTTTTTTCCAAATGTGTTCAAGATAACATCTCCCTTAATTTTACTAAAGCAATCTCTGCTGCTCTCTGTTGTGCCTCTTTCTTACTACGTCCTATTGCCTGAGAGATAAACTTATGTTGCAACTCAATTGCAATTTCAAACTCTTTTTGATGGTCAGGACCAAAAGCCCTAACTAACTTATAGGTTGGGGTCTCTCCAAACTCAGCTTGGGTCAACTCTTGGAGGGTGGTTTTAAAATCTTTTGAGAGAGAGTTTAAATCAATTGTCTCATAACTCTCTTCTATCAATCGTATCACCACTTTAGAGGCATCTTTTAGACCACTCTCCAAGTAGATAGCTCCAATAATCGCCTCGAAGGCATTGGAGAGTAAAGAGGGCTTGGTTCGTCCATGATTGTTCTCTTCTGCAATAGAGAGAAGTAGACTATCTCCCAAATTTATATGTTCAGCTAAACGTGTAAACCCTTTTTCATTGACCAAAGAGGCACGAATCTTAGAGAGTACCCCTTCATCCTCATCGAGAAATTTTGAAAAGAGATACTCTCCCACAATCAAATCAAGAACCGCATCACCTAAGAACTCCAAACGCTCATTATTATAAGGCTTCTTATAACTCTTATGCGTGAGTGCTTCGGTGATGAGGTTGGCTTGTTTAAATTTATAATCCAAAGCCTTTTCCAATGACTTAAGCTGTTTCATTTTTTTCCTTTTTTATCTATAGTTTTTTTCTTTAAGTATCTACCCAAAAATATTGGAAACGATGGCTTTAGCCTCGCTATGTTCGGGACTAAAGTCTCCGATTCCAAATGAATAAATTTTAAAGTAGAGAGTACCCACGTAGAGACTGTTTTTTTGTAATACTCTCTTTAATAGAGAGAGAGTCCAATGCGTAACACTGAGGACAACGATTAAATGAGATAGGAGAGGTCTGTTTGCATCTTTTACAGAGATAACTAAAACTCAAATCCATCTCATTCGCCCCACTTTTTAAAGCAGAAACCATCACATCTATCACAAAAATATCACTCTTTACCGTTGACTCTTCAAGAGGTAAAATGGCTCTTGCCATATAGATACTCTTTAAGATATCACTCTTTGAAATTATATCAAGATTGAGGTTCGAAGTGGGTAATAGCCATAATATATCAAGAATAAGATGGGCTTTTGTATCATCTATAAACGCCCATGCTCTCTTTGGATACAACCTAAAAAGCTCTTGGATAACTCTTCGGTAAGAGTAGTCACTGGTTTTCAGATACTCAACAAGCATATTAAACTTTTTGGACGATGAGATATCGCTCTTTTTAAGGAGTGTCGAGAGATTTAGGTTGGACTCCAATTGCAAAGCAGATACCCCCAATGTTTTTAAGGGAATCAATGTCTCTTTTGCCTTATCATACTCTCCTAAAAGTTCATAAACTACCTCAAGATAATAGAGTGATTCACTGTTTCGAGGATGCTTGTGTAGAATCTCCAAAAATATCATCTCAGAGCGTTGTAAAAAACCTGCTTTTAGATAGGTTTTCCCCAATGATTCAAGCAGATACTCTTTTTTAGAAAACTCCTCAATGTGCTTGATAAGATGGATATATAGACCAATAGAACGCTGATACTCCCCCCTATCAGCCAGACTACTTGCCAAAAAGGAGAGAGGAGAGACCAATGAGGTTTCAAAAGGTATTTTGTCCATATCAAGAGAGAAAACACAGCTATCTATTTTTCCTAAGAAACTCTCTAGGCTTCTTTTTTTTCTCTCCTCTTTATAGCTCCCCATCAGATAAGAGACCACCGAGGTGAGTAAAACCAATACAATAATAATAAAAATACTAAAGAGAGGGTCATCGGATGAGGGTAGTATCTTGTCCACATTTTACCTTTTTGTTGTTTTATAATATTAACATATTAGCTATAATACACTTATGATTGACAAAGCATCCGAAGAAAACCTCAAAAACAGTATTGATATTGTGGATATTATCTCCAATTACATTGAGATAAAAAAAGCAGGAGCAAACTTTAAAGCAAACTGCCCCTTTCATGGTGAAAAAACGCCAAGTTTTGTGATTAGCCCCAGTAAGCAGATATACCACTGTTTTGGATGCTCTGTTGGTGGTGATGCCATACAATTTGTTATGGAGTATGAGAAGATAAACTATCCTGAAGCCTTGGAAAAGATAGCCTCTATGATGAACTTCTCTTTGGAGTATTCGCAAGGAAGCAGTGACCATACCGAAACACGTCGTCTGTTAGAGAGTGTACAGGGGTGGTACTATAAAAACTTGGACTACAACAATATTGCCAAAACCTATCTGCAACAACGGGGTATCAACCAGCAATCCATAGAGAAGTTTGGTATTGGATATGTGGGGGCTTCTTCGGAGCTTATGAATTTTCTATCTACCAATTTTTTACCCACACCACAAGCAGAAGAGGCAGGAGTAGTCGCACAGCGTGAGCGTGGTGGATTTTATGCACGTCTGACTGAGCGTATCACCTTTCCTATCTATAGTCCCAGTGGAGCAATTGTCGGTTTTGGGGGGCGAACCATCACCAACCACCCTGCCAAATATATCAACTCTCCCCAAACCAAACTCTTTAATAAATCACAACTCCTATATGGTTATGCCAAAGCCAAAGAGCATATCTATAAAAATAAAAAGCTTATTGTTTGTGAGGGCTACCTTGATGTGATTATGTTTCATCAAGCAGGATTTCAAGAGGCTGTTGCCACACTAGGAACGGCACTTACCGAGGAGCATCTGCCCCTCTTAAGAAAGGGTGAACCCAAAATTATATTAGCCTATGATGGAGACAAAGCAGGAGTAGCTGCTGCGTTAAAAGCAGCAACCATGTTAACCATTGGTGGATTTGATGGTTCTGTTGTACTCTTTCCTAATGGCTCTGACCCTGCTGATATGATTGCTATTGGCAAGATTCAAGAGGTTGCCAATCTCCTACGAGCAGAACAGCCTCTTATCCCATTTGTCATAGAGATGATGGCAAAAGCACATGACCTTAGCAACCCCAAAGATAAAGAGGTTGCATTTGGCATTATCAAAAACTATCTTGACCAACTTACTCCAATTATAAGAGACTCCTATGTTCCTTATGGGGCAACGGTACTGGGTATCTCTCCTACTCTTTTTGGAAGTGCAGAGATAACCCAAGATGAGCCTCAACAAAAGAGAGGTAACCTAGATAGACTTAAAAAGGATAAACTCAAAAAAAACAGACAACCTACCGTAAGCATCTCAGAGACAAAAGAGGACATCGGAAAACTAAGCATTATCAAAACCCTCTATGAGAATCGAGAGTTTATAGATGAGGTGATTAATGTTATAGAACCCTCCATGTTTGGTGACTATGCCCAGCTTCTTGATGCCGTTCTAAAAAATGAGCAAAACAATTCAAGTTTGATAGGTTTAACACTCGATGAGAAGATAAAAACCATGCAGAAAGAGGAGCTAGAGAAGTCTCTTATCTCCTTGCTATTTGGACACTATACCACACAACTAAAAGCCATCTCCACAAGTAGTACCATGCCATTAAACAAAAAAAGTTTTTTACTTCGTAAAATAAAAATGGACATTATGCCACGCCTAAGACGTGGAGAGTTGGTCTCCTATCAGATAAAATAGCCTTAGTTACTACGCACAATATCCACAATTTTTCGACTCATCCCATCAATGTATTTTATTAGAGGAAGCCTAAATGGAGCAAACTCTCTCTCTGTCCAGTTCTTAAAATGTTTGGGATAGACAAAACCTATCTTATTGGGTTCTGCTTGTGAGTTTTTGGAGATGGCAACAAGGGTCATCTTTTGGCTATGGTTAATCTCGGCAATCTTTGGGTCAAGAGAGATGGTTGGTTTTAGCTTATATATATGTACAAAAAAAGCCGTAGCAGAGTAAAACTCGTCTCTGTTCAAAAAACTTTGTGTCAAGAGACCATACCCCTTTGCATTGAGCTTTTTACACCCTAACATTCCACAATCATTGAGTGCCTGTTTCTCCCCCTCATTGATAATTATAATGGCTGAAAGCCCCAAACGAGAAGTGAGTTTTGCATAGGCACTCTCTTTTCCTCTTCTGACTCCCCATCGCCCATCAGCATAAGAGAGTAGACCATTGACCTCATCGGCACGAATACCATACTTGGCAAGGTTCACCAGTTTAACATTACGCAACGTATTAAACTCCGAGCGTAAACGGTTGTGAATATAAGCAGGAATCCTCCAACCAAAACGGTATCGCTTCTCAAAGTTGGTCAATTTGGTTGTTCCAATATGTGTATGAAGAGGATATTCACTCACATTCACTAGGTAGCCAACCCTTTTAACCACCAAGGGAATCGACCCATTGGATTGATTGGGCATGGATATTGTTGTGGATGGTGTTCCATTTTGAGCAGGAGGAACACAGGCAGTTAAAAGAGACAGCATCATTAAAAGTAAGATTTTTTTGAACATAAAATTTCCTTTTTGTAATTAGTTGAAATAAATTATATCCAAATTTATTTCTTAATCTACATCAAAAAATCTATAACCGTAACCCATTATAATTGTCAAAAAGGAAAAATATAATGAGAAAATTACTATTAAGTATCATAATGATATTGACTCTCTCCCCTCTTACCAACGCAACAGAGGTAGTAGTTAAAGATGGAAAAGAGTATCCCCTAGAGAAGCTTAGAGAGCAGAACCAAAAGATTATTAAAATGGTGGTCGAAGAGGTCTCTAAAAACCTCCCTCAAAAGGTCAACAAGTACACACAGATGACAAAAGTAAGAGATGAAAATCTCACCCTCATCTATACCTTTGAGATAAATGCCTCTCCAAAAAGTGATGAGACTGTTCGCAAAGAGGGAAAAGCAAAAATGCAAAAAAATGTCAGCAGAGGTATCTGTCAATCCTCCAAACGTTTTTTGGACGCAGGGGTCACCATTGCCTATGAGTATATCAGTGCCTCAACAAAAAAAGAGCTGTTTACCTTTACCATGACCCAAAAGATATGTAAAGAGTTAAGATATGATTAAATCTCTTATCATTTTAACCTTACTGCTCTTATCTACAGGCTGTGAGGAGCGTTCTAAAACCGATGTAGCCAAAGTCCATTGGGATAGAGATATGTGTGCCAGATGTGTCATGGTAGTAAGCGACCGACAAAACACCACCCAAATCAGAAACCCCTCAACAGGTAAAAAATATATGTTTGATGATATAGGCTGTGCCATATTGTGGTTTAAAGATGAAAACATCACATGGAGAGACCAAGCCATTATATGGATAACCGATGTCAATACAAGCAAGTGGATAGATGCCAAAAAAGCCTTTTATGACACAGAAAACATCACCCCTATGGCGTATGGTTTTTCAGCTCATGCCTCAAAAGAGACGATTAAAAAAGGGCAAGAGATTATTGGTTTTGAGGAGTTGAGCCGTCGAGTTTTGGCGATTGGGAAGTGATGCTACCTCATTAGATAAATCAACCCTTACTAAAACCTCTTAATTAGCCCTAAAATCTTATCTTGAACGGTTGAGATAATAGGTGCTTCTTTGACTTCACTTTTATCATAACCATACTTGTTAAAAAGCTGAAATGGTGGTGCATTGGTCGTAATCTTGATATTTTTAAACTGATAGATATATTTTTTATTCACATAGCCAATATCAAGCAAGGTATCACAATCCCTCTCCATCATCAATGATTTACCTAAAAACTTATGATATTTTGACTCTTTTAATGGCACTAAATAGAAATCTTTCCACTTTCTATTCATCGCTTTATAGATAGCCTCTTGTTGCTCAATAGTCACCCGTTTATCAAGCTTTTTTTCCCAATACTTTATATTATTTTTACCATATTTGACCCTATTTCTATCACAATACTCAAGCCATTTATCAAAAACCGTTGGCTTATTAGGAGTTGAGGGTTTTAATTTGGTTTCAACCTTTTTTTCCATTTTAACTTTTTCTATTACATCTTTTTCTATAACATCTTTTTTGGTTTCAGCTTTTTCTATCTCTACTTTTTTGGGGGATAAATCCTCCGACTCCGTAGGTTTTTGGCTCTCTTCACCCTTCCCAAGAATCTCATCAATCTTCTTCTTGGTATAGATAAAAAAGAGATGCACATAGTAGTATTTCCTATTTTGAACCACCTCTATAAGCTTCATCTCTTTTAAAATCTTTTTGGTTTTCTTA
>Ga0256831_1002096_pt1 | contig 10467 bp, 6 predicted proteins | sample 132544metaG_FD_189087 | JGI IMG/M metagenome (GOLD analysis project Ga0256831, IMG submission 189087) | Hydrothermal vent microbial communities from Lau Basin, Pacific Ocean - 132-544 | ecosystem: Environmental > Aquatic > Marine > Hydrothermal vents | place: Pacific Ocean: Lau Basin | collected... | reverse complement strand
ATCTTATCAGACAAGCATCAAAATGATATATGCAAAATATTGACAAAAGTAATAACTGATAAAAAAAGCCACCATCAAAAAAGAGGTGACTTTTTACCTGTTAAATATTTACGCACTACAAATTATATTTTTTTATTTTGGCATTTACCATCCCACAATGGTAATACCCACCGTCCAGGGATTAAGTTCGGGGCCACGGTCTTTTTGAAAAAAGCGGTTGATACCATAGGTTGCAAACACATTAAGCCAGCCATACCCAATTCCAACTCTGGCATCAAATTTAAAAGGCGACTGGTAAAAGCTGCTGTAATTTTTAACAATATTTCTGCTGTTACGGTCAGGGGTGCGATACACCTCAAATCCGGGAATCCCGGTAGCCGGGTCGGTTAGCCGATACTCTTTATCGGCTTCATTAAAATAGACTTTTGTGTGCGAAGTTACCCTAACGCCTGCAACTCCACCTATGGTAAAATGAAAGCGATGTTGCGTGTTGGCGATTCCCGTTTGAAATTCAAACAAAACCGGCACCGTAATGTACATGTTGGTCAATTTGGTCTTTCGTACAGAAACACCTTCAATATAATACCCTTCAATGCCTGAAGTGCCGTTTACCAGCTTGGTTTTATTACTGAAAAAATAGTTGTTCCACGACATTCCCAGTCCGGTAAGCATACCCACCGTACGCTGTTTGTTAAACGGAATATTTTGCTCCCAGAGGTTTAAATTTACTGCAATTGATTTTTCGTAAATCAGATTCAGATAATCGTTTTCTTTCCCCCAGCCGGTATTAAAATCGGGAGTAACATAGCCGTTTATTCCCAACTCAACACCGCCCCAATGGCCATTAAATCTGGGTTCATCAACGCGTTCCCACTGAACATTTCCATCGTCGTTTACCTTTAACTGATGACCGCCAATACGAACAGTAACCGTATCTCCGTCAACTACTTCCACATCAATGCTACCCACTTTCACCTTTGTGGTATCATTATAATCGTTACCGTTAACCACAACTCCCGTCGAAGGACTTGAGATTACCATGTGAGTTCCGTTTTCAACAGAATCAAGATTCCACTCCTCGGGGTCACCCTTAAATTTTACATCGGCGGCACCTGTAGTTCGATAATCTATTTTATGGATAACGTTAACATAAACCGATGAAGCACCGCTGGCAACAATGGCAACGGTATCGGCAGCAAGCTCTTTTGCTGTGTAGTCGGCTGCCCCGCTGGCATTTATACGCTGCACGCCGGCTTTTCCTGCTAGCTCAACCGAGGAGGCACCCGACACATCGGCATCAATGGTTTTATAATCAAGGGTTAACTCCACATCGGCGGCACCACTGGCAATTATTTTCAGGTTTTCACCTTTAAAGGTAGCTCCTTCGGTTGTTACATCGGCAGCCCCCGAAACATGCAACTTTTTAAGTACGGGAGTGGTAACATAAAATTTTAAATTTTCGTGGTTTTTAAGTTTGATGTTGCTGTAGGTAATCGTCAGGGTTTCTCCTTTAACATTTACATGAATCGCGTCCTGAATTCGTTCGGGAGCTTTCACCACAACAATGTAGTCATCTCCTTTTATCAGGGTTACATCGGAAGCACCACTTACTTTAATGGCCGAAAAGGGTTTTACGAGGACTTTTCGCTTTACGGTGTTATTTTGTCCGAAAGTGAATATGGCTGCTACAAGCAAGATAATCGTTACAAAACTTTTTTTCATAATTACTGTTTTTTTTAAGTTTGTTTAAATCTGTTTTCGGAAATAAGACGGCAGGGCACTTAAAAAAGTTACAGCAACGAAAAAAAAGGCTTAAACAACATCCATCAAAACCATGTGATAAATGTAGAGGCAGTTTCCAGTCAGTGTTTTGTTAAGGTCAGCAAAACGTACTACTTTCGAAACAAAAACCTTCCTTTTATGTTTTTACCAACCCATTTTTCGTTATGGACGGCAATTTTTCCGTTGACAATAACGTATTCGGGCGAACCGGTTATTTTAAACCCTTCAAATATATCGGAATCGCAGTGCATGTGATGGTTTTGCGTGGATATGGTTTTCTCTGTATCGGGATTCCAAATTACGATATCGGCATCAGCACCTTGAGCAATAATACCCTTTTGAGGATAGATTCCAAAAATTTTAGCCGGATTGGCAGAAGTGATTTGCACAAATCTGTTCAGGCTGATTTTTTGTCCGGCAACACCATAGGTATATAACAGTTCCATACGATGTTCAACTCCGCCTGCTCCGTTGGCAATTTTTCTGAAATCGTTCATTCCTTCCCGCTTTTGCGCCATGGTAAACGGACAGTGGTCGGTTCCAACGGCTTGAACCATGTTGTTTTCCAATGCATCCCACAACGCTTTGTTATCCATTGTTTTCCTGAGTGGCGGGCTTAATACAAAAGGTGCTGTTTGCTCAAAATCACCCTCATATTTCGAATCGTCCAGCAGCAGGTATTGCGGACAGGTTTCGGCATAAACCTTCTGTCCGTTTTGCTGTGCAGTATGGATATGATGCAGCGATTGCCGTGATGAAACATGAACTATATACAAAGGGCAACGGGCTTCGGCAGCAAAATCAATGGCTTTTTTTACCGCATCGGCTTCGGCCTCCGGCGGCCTTGACAAAGGATGATAATGCGGCGTGGTTTTTCCTTCCTTAAAAAACCGGTTTCTTAAGGCGTCTATACGGTCGCCATCTTCACAGTGAACGGTAACCATTCCGCCTGCATCGGCTACCGCCTGCATCACCTTTTTTAAAGCCTCATCCTCCAGCCCAATGCTATCCTTATAGGCCATATATACTTTAAAAGAGGTAATTCCTTCCTCATCAAGGCATACTTTAACCTCTTCGGGAATTGAATCTCGCCACTCCACCGGACTGACATGAAATGAGTAGTCGGTAAGGCTGCCGGCAGCTTCTGCTTTACGCTTATTTAAGGCATCAACAAGTTTTTCCCCTTTGTGAGGGGTAACAAAATCTATTAGGGTGGTGGTTCCTCCAAACAATGCCGCTCTGCTTCCCGAATAAAAATCGTCGGAAGAGTAACCCGCAGGGGTAGGCAGGTGCATGTGCACATGAGGGTCGATGCCTCCGGGAAATAGATATTTTCCATAAGCATCAATAACTGTAAGTCCCGCAGCATCTACACTAATATCAGGTGCTATTTGCCTGATGATGCCGTTTTCAATCAACACATCAGCCTTAACGGTTTCATCGGCATTTACTACAGTTCCGTTTTTAATCAGGATGGCCATATCTTTTATTTAGTTGGCAATCAATCGCTTTTCAAACAAATTTTCACCGGCTTTTTTAAAGCCCATCTTTTTTAGATAAGCTGCATACTTTTTGCTATAAACCGGAATCACCACCTTTTTTAACCCCTGCTTAATAAATTTATTACGCAAACGATGGTAGATATAGTGGCCGTTTTTAAAATCACGATACTCAGGGACAACGTAATCAAGGCCGACCTTTAATGTATCGTTGTTTTCACGATGTGCTAAAAATATTCCGGCAACATTCATGTTACGAAGCACAAAAAAGCTAATGGTATTCATTTCGGGTTTATAGGAAAAACCGGGAAAAAACTTTTGAATTTCCTTATCATGAAATTTTAAAAACCGTATCAGAAATTTATTATCACTCCTAACTTCAAGGGTTTCAAAATGTTCCTTTTTGGAGTATATTTTACTAAGATAATAGATGTCAACCAGCGCAATAAATCCGTTAAGAAAGGTAACCGGAATGGCATTAATAAAAAAACCATAGGTTGCGAAACTCAAGGCTCCCACAAGGTTAATCCACCGGAATTTAACGATGGAATTCATGGTCATCGAAAGGGCAATAATTGCCGATGCAACATATCCGAACCACACTAAATAATCGCTATTCATATTTTTATTTTTTTAACCTGCTCCAAAGCCTGTTGGCCTGCTCGCGGGTAAATTTCAAAACATCTTCTTCATCCACTGTTTGCATTATGCGGTCTTTTACTATCAACTTTCCGTTGGCAATTACATGCTGAACATGTGAGTTATTAAAGCCAAACAAAAAATGGCCCAAAAAGTTTTGACTGTTTATTTCCGTGGGGCTGTCGTAATTAAGCACCACGATATTGTTATCGCCATCGCCTGAAAAGCTGTTTTGCTTAAGATAACCATGCACGTTGCGAAACCGGTTATAAGCTCCGGCATAATCAATGTTATCATGGGTTTGCCCGGCAAAAAAGGCAGCCTGTGCACTTCGCAACATGTCGGAATGCATACCATCAGTTCCCAACATAATCCTGTCGGGCAACCCTTCCGAATTAAAATATCCCACCTTGTTATTCAGATTGCTTTCCATGTTTTCAACCACCCATGCGTTTCCGTTGCTGATTTGCTTTCTTTCAGCTTCATCCAAATGGAGACAGTGAGCAAGTATGGTTTTGGAGCTGTTTAGCAGGCCATAATCATTTAAGCGGTCAATTACACGCTTCGAATATTTCTCCAAACTATGTTGCTCATCATAAGCATCTTCAGCAACGTGGATATGAATACCCGAGTCAAATTTATTCATCAGCTCCACTGCCTTTGTCATGGTGTCGTCACCCACGGTAAAAGCAGCGTGCAACCCTACCAATCCCTGATGATGCTCCAGCCACGAGGCAGTTTCGGCCAATCCCTTTTCTGCTTTCTCTTTTCCGTCACGGTCTGAGATTTCGTAACAAAGCAAATGACTCAGCCCTGTTTTTTCAAAAGCATCGGCAATGGTTTGCAGGGAGCCTTCAATAAAATTGGGGGATGCATGATGGTCGATAACAAAGGTACTGCCGGCTTTTGCACAGGCAATGGCGGTAGCGAGGGCACTGGCTTCAACCATATCCTTATCCAACGCTTTGTCGAGCCGCCACCAGATATATTGCAAAATTTCATAAAAATTTACCGGATTTTTTGGAGGAGCCGGCATGCCACGTGCCAGGGCAGAATAGGCATGATGATGGCCAACCGCAAAGGAATGGGTTACAAACCTTCCCGTACAGTCGATGGTTTCGTCAGTATGAACGGGTGTTTTACGGCTGTCAACAAACTGAATACCTCCCGAAACTCCTTCTTCCACCAGCAAATCGGTGTTGGTAAATTGGAGGGTTTGAGGATTTATGTAGGTTGCGTTTTTTAAAATTAATGTCATCATTTTATTTCTTTCGCCTTAAGGGCAGTTTTGTTCTTTTTACACCGTCAAAAGCAAAGAGTGCGTTGGCTACCGCTCCAGCCGTTGGCACAAGGCCAATTTCGCCAATTCCCTTGGCTCCGTAAGGCCCCACAGGGTCTTTTACCTCCACTCCTTTAACAACAATTTCGGGCGTTTCGTGGGCACGCAGCACACCCAAATTGCGCATACGGCTTGTGGTAAGAAAGCCCTCTTTCATGGGCAGGTCTTCGGTAAGGGCATATCCCAACCCCATGTGAACACCTCCTTCAATCTGACCTTCAAAAAGCATGGGATTCATAATTTTTCCGGCATCGTGGGCGGCCACCATTTTAGCTACGTTACCCTCATCATCCAAAATACAAACCTGTGCTGCATAGCCATAAGAGTAATGGGTAATTTGTTCTTTAGCGCCCGAACCGGGCTTGGTAGTCCAGTCGCAAACATATTTTCCACTGTAAACCTTGCCTGTCAAATCGGAAAGGCTATGCAACTTCAAATCTTCTTTTAAACCTTTGGCAGCATTGATAACCGCCAGCCCCACCAGTGCCGTAGCACGCGAAGAGGTGGTCATTCCCGTTTTTATTTGAGCATCGGTATCCACCACCACTTCAATGATTTCGGGATTGAGACCAGTTTCTTCGCAAAGGGTTTGCAAGGCCATGTTGTGAACCCCCTGCCCCATCTCGGTCCATCCATGTTCGAGCTTTATATGATCGGGTGAGAGAATTTCTATTTTCACGGTTGAGTCGTCCACCATACCGTTTCCCACACCTGAGTTTTTGATAGCACAGGCCAGTCCGGCATACTTAGCGTTGTAAAAGTCCTCTTTCACCGCCCGGAGGCATGCACGAATACCCACCCCCTGCAACTTTTGGCCTGTGGAGGTGGAAAGCCCGTCCACCAAGGCATTGTCGTAACGAAACTTCCAACGGTCGAATCCGCCCTGCCGGCAAATATCATCAATACAACTTTCCAGAGCAAAAGCCACCTGATTGGCACCAAAACCACGCATGGCTCCGCAAGGGATGTTGTTGGTATAAACGGTTTTGGCTTCAATGTCGATGTTGGGAATATAGTAACCGCCCGATGCATGGCCGGCCACCCGCTCAAGCACCTTATCGCCCACCGAAGCGTACGCACCCGTATCGCCTACAGCCCTGAGTTTAAGCGCAGTTAATTTGCCATTTTCATTGGCAGCAATTTCCATATCCATAAAAACGGGATGCCTTTTGGGATGCATTCTGATGGACTCTTCACGGGTTAAAGTCACTTTAACAGGTTTGTTCATCAAAAATGAAAACAGGGCGGTATGTCCCTGAACAGAAAGGTCTTCTTTACCACCAAACCCTCCTCCGTTGGGCACCAAAACAACCCTTACTTTATCTTCGGGAAGCCCCAATATCAGTGCCACCTGCCGGCGGTCTTCGTAAACCCCCTGACTTTGGCTGTATAAAATTATTCCACCTTCCCCATCGGGCAAGGCAACGGCTGCCTCTTTTTCCAGAAAAGCATGCTCAATACGCTGGGTTTCGTAACGGCCTTTGGAAACATATTTGGCGTTGGCAAGCTCCTCGTCAGCTTTGCCAATGGTAAAACTTGTCGTGCTAAAATTATTGGGACGTTCGGGATGAATTCGTTTGGCAGTTATGGCTTCAAAAACATCGGTAACGGGTTTAAAAACTTCATACTCCACTTCAATCAGTTCAACCGCTTTACGGGCAACGGCATCGGATTGAGCCACCACGCCTGCCAGCACATTGCCAATGTAATGGGTAGTTTCGCCAACGCCAATCATCACCGGCCAGTCGGGAATAATCAGCCCTACCTTATGTTGTCCGGGAATATCAACGGCAGTAAATACACGATAAACGCCTTGCAGCTTTTCTGCTTTTGAAGTATCAATTTTAAGCACCTTTGCCGAAGGGTGGTCGCTGAACTTTAAGGCAGCGAAAAGCATGCCGTCAAATTCAAGGTCGTCCACAAACTTACGCTGTCCCAAAGCAGTTTCATAGGCCTGATACTTGGGTTGCCGTTGACCGATTTTTCCATCGGTATTGGCAATTTCGAGCTGTTTATGCTGCCTAACAGCCTCACCGGCATAAAGAATTGCCTCTTCAATTTTTTTATAGCCGGTACAACGGCACAAATGCGGTTTGATGGCTTTTTGCACCTCCTCTATTGTCGGGTTAGGATTATCCTGTAACAACACTTTGGTGCGGCTGATAAAGCCGGGGGTACAAAAACCACACTGCACGGCACCTTTGTTAACAAAAGCTTTGGCAATGGTATCTTTAACATATTCGGGAAAACCCTCGGGTGTAAATATTTCGGCACCATCCACTTTTGACATCTTAATAACACACGACAATTTGGCTTTGCCGTTTATTTCCACCGTACAGGCACCGCATGCCGCTTGTCCCGAACAACCGTCCTTTACCGCAGTAAGGTGTTTTTCGTTACGCAGATATTTTAACAACGACAAATCAGGGTCGCCGTCAAAGTGTTGTTTTTCGCCGTTTAAAGTAAAAGTAATCATTGTAAAAGTTTTTCTAATTCCGACAATTCCGGTTTGATGACTTTTGGAAGTTTTAACCTGCTACTTACCGTATTGACATCTTTTAATCCGCTTCCGGTAAGCAACACAACATTGTCCGAATCCGGTTCAAGCTGCCGGTTTTCACGATACTGTAACAATCCGGCAAAAGCTGTGGCAGCGGCAGGTTCGGAAAAAATTCCGGTATTTTTTGCCAGCACCGATGATGCCTCCATAATTTTGTCATCGGATACCGAAAGCCATTCGCCCTGATACTTTTTAAGGTATTGAGCCGCCATAAAATAGTTTCGCGGAACATCAACCGAAATGGAATCGGCAAGGGTATGGCTGACTTTCACTTCAAAAGCATCGTTGTTGAGGTTACGAACCAGATTATCACTTCCTTCCGACTGCACCGCTACAATAACCGGTATCTTATTGATAATTCCCAATTTAAGTAAATCTTCAAATCCCTTATAAACACCGGAAATAATTACGCCATCACCCACCGGAACAAAAATACGATTGGGAATATGTGCATTCATTTGAGCAAACAATTCAAAGGCAACGGTTTTTTTCCCTTCGATGGTCATGGGGTTAAAAGCCGTATTCCGGTTATACCAGCCAAATTTTTCGGTGGCGGCCATACTCAAATCGAAAGCATCATCGTAGGTACCTGCCACGGGAACAATGGTGGCGCCGTACATCATTATTTGTGTAAGCTTGGCGAGAGGAGCCGACTGTGGTACCATAATAATGGCTTTTTGCCGTTGAGCGGCGCAAATTCCCGCCAGCGATGAGCCTGCATTACCCGTGGAAGCCGCCACAATGGTGGACTGATGATGCTCTTTGGCATAGGCGGAAACCAAAGCGGAAGCCCTGTCTTTAAACGAAAAGGTGGGATTCTGGCCGTCATCTTTTAAAAAAAGATTGAAATCCAACCCCATGTCGTTCAGTTTACCAATTTTATAAAAGGGAGTTTGCCCAACACGCAGGTATGGCATGCTGTCAAGTGATTTTAAAGGCAGTAAATCAATAAAACCCGAATTGGCTAACGAAGAAAAATCTACTCCTCTTTCCCTTAATAAATCATACCTGTAAACTGTTTTTAAAACTCCTTTGGGAGGCAGCCCGGGAGTGTTTTCCGCCGCACACTGAGGGCAAAGGTATTGCACCTCCGTGCTGCTATACTGCCGGCCACAGTTTACACACTGAAACAGGTACTTGTTATGGTTATTATTGAATGGCATTGGTTGATGCTTCCTTGATTACAAATACTTCTTTAACAACCCTGTACGCTCGTTAAACTCCTCAATTTCCTGATCCCACTCATCCACTTTGGCATAGCGCGATTTCCAGTAATTGCGGTCGTACCATTGTGCATTAAGTTCTTCGGAAGTTTTACCCTGCTGCTCAACCCAGGTAAAGTATTTGAGATTGTGCATCCGTTTTTTCTCGTAGTAGTTCATTTCAATCATGGCATCGGTGCTTAATCCCAGCATGTCGGCCTCAAAACTTATGGCAGCATCGCGATTGGTAAACTGTCCGTGCAGCTCGTTTTCCTCTTTCAGGCGGCTTTGGTACATCTCCATGGAATCGGTGGCTACGGTAAAAATCATATCGTTTTCATCCATTTCGTGCCATTTGGCCAATTTGATGGAACCCATAAGGTTGGCAATTGATGAGATACCGAGCAATTCCAGCTTGTCAACCAGTTCAGGATCGATTTTCAATTCATTTTTAAGATACTCTTTACCGGCGGGTTCGTTAAAGAGGCGCATAAGGCGGATATTGGGATTGTCATCGATGCCGGCAACCATATCCATGTTACGGATGTTATGAATCCAAGGCACATGTTTATCGCCAATACCTTCAATGCGGTGCTCGCCAAAGCCATTGTAAAGCAGGGTTGGGCACTGCAAAGCTTCGCCGGCACAAACTTTAAATGTGGGGAATTTTTCGCGCAGGTAGTCGGTACTTCCAAGGGTTCCGGCCGAGCCTTGCGTTAAGAAAACGCCGCTAAAGCGATTGTCGTCCTTTTTAATTTTATTAAAAACCTCCTCCATGGCCGGGCCTGTAACGGCATAGTGCCATAGCGAGTTACCAATTTCTTCAAACTGGTTCAGGTTTACAATTTCATCGCCACGTTCGGCTAACAGCTCTTTTACCTTATCGTAAATTTCTTTAACATTGCTTTCGGTTCCGGGCGTGGCAAAAACTTCGGCACCTACCTTATGAAGCCAGTCGAAACGCTCCTGCGACATCCCTTTGGGCAATACGGCAATGGATTTACAACCCAACAAATAGGAATCGTAAGCTCCTCCGCGACAATAGTTTCCGGTGGAAGGCCAAAGTGCTTTCTGACGAGAAGGATCAAAGCGCCCGGTTACCAGTTTTTCAACCAACGGGCCAAAGGTTGCCCCCACTTTATGTGCTCCCGTTGGGAAAAATTTGCCGATGAGCATCACAATACGGGCTTTTACTCCGGTAAGTTCCGGCGGCAATTCAATGTAGTTAACGCCATCAAATTTTCCACCGAATTTAACGGGTTCGTTTTTCCAGGTAATACGAAACAGGTTTAAGGGGTTCAGGTCCCAAAGTCCGATATTTTTTAATTCGTCTTTAATTTTGTCGGGAATCAATTCCGGGTTCCTCATCTGTTTGTAGGTAGGAAGAATAATATTTTTCTCTCTACACTGCTTTACTGTGTTCTCCAACACTTGTCTCTCTTGATC
>Ga0256831_1002095_pt1 | contig 10470 bp, 13 predicted proteins | sample 132544metaG_FD_189087 | JGI IMG/M metagenome (GOLD analysis project Ga0256831, IMG submission 189087) | Hydrothermal vent microbial communities from Lau Basin, Pacific Ocean - 132-544 | ecosystem: Environmental > Aquatic > Marine > Hydrothermal vents | place: Pacific Ocean: Lau Basin | collected... | reverse complement strand
TTGGCATTTGGTGACGCTGAATCATACAGTGAGTTTAGGATTGCAGGAGATATTGAGATGATACCAAATGTCAAAGTCTACGCAGGTTATAGAAATATCCACACAGAGTATATTAGTGGGTCTGATTTTACTTTTGACACAGGTTTCTATGCTGGACTTAAATATACCTACTAAAGCCCTATTTTTAGACCGTGATGGCATTATCAATGTTGACCACGGTTATGTCAACAGGATTGAAGATTTTACCTTTAATGATAAAATCTTTGAGCTTATGCACCTCTTTATTCAAAACCATTTCAAACTTTTTATTGTCACCAACCAGTCAGGAATTGGACGAGGATACTACTCTCTTGATGATTTTAAGACCCTCACCAAATGGATGCTAAAAGAGTTAAAACTAAGAGATATAGAGATAGAAACCGTTAAATTCTGTCAACACTCCCCTGAAGCTAAGTGTGGCTGTAGAAAACCCCAAACAGGGATGATAGATGAGATACTAAAAGAGTACAACATAGATTTAAAATCTTCATGGATGATAGGAGATAAGCAAAGCGACATCGACCTTGCAACCAATGCCAAGATAGCTAAAAGCATCTCTATTGGGGATAGAGATATAGTAGGTTCAGATTATCATTTTAGGACAATTGAGGAGTGTTTTGAGTTTTTTAGGATATCAAAAAAAATAGTTGATTAATACTTTTCTTCATTTAAATATTCTACAACTCTAGTGAGTACCAATAATATTTTTTTAAGTTTAATTATTTCAGTAAAATTATAACCCAAACTTTTCTCAATTAAACCCTATTTTAATCGAACTTAAGCAATTCTAGTATACTATCTTTTTGTTAATACTTGTGGTGCTATTTTTATAGCTAATAGAAAATATTTTATAAAAAATTATAATAAGGAAAAACGAATATGAATTTAAAATTTTTGTTGTTTACAACTCTTTTTATCAACTCTGCTTTAACAACTATCAGTGCAGATGAGATAACAATACATACAGGAAGTGCCAATGGGAACTACCATAAAGTTATAGGACAAAGTCTAAAAAAAGAGCTTGAAAAACTGGGACATACTGTTGTTTTAAAAACTTCATCAGGTTCTGTGGAAAATATCCAAGCCGTTAAAGGAAAAGCGAATGTTATCGGTCTTGCACAAGCCGATGTAGCAAGAAGCTTTATTGAAAAAGAGAAAGGATACGAGAGCATTGGATTAACAGGAAATCTAGGAAGTGAATGTGCTTTTTTGGTTGTTAGAGCTGATGGTGTTGATGATATGAAAGAGCTAAAAGGAAAAAAAGTGGCTTGTGGAAAAGAGGGGTCGGGAACACTCTTTACTTTCCATAATATTTTAACTCAAAATCCAGATATTCAAGATTTGGACTTAAAACAGAAATCAGGAAAAAGATACATCGGTAAAGTGGATAATAAATCGTATGGTGCTTACTTTTTTATGAGTGTACCAGACCCAAAAAATGATAAAATTGAAGAGGTTGTTAAAAATAAAAATTTAGATTTTTTACCTATGGATGACCTGAAACTAGGAGAGCTTGGAAAAGGAGACAATCCTATCTACTCTATTCTTGATGTTCCTGTTGAAAAATCATTTACAGGAAAACATAAACGAACCGTAAGTACTATCTGTACTCATGCGACCATTGTTGTTGATGAAGATAAATCTTCTGAAAAGGTACTTGATGATATCTATGAAGCCTCTAAAAATGTTAGAAGTACACAACAGACTGTTTGGGGTTTCTCTAAAAATTTGGTTGATAAAGTAAAAGGTAAAATTGAGGACTTAAAAAAATAAGTTACCGAGATAAAACGTGGGTGTCAAAAAAGCACCCACTCTATTATGCTGAGATAGCCATCTCTTCCATATCAAAAAGGTTAATAATATCTGAATTATTGACCTCCAGTGCATAGGAAAAAGCATCAAGATTAGGAGCTATATCTCGACTAACATTATGTTTGAGTAGAAGCTTGACATCCTCAACTCTTTCCAAAGAGATTGCCCAATAGAGTGCATTTTGAGAAAACCTATCTCTGGTATCGAGGTTCACTTTTTTAAAAAAAATTGCCCCCTCTTCGATACGATGTTTAATGAGCTTTAATAGAAATAGACCATCGGAATAATTCGTCATTTTTTTCTCCATAATTTAAATTATTTATTAATATTATATTATAGTTTTTAACCATAAACTTTACTTAAAATTAGTAAGCTTGATACTTATTTTGTGAACTGTAACTATATTCTTTTAACCCTTTTTTCTTTTTTAAAATAGCACTTTCAAGTTTGTTTAGATAAAATACCAAATACTATTAAAGTATAATCAAAAAATAAGGAAAAAATTATGGCAGAATGGCGTAAAGTAGCAAAAGTATTTGCTTTAGGAGATGGGCATATTAGTCAAAATGAAGTGAAAACTCTTAGAGAATTATTACTTGCAGATGGATATCTATCAAAAAGTGAAATGAATTTTTTATATGAGATTAAAGAAGAGGCTAAATCATCTGTTCAACTTTTGGATGAATTAATTGCAGATTGTGAAAAACTTGTAAAATAAGGTTACCCATACACCTTTTTATTCCCACTATTTTAGTGGGAATAGATAAAGACTAACGAAGCTAAAAAATTATTGAACTATCCACTCACCTCTAACCAATAAAATATCATCACAAAATATTTCTCCCACAAATTGGTCATTTTTTTGATATAGACCAACCCCTTTAGGTGTTCCACTCATAATAATATCCCCATCCTCCAGAGACATAAATCCCTCTATCTCTTCAATCATGGTAGATGGTTTATACATCATCAAATCATAGTTGGCAAACTGAATTAATTTACCGTTTAGATAGAGCTTCATGCTTAATTTAGTGATATCTCCCTCAAAAGGAACAAACTCACTAAAAACGGCTGACCCATTAAAAGATTTGGCTCTCTCCCACGGCAGACCTTTACTTTTCATTCTATTTTGAATTTCTGCATGGGTTAAATCAAGACCAAAACCTATCCCTGCGATGGATTTATTTTCCATAAGAAAACAGATTTCCCCCTCAAAACGGGTATCTTTTTGATAATAGTTTAATGTTTCAGAAATAGCTGAGTTTGGCTTATTAAAAACCACCATCGAAGCAGGAATCTCATTTCCCAACTCCTCAATATGCTCTACATAATTTCTACCTATACAGACTATTTTACTCGGGGCTATAGAGCCATTTTTATATTGTACTGTTTTCATTTTCTCTCCTTTTATTGTATATTAGAGTTCTTGAAAAACTAGGAAACGATGGCTTTAGCTTCGCTTTGTTCGGGACTAAAGTCGCCGATTCCGAAGAGTTTTACAAGATATCTATTGTTTGATTACTCAAAATCTACTCCATCCCAAAACTCATCATAACTAAGGTTGGTAGCGTTCTGCTCCTTGGCGATGAGTCTCTCTTGCTCCTCTATAAAGTAGCGTTCAAGAGCCTCATCTAACATTGTGTTAACATCTTTTCCAAGTAGCTCTGCATAGAGTTTTAGACTCTCTAGTTTATCCATTTTTAGCTCTATTTTTAGACTATCTTCCATTTTTTCTCCTATTTTCCAAATATATAAATCAAATTAGGAAACATCACAATAATCAGCAATGCCAATATCTGTAATCCAATAAAAGGGAGTACCCCCCGATAAATCTGACCTGTTGTAACCATATTACCCGAAGCTCCCTTTAGATAAAAGAGGGCAAATCCAAATGGTGGGGTTAAAAATGAGGCTTGTAGATTTAGAGCGATAAGAATCGCAAACCAAACAGGGTCAATCCCAAGTGCATGGACAATTGGCACTAAGATTGGTACAACCACAAATGCTATTTCGATAAAGTCGATAAAAAACCCAAGCATAAAGATAACCAGCATCGAAATTAATACAAACTGCCACTCACTCCCCATATCATTTGTAAAAAACTCCATCGCCATTACATCCCCACCAAGCTCATTAAAGACCAGTGAAAAGGCTGTTGCCCCAATAAGTATCATAAATATCATGGAGGTGAGTTTAACAGTCTCAATTGAAGCGTATTGAAGCAGTTTCAAAGAGAATTGACCATTATATCCTGCTAAAAGCAACGCCCCAATCACCCCAAATGAAGCTGACTCGGTAGGACTTGCCACCCCTGCAAAAATTGACCCCAACACAGCGATAATCAAAAGCAATGGAGGAGCGATAAGCTTCAATGCCTTTTTTACCACTTTACCATACGCCTCATCACTCTCTATGGCAGGGGCAACGTTTTTGTTGAAATGGGCGTAAAGCAAAATATATAAGATATAGAGTATAATTAAAATCAACCCTGGAACAACAGCTGATTTAAATAAATCCCCTACGCTTAGGTGCATCTGGTCACCCAAAACAATCAGCACAATAGAGGGAGGGATAATCTGTCCCAATGTCCCACTAGACGCAATCGCCCCAGTAGCCAGTTCAGGTGAGTAGTTGTGTTTGAGCATTAGAGGCAAGGCAATCAAGCTCATCATCACTACCGAAGCCCCTACTATCCCCGTACTCGCAGCTAAAATCGCTCCAACTACTACCACGGAGATAGCCAAACCACCACGCACTCGTCCAAAGAGTTGCCCCATAGAAAAGAGCAAATCTTCAGCCATTTTGGACTTCTCTAAAATCAACCCCATCAAGATAAACAGAGGCACAGCCATGAGTGTCACATTTCCCATGATTCCATAGACACGATAGGGTAACATCTGTAATACATGAAGTCCCAATTCCTCGCTAATTAGAGCAAAAAAGAGTGCCACCCCTGCAAAAACAAAGGCGACTTGAAAGCCACTCATTAGTAGAAACAGCGTCAACAAAAACATCAACAGCAGAGGGTCAAGCAGAAATGGTAGGTGAAGTAGACTTAGAGTAAAAAGAAGCACTACTATACCAAGCGAGATAAAGAGCATTTTTTTAGAGGCTAACTTATTATAAGATTTTATAATCTCCGAAATAGCTTGAAGCACTAATAATATAAATGCAAGAAAAAGCACACCTTTTATCAAGAAGCGATTAGTAAGCCCCCCAGGGTCACTAGAAATCTCATTTTGAAGATAGGACTGTACTGTCATATCCAACGCACCACTTAGAAAAAAGAGCGAAAAAGGGATAACCAATATAATCATAGAGAGGATTTGAACCACAGCTTTGGTCTGTGTTGAGTAGTTGACAAAAAAGATATCCACACGCACGTGTTTATCATGTTTTAAGGCATAAGAGAGTCCAAAGAGAAAAACAATATCAAAAATATGCCACTCTATCTCTTGTAGTGCGATTGACCCTTCGGAAAAGAGATAACGCATGGTTGCATCATAGCCTACAAGTAGGGCTAGGATTAGAGCTAAGATGGCTGTTATGAAGCCTATTTTTTTGGTTAAGGTGTCAATATAGTAGTTCAATTTTTTTCCTTTAAATTAAGTACCTACCAAAAACTAATTTCAAAAATATTGGTCGAGTATTAATCACTAAGAGTTCTTTTATTTGAGTTGCATTATACCATCGTCACCATAATTAAAGCTTTTCTAAATACATCATCCCTTTTTCATCTGCTGCTGATGATGTAAATGTTCCAACCAGTTTGTTTTCTGATTTGACGGTCAAATCAAAAATCGTAATGGTGTCTCGTAGGAGTCCTTTTTCAATACAGTTAAAGATAATATGGTTGGCTGAAAAAAAATTAAATACCTTCTCGCCCTTACATTTTAGCCGTGTTCTATCTTTGACAGAATAAACAGTTTTCTGACCATCAAGAGTCTCATAACGCTTCTCTGCATTCATAATCATTCTCTGCTGAAACTCTGTCAAAAAAATATAGTAACCCACGACAAGCTCTTTATCTCGTTTGAGACTTGTCTCTTTTATATGCTTGGTGGCACTCCATGTTCCTGTTAGATTATAGCCTTGATGGTCACTCCATAGTGCAAAAAATATACTAATAATAATGGCACTCACCAAAGAGCTAACCGTTCCCCACATAATCTCTTTTAATCTATTTTTCATGAAATAACAATCTTCTCGACCACATTCAATCCAAAACCTGAAAGCCCTATAAACTCGGTATCTACATTTTCAGTGAGTAGTTTAATGTGGTCTATACCCAAATCTTTAAGTATTTGAGCACCTACACCAAACTCTTTTGCTTGTTCTTTTGAGATGGTTTTGGTGTCCAAGAATACAAGAACACCCCCATTCTCTTTGAGAAAATCCAATGATTTTTGCATATTTTCCATACGGTTAGAGTCGATAATAAGATTGATATCTAGCCCTACATTGTGAAATTTTACATTGGCAGTCTCTGAAATCTCTCCAAAGGTGATGATTTTGTGGATTCTCCCTAGGTGGTCGGCATAGTTGCGTTTTATCACCTCTTCGCCCACGATGGTTATGGTTTTTTTGTCTACACACTCCACCAACTGCTCGTTTGCCAGTCTATACTCTACCAAATCAGCGATATAGACGATTGGCATATTGTGTTTTTTAGAAAAAATCTCTAGGTCATCATGACGTGCCATTGTCCCATCATCTTTGATAATCTCACAAATAACACCAACGGGAGCCAGACCTGCTAGTTTACAGATATCTACCGACCCTTCGGTATGTCCTGTTCGTACCAAAACACCACCATCTTTAGCAATTAGAGGGAAAATATGCCCTGGGCGTACAAAATCATCATCAGAGGTCAGAGGGTTGGCTAACTTGGAGATACAATCATCTCTCTCAGCCGAAGAGATACCTGTCTCTGCTGAAGTAGAGTCTATAGATACGGTAAATGCTGTCTCATGATTGGAGATATTATTTGTTACCATTGGTAAAAGATGCAGTTTTTTGGCAATCGCTTTGGTCAAAGGAGTACAGATAAGTCCTCTTGCCTCTTTTGCCATAAAGTTTACCATTTCAGGAGTAGAGAATGTCGCTGCGTAAACCAAATCCCCCTCGTTTTCCCTATCTTCGTCATCCATCATAATGACCATTCGACCTTTTTTTATCTCATTTATTGCAGTTTCAACTCTCTGTAATGCTCTATTTTGCATATATTAATCCCTTATTATCTATAATTAGCGACATTATACTGTTATTTTAATATAAACTCTTGACTTTCGCTAAAAATTTCTCTATAATGCCGTCCACACAATGAATGTGTAACAAAATATTGGGGTATGGCCAAGCGGTAAGGCAATGGTTTTTGGTACCATTATTCGGGGGTTCGAATCCCTCTACCCCATCCATTGAGTGAAATGTATAAATGTCGCGAGATAGAGCAGCTTGGTAGCTCGTCGGGCTCATAACCCGAAGGTCGGTGGTTCAAATCCGCCTCTCGCAACCAAATTTAAAAACACAATGTTAAGTTTATTTAATAATACCTAATGGGGTATGGCCAAGCGGTAAGGCAATGGTTTTTGGTACCATTATTCGGGGGTTCGAATCCCTCTACCCCATCCACTTAAATATTTTTTGAGTTTAAGGTCACTTGAAGTTTTTTAAGGTATACTTCCACTCTAGCAACACAAACGAACGCGAGATAGAGCAGCTTGGTAGCTCGTCGGGCTCATAACCCGAAGGTCGGTGGTTCAAATCCGCCTCTCGCAACCAACCAATTAAATAAATTTACAAAATTAAAGTTACGCGGGAATAGCTCAGTGGCTAGAGCCCCTGCCTTCCAAGCAGGATGTCGCGAGTTCGAATCTCGTTTCCCGCTCCAACTTTTAACTTCATCAAACTTTTATCAACTTAATGCTTTTTATCTACCATATTTATGTTAAAATCCCATCAAAATTTTACAAAGGAATTTTATTGTTCAATCTTCAAAATTACTCTACTCAAAATATCAAAAATGATATTTTATCAGGTGCTGTTGTTGCAGTCGCCCTTATCCCTGAAGCGATTGCTTTCTCATTTATCGCAGGTGTTAGTCCTGTGGTGGGTCTCTATGCTGCCTTTATTATCGGTCTTGTTACTTCAATTCTTGGGGGAAAACCAGGGATGATTTCGGGAGCTACGGGAGCTGTGGCTATTGTATTTGTCTCATTGGGTGTTGGTGTGGCACAACTCAACCCTAATATGGGTAAAGAGGCACTCTCTATGCTTATCTTGCACTATATTCTGCTTACCTCTATTTTTGCAGGAGTGTTTCAGATTATTGTAGGTCTTTTAAAGATGGGAAAATTTATTCGTCTTGTTCCACAACCTGCTATGTTTGGATTTGTAAATGGATTGGCGATTGTTATCGCAATGGCACAACTTAAATTTTTTGCTCCAAGCAATATTGAAGAGCTAGATGGTTGGAGTGCGTTCTTTAAAGCGAGTTTATCTGAAAACTATCTCATGTATATTATTGTGATAATTACTATGGCAATTATGCATATCTTGCCCAAATACACCAAAGCCGTTCCATCAGGTTTGGTGGCTATTGTAGGGTTAACGCTACTTGTATTTATCACAGGAGTTGATACCAAACTGGTAGGTGATTTAGCAGACTTGTCAAATACTGCATTTCCTACTTTTGTGATGCCTGACACAAACCTACTCTTCTCATTTGACTCTATGTATATTATTATCCCATCAGCAATTCTAGTTGGGCTTGTAGGACTGATAGAGTCACTTCTGACACTCTCTGTACTTGATGAGATGAGTGGCACAAGAGGTTCAGGAAACCGTGAGTGTGTGGCACAAGGAATTGGTAATATCTGTTCAGGTTCATTTGGAGGAATGGCAGGATGTGCAATGATTGGTCAGAGTATCATCAACTACACCTCAGGGGGTCTTGGTCGTCTCTCCTCCTTTACTGCCGCGACACTTCTTATTGTCTTGGTTGTTTCCTTCTCCAATATTATTGCCATTATCCCTGTGGCTGTTTTGGTCGGAATCATGTTTATGGTAAGTATTGGTACATTTGAGTTTTCAAGTCTAAGACGTATCAAACATATGCCAAAAGCAGATGCATTTGTGCTTATAGCTGTTACAGTTATTACTGTATTTGAAGATTTAGCCATTGCTGTTATAGCAGGTATTATCATCTCTGCTCTTGTCTTTGCATGGGAACACGCCAAGATTCACGCAAGAACTGTGACAGATGAAGATGGTAAAAAAGTCTATTGTCTCAATGGTCCTCTATTTTTTGCCTCTGTTACCTCTTTTGGAGAGCAGTTTGATGTAGAGAATGACCCAAGTGAAGTGGTAATAGATTTTGCAGGAGCAAGAGTAATGGACAGTTCAGGAGCAGAAGCGATTGATGCCATTACAGAGCGATATAACAAAGCAGGTAAGAAGCTCACAATTAAACACCTCTCCGAGGATTGTCGAAAAGTTCTTAAAACAGCTGGACCTTTCTGTACCTATGAAGAGGATGACCCTACTTATAAGGTTGCGTATAACGCTTAAGAAGATAAAAATTGGTGACGAATTCAAAATTCGTCGCCTCTTCTATATAAACAATAAAACAGTCATTAAAACAAGAGAAAGTCCCATTCCCCATCCATATTTTGGATTTTTAGTCTTCATCGCTTTATAGATAGACCAAAACATCAGACCTACTGTAAATAACGAAGCAACCAACCATCCCCTCATCCAAGGCATAGAGTTATCTATCATAAGTTCCTCTTTTGCAAAAAGTGATAGAGTAGTTAATAAAGATAAAGTGAATACTCTAATCATTTTTCTAAATCCTCTTTGGCGAGTTTATCTACCATTTTAATGCTATCTAGTGCATTTTCTAAAATCTGCTTGGTAGACTTTAAGGGTTTCATATGAAGATTGGTATATTTCTTATCCAATGACTCATCCATAAGCACCTCCATCACCTCTTTTTCTAACTCTGCATAAATCTCTTGAAGCTTTGCCTCTATAAATTCTATATTCATCCTATCCTACTTCTGTTTTGGTCTAAAGATTTTGATAACCTCTTCATTGGCTTCCATAAAAGAGCCACCAATAAGGTCGATACAGTAAGGAACAGCAGGGAAAACAGCATCTAAACACTCACGGATAGATTTTGGCTTTCCAGGGAGGTTTATCACCAATGCTCCATTACAAATTCCTGCTGTTTGTCGAGATAAAATAGCCGTTGGTACATATTGTAAACTCACAGACCTCATTAGTTCACCAAATCCAGGAAGGAGTTTAGAGCATACATTCTCTGTAGCCTCTGTGGTTACATCTCGTGGAGCAGGACCTGTTCCCCCCGTGGTGACAATAAGGTCACAGTTATGCTCTCGTGCGAGTTTAATAATCGTTGTCTCAATAATCGGTTGCTCATCGGGGATACATCGGTACTCATACTCACACTCATTTAACAGATACTCTTTCATGGTATCTATAATCGCTACCCCTGAGATATCTTCATAGATTCCTTGACTAGCTCTATCACTTGTGGTGATGACACCTATTTTTATTTTATCCATTTTTTTTCCTCATAATATTATATTTTTGAGG
>Ga0256831_1002094_pt1 | contig 10474 bp, 4 predicted proteins | sample 132544metaG_FD_189087 | JGI IMG/M metagenome (GOLD analysis project Ga0256831, IMG submission 189087) | Hydrothermal vent microbial communities from Lau Basin, Pacific Ocean - 132-544 | ecosystem: Environmental > Aquatic > Marine > Hydrothermal vents | place: Pacific Ocean: Lau Basin | collected... | reverse complement strand
ATTCTTCGATGAGCTTCCCTATTTCAGTAAGTCTGTTTTAGAGTCTCTGCGTGAGCCGATGCAGGACAATAGAATTCATATCTCCCGTGTCAATGCAAAAGTAGAGTATCCTGCAAATTTTCTCTTCATTGGCGCGATGAACCCATGCCCTTGCGGGAATCTTTTGGATGAACACAAAGAGTGCAGGTGTAATGAGCTGGAGATTCAGAAGTATAAAAACAGACTCTCTGAGCCTTTTTTAGATCGAATAGACATCAATGTCGTGATGCAAAATGTCTCTAGTGATGATAAGCCGAGTGTCTCTTCAAAAGAGCTGCATAAAAAGGTTGTGGAGGCAAATATCTTTCGACAAAAAAGAGAGCAGGAAAATTTCAATGCAAAGATGAGTGATGAAGAGATAGCAAAGTATTGCGTAATGGATAAAGAGGCTGAAGATGTTTTAGCAATGGCAATAGAGCGCTTTAGACTTTCATTTAGAAGTATAAAAAAAGTGCAAAAAGTTGCCAGAACGATTGCAGATTTGGCAAGCAGTGAGAAGATTGCAAAAGAGCACCTCTTAGAGGCACTCTCTTATCGAAGACGTTAAACGTTGTAGTAGGTTGCTTCTGGATGATAGACCACAAGCGCTGATGTTGACTGCTCTGGATGGATCTGAAAAGTTTCACTCAGTTCAATGCCAAACTCTTCCGGTTTTAAAAGATTAAAGAGCGGACGGTTGAGTTCCAAGTCAGGGCAGGCTGCATAGCCAAAAGAGTAGCGGCTTCCCTGATAGCGGTTCATTCTGACATCTGCGAGTGTATTTCCTTCATCTTTTGCGATGTTAAGATCAAGGCGTATCTGCTTGTGTGCGATTTCTGCAAGGGCTTCTGCAAGCTCAACTCCAAGACCGTGGAATTGATAATACTCTGTATAGTCTCCCCGCTCATAGATTTCATGTTCCACTTCACTCAGCTTGCTTCCTGCACTCACGCAGGTAAGGGCAACGACATCATGATGGTCTGCGTGAAAGAAGTCACTCAGTGCACGGTGAGGTTTTCTGCGTTGTCTCGGAAAGGTAAAGACCTCTTCGGCACGACCGATAATCTGCTCGAGTGGTTCACGGTTGATCTCATCCTCTTTAAACCAGCCTTCATTTTCAGGAAAAATAAGCAAGGATGTGTCATCACTTCTACATGGCCAGTAGCCATAGAGTATGGTCGGCTCAAAAAGCTGCTCATCAAGGAAACGTTTTTTGAGCTTTTCATAGGCAGGCCAGACAACTTCATCGAGTTGTTTTTGGTAGGCCTCTTTGCTCATTCCTTTTGAGGAGTATCCCCAGCGAGATTTAAAGAGCAGTTTATGGTTTATCCACTCAAAAGCGAGTTCGACCTGCTGCTGCGTGAGCTTGATCTCACGTCGTCCCCAAAATGGCGGCGTTGGAACAGGTACATCGCGTGAGGGCATCTTGATCTCTTCAAAAGGCGGAATGATGTACTCTTTTTCCTCTTTTTTCTCGATTTCTGGCGCATCAGGGTGCAGGTTCGTGTCCATATTGCCCGCTTCGATGCGGCTCATCGCTGTAACACCGTCAAAAGCGTCACGGCAGTAAAAGATAGGTCCACTGTATGCAGGACGGCAAAAGTCATCGATGAATGAGCGTGTTAAGGCTGCTCCACCAAGTAAGATAGGTATTTTGATGCCCTTTTCTTCTAAAGTATTCAGGTTTTCAAGCATGACTTGCGTGGATTTTACCAATAGCCCGCTCATACCAAGTGCTGAGACATGCCCGTCATTGAGCGTATCTAAGAACTGTTCAAGTTCTACTTTGATACCGAGGTTTTTTACCTTGTAGCCGTTATTTGAGAGGATGATATCGACAAGATTTTTTCCAACATCATGCACATCCCCTTTGACCGTTCCAAGCACGAGTGTGGTGTCCACTTCTTTTTCTACTTTTGGCAGATAAGGGTTGAGGTAATCAACAGTCTTTTTCATCGTCTCTGCAGACTGCAGTACGAATGGTAGCTGCATTTGACCGCTACCAAAGAGCTCACCGACCACCTTCATAGCATCGATGAGGATCTCATTGACAATCTTTTCAGGGGCGATGCGGTGACGCACCTCTTCTACAAGAGGAATCATTCTATCTTTATCACCGTCCATTAAGAGTTTTGCTATCTTCTCTTCATCGCTCATTGCCAGATACTCGGCATCTTCCGCTTCATTATCGACAGCTTCTTTGGAGCTGAAGTGCTCGATGAACTTAAAGAGTGGTTCCTCGCCACGGTTAAAGATAAGATTGTCACATATCTCTTGGTCCTCTTTACTTATCTTGTTGATAGGAATGATATGTTTTACATTGATGATGACTGAGGTCAGTCCTGCTTCCAAACAGTGATGCAGGAACATGGAATTAAGATAAGGTCTTGCATCTTTATCGAGTCCAAAAGAGATGTTTGAAAGACCTAGTGTTGTACCGACTTCGGGATGGCGTTTACGCAGTTCGCGAATTGCTTCTATGGTGTTTATACCTGCATCAAGGTACTCTTCATCCCCACTTCCAAGTGTGAAGGTAAGTACGTCAAAGACAAGGTCCTCTTTTTTAAGACCATGACGCTCTGTAGCGAGCTTGATGATACGTTCGGCTATGGCGAGTTTATTCTCAACTGTCTTTGCCATTCCTACTTCATCGATGGTCAAACAGACAAGTGCCGTACCAAACTTTTTGGCTAAGGCACAGACGGCATCGAACTTCTCTTCACCATCTTCGAGGTTGACAGAGTTGAGAATTGGGCGTCCACCAATGTTTTTGAGTGCCGTTTCAAGCCCTTTTGTCTGCGTGGAGTCTGGCATAAGCGGGATAGGAATCTTTTGATTGTACATGCTCATAACGGCGTTCATATCTTTTGTCTCATCGCGTCCGGCAAAACCGACATTGACATCGATGACATGCGCTCCTGCACGGACCTGTTGCTGTGCTACGGAAAGGGTGCCTTCATAATCTTCCGCTAAAAGCAGTTCACGAAAGGCCTTCGAACCCGTTGCATTACTGCGCTCTCCCATTAAAAGAGGGGCCGGTTGCTGCATAAGTGGGACAGTTGAAAAAAGAGATGCCAAAGAGTTCTCTTGTGAGCCGCTTGGCGCTTTTGGTGCAATGTTTGCAACTCTATCAACGAGCGCTCGAATATGCTGGGGTGTCGTTCCACAACAGCCTCCCAAGAAGCTGACACCGTCATACTTTAAGAAATTCTCCTGTTTGTCGGCAAACTCATCCGGTCCCATCGGATAGTAGGTATAACCGCCTCGGTTTTGTGGCAGACCTGCATTTGCATGCACGGAGATAGGTTTTCCCCAAAGCTCGGAGAGTGTTTTGACATGTTTTTCAACCTGCTCGGGCCCTGTTCCACAGTTAAAACCAAGTGAGATGATGTTAAAAGGCTCCATAATTGTCGCAATGGTCTGTGCATCGGTACCGATGAGCATCGAACCGCTCAGCTCGATTGTTACAGAGACCATAATTGGAATCTCAACTTCTCTTTGGCGGCAGGCCTCTTCACAGGCATGCAGAGCCGCTTTTATCTGTAGGGGATCTTGACATGTCTCAAGTAAGAATATATCAACCCCGCCATCAATGAGGGCGAGACAAAACTCGGTATAACCCGCATACATTTCATCGTAAGTGATGTGTCCTAAAGAGGGGAGTTTTGTTCCCGGACCTATAGAACCCAGACAAAAACGGGGATGCTCAGGTGTAGAGAAAGCTTCACACTGCTTTTTTACCAACTCGGCACCGGCTTTGGTAAGTTCATAGGCACGATTACCTATCTGGTACTCATCGAGAACCCATGAAAATGAGCCGAAGGTATTGGTCGTGATGAGGTCTGCTCCTGCTGTAAGGTAAGCTGAGAAGATATCATTCATAATCTGGGGTGCTGTAACATTTAAGAGTTCGTTACACCCCTCATTGCCTTCCCAAGCCTCTTTTGGAATCTGCTCGTCACGCTGCTGTAGTTGCGTACCCATAGCTCCGTCAATGATAAGAGGACGTTTTTTAATTGTTTCTAAGATGTATTGTTTTGTCGTCATATAAGAAATCTTTACATAGAATATTGCTCTTATTTTAGCCAATATGTCCATAAAAACTGCTGTAAATTTAACTAAAAAAATATCCTTTAAGTCAAAATAGAGATAAAATGACGAGATAAACAAATAAACTATTGACTTTTTTCGTCAAAAGAGAGTATAATGACGACGAAAATCAATAATAAGAGAGGTTTAATCGTTAAATGGTAGTTGCATATATAAGACCAGATAAGAATTTTGCCCCTGTACATGAGCAATTACAGTTGATAAATTCTTACGCTATTTCAAACAATCTTGTTATTGATGATGAGTTCATTGATTATACGTCACAGAATAAGCGCCTTGAAGAGAGAGTGGATGTGACAAAATATTTTCAATCAAAAAACAAGGCAACACTGCTTGTCTATGATGTATGGGTATTAACAACAAATATGGAAGATCTGATTCAGATGTTTTCATGCCTGCTCAAGAATGAATTTAGTGTTCATTTTATCAAACAATCTGTTATAATTTCGCAAGAGAGCAGTGTGATGCTTGTTTTAGGATTGATGGATCAGCTTCGTCAAAAACTTCAAAGCGAGTCCAAACGGGTTATTGGCCGACCCAAAGGGAGTCGTTCGAATTCAAAATTTGATGTTTATATCAATGATATCATCGCATTTATAAAAGATGGTAAAAGTGTGAGTGAAATGGCAAGACTTTTAGACGTGAGCAGAAGTTCACTCAAGGATTACATAGAGTCACGGGAATTGAAGCAAGTTGCCTTTGGATCACTACTGCCAGAAGCGCCAAGTAATGCAGAAGAACAAGTGATCAATACGATTACCTGTCCAAATTGAAAAACTTAAACGGGAGAATTATATATGAGTGAAGAGAAAAAAGGTATTAAAATACCGACTCCATGGAGAATAAAAAGATATTATGTTTACGCAATGGCAACTATTATAGCCTTGGTTTTGCCGTGGATTAAAGTAAATGGGCACCATTTCTTTCTACTGAGTTTTGATAAAATGAAACTTGATCTCGCTTTTGTACAATTTGATATGCAAGAGCTTTATCTTATGCCATTTTTATTAATGTTATTGTTCATTACCATCTTTGGTATGACCGTTCTCGGTGGACGTGTTTTTTGTGGATGGGTATGTCCACAGACTGTTTTTCGTGTCATTTATCGTGATTTGATCGAAACAAAACTATTACATTTGCGTAAGCGTATTGGGAACAAACAACAAGAACCTGATATGTCCAAACCTGAGAATAAAGTGAAGAAGACAATTGCCGTTCTTATTTGGTCGGTGTTAGCGATTATTGCCGGTGCAGACTTTATGTGGTACTTTATTCCACCGGAAGACTTCTTTAAGTATCTTTCAAATCCGAGTGAACACATGACAATGATAGGTTTTGTGCTTGGTATCGCAGCATTCTTGATCTATGATATTGTCTTCTTAAAAGAGAACTTTTGTATCTATGTATGTCCTTACTCTCGTGTGCAGTCAGTACTGTATGATGAACATACGGTTATGGCACTGTATGATGAGCACAGAGGTGGTAAGATCTATGAAGATAAGGGTAATGGAGAACACGTTAAACTTGTCAATAAACAAAAAGATCTTAAAGCCATTGATCCTGATGCAGAGTGTACGACCTGTGAGAAGTGTGTGACTGTCTGTCCGACACACATTGATATCCGTCAAGGATTGCAGCTTGAGTGTATCAACTGTCTTGAGTGTGTAGATGCCTGTACGACTGTTATGGGTAAACTCGGCAAGCCTTCACTTGTAACATGGTCAAGTGATTATGAGATCGTAGAGCGTAAAGGAAAAACAAAATATTTCCGTCCAAAAGTTCTTGCTTATATGGCTCTCTTGGTAGGTCTTATGTTCGCACTTGGTTATATGAGTACGACAAAAGAGCATATGCTGTTAAATATCAATAAAGAGACAAGACTCTATGCAGTGAAGCCACTTGCTAATGGTAAATTTAAAGTTGAGAACTCTTATATCTTCTTGTTGCAAAACACAGAAGGAAAACCTATGAAGTTCTATTTTGATGTTATTCCTCCAAAAAATATAAAAGGAAAGATTAAAATTGTAAAACCTAGTAAAGCGTTTAGAGTAGTTCCAGGTGTGAAAAAGAAAAAAATCGTTACACTGGTAACAGAAGATATGCTTGTTGATAATAATAGAAAAGATACGATCATTCCTATAAAAATCCATGCATATGCGCTCGATAAAAATGGTAAACCTGATAAAGTTGTCTCTGTTTATAGAAATACAATCTTTGTATTCCCTAAAGAGAGTGTATTAAAATCTGTAGAGAAATAATTCTTTTTTAACGCATTGTGAGATAAACTTTACAAAATAGTTTTGTGGAGTTTCTCATGTTGCGTAAATTTTTAAAATTTTTTCTCTATCTCACTGTTGCGTATGCAATAGTGGGGTTTTTTATCCTTCCTTTCATTCTTAAACCACAACTTGTCCAAATACTCCAAAAGCAAACAAAAACAAAAGCCAGTATTGAATCCGTTGCATTCAATCCTCTGCTCTTTAGACTTGACATACAAGGCGTAACACTTCATGATCTTCAAAAAAGAAGACTTTTTTCATTTGATACGCTGAGCATAAATCTTAATCCCACTTCTCTTTTGTATGGTGCACTTGAGTTGAAAAAACTCTCTTTAGTCTCTCCAAAAATCTATGTTGTTTACAACAAAGACAAAAGTATTAATTTGCTCAATGCGCTCAAGGTGCAAAAAAGTGTACAGCCAAAGTCTGAGGAAAAAGACAAAAACAGCACTTTACCAAGAATAATCGTTGATACGATACAGCTTGAAGATGGAAAAATCTATTATACGGACTATACCCGTAAGAGACCTTTTGAATTCTCTTTAGAGAACATTGGCTTCTCTTTAAAAAATTTTGACACCAAAAATATTACAAGGAAGAATGCCGGCGTACGACTTTACTCGAAACTAGGGGATGGCGGTTTTGTGGATTTTAAAAGTAAAATACTCAGTATTGCACCATTGAAAATAGAAGGAAGCCTTGCTTTACAAGCCAGTAAGCTCTATACAGAGTGGAAATATATGCAAGATGTGCTAAAGCTTGAAGTAGCAGACGGAAAGCTCTCTTTTCACACGCGGTATGCTTTTAATCTAGATGATATCAATGCTACAAAAATAGAGGGCTTAACTCTGTCTCTTGAAAAATTGCGTATTAAACCAAAAGCCAAAGATAAAGACATTCTCAATCTTGAGCGTTTGTATGTTACAAATGCCATGCTGCTACCGATGCAACAAAAAGTGCGTATAGAAAAAATAGGACTTGATGGTTTGAACATAAAGGCCGTACGTGATGCAAAAGGTATGCTCGATTGGCTCGAATATATAAAAATACAAAACGTAGATACAAACACTACACAGCCAGTCGCTCTCAAGAAAAGTAAACCCTCCAAACCATGGGATGTACGCCTCAACTCTCTTGCGTTGCAAAAGATCAGTCTGCTCTTTAGAGACAAGGCAGTTTATCCTAATGTAAGTACAAAGCTCAATGAACTTGATATCTATGCAAAAGATATCACCTTAGCAGGGGAGAAACCCTTTTCTTATAAGATTCAAGCGACTTTTAACGATAAGGCATCGTGTGATATGCATGGTACTTTAGCGCATAAAAAACTTGCCCTTGTGAGTCACATTGCCTGTCGAGATATTGACATCGCTCATTATAGACCCTATATTGACCAAGCGGCACAGGCGCATTTAAAAAGATTTGATCTTGCATTAGCGCATGCATTGTTAGATTTTCAAGCGGCTGTGAAGGTGGATGAAAACATAACTACAGCGCTGCTTGTCGATGATGCAAATGTGAGTCTGAGAGAATTGCTTGTGCGCAAGAAAAGTACACACAAACAACTTGTGGCATGGAAAGATTTTAGCGTGCAGGGCATAGAGCTCTCTAGCGCGAAAAAAGAACTTTTTATCTCCGATGTGGCTCTAAATAATTTGCTTGCGAATCTTGTCCTTCAAAAAGATGGTGCCTTGAATGTGGCTGATGTTATTATCCTCAAAAGCAGTGCTAAGCCAAAAACAGCAGCTAAGGAAGGGAAAAAGGCAGAAGCATACAGTGTGAAAGTTGGACAAATAGCACTCAATGGTGCAAAAGTCACACTCTTAGATAAGAGTCTCACGCAGGCACAAAAACAGACACTTGATAAAATAAACATTAAAGTGAATGATTTTGACATTCAAAAAAACAGTTGGCTACGGTATAAAGCTTCAATGCGTTTGAATCAGAGCGGTATACTCAAAGCAAGTGGAAAATTGCGTCATACACCTTTGAAGCAAAGCGGAGAGATAAGTGCACAAAAGATTGCTTTGACTGCCTTAACGCCTTATCTGCAAGAGCAAAGTTTCATTAGCGTTGATGATGGCAGGCTCTCATTTAAGGTCAAAGAGCACTATATGCCTTCAAAACGCTATCCGGATCTGCGAATGCATGGTGAAGTGATGCTCAATTCATTCTTTGTGACAGATACCAAAGATACGAACAGTTCTCTTTTTTCACTCAATGAACTTCATGTACACCCTTTTACTTTGGAACTTTTTCCAAACAGACTCTATGTCGATGCAGTGGATGTAGACTCGTTTTACGTCGCAGCAAAAATCGATGAAAATAAAACGCTTAATTTCTCTCAGTTGATGAAACACACAAAAGGTGCAGACAATAATGAGAGTAATGCAACGCAAAAAGCACAAAAGAAACAGCAGAAGCAAGATCCTTTTCCTGTGAAGATTGTGAAAATCAATGTAACAAACGGAAGTGCAGAGTTTCGTGATTTCTCTCTGCCTATAAAGTTCAAAACAAATATTCATGACCTCAATGGAGCACTTTATGCAGTTTCAAGTTCTCCTGGAGATACAACTTACATAGATATTAACGGTGAGGTGGACAAGTATGGCTCTACGAAGCTTCGAGGCAGTGTGGACAGTTTTAATCCAAAAGAGTACACGGACCTTCAGTTTGACTTTAAAAATCTTGACCTGCATACTATGAGTGGTTACAGTGCTTCCTTTGCTGGTTATGAGATAGATTCGGGGAAACTCTACCTTGATCTTGGATACAATATTTTACATGCGAAGCTCAATGCTACAAACAATATTATGATTAAAAAGATAAAGCTTGGAAAGGAACTCGAAGGAAAGAACATCAATCATCTGCCGCTTGGATTTGTCATTGGTCTGCTTGAAGATAATGAAGGCATTATAGATATTGATATGCCGATCGAAGGAAATGTAGATGAACCGGATTTCAAATATGGTGCACTTGTTTGGAAAACACTTGGAAATCTCATTGCAAAAGCGGTTACTTCGCCATTTAAGTTTTTAGGTTCTCTGATGGGCATGAACGGTGAAGATCTGGAGTTCGTCGCTTTTGAATTTGGTAAAAGTGACATAACGCCGCCGCAGCGTGAAAAGCTTGACAAGATAGCAAAACTTATGCGAAAACGTCCAAAGATCAGCTTGAAAGTAGATGCCGTGTATGATGAGGTGGATGATCTCAAGGCTCTGAAACTACAAAAACTTGTAGCCATGGTTATGAAAAAAAGTGGGGATGAAAATGTCAAAAACAATAAAACGGCTTTAAATATTGATATGCTTGAAGATGTTTATGCCGACTTGCGTGAGGATGATGCTCTTGATGCGATGAGAGCAAAACTACACAAAGAGTATGATGATGAAAAAGCCTTTGATAGAGCGTATCAAAATGCACTTATAGAACTCTGCACACAGATACAGCCTGTAAAAGAAAAAGAGCTTGAGGCCTTAGCACAGGAGAGAGCAAAAAAGATTCAAAGTTATTTGGTAACAGAAAAGTCATTGGCCATAAACAGAGTACTTATAGGAAATGTGATAAAACAGCATAGTTCTGACGATAAAACTGTACAATTAAAGCTCAATATCACAGTTCAAAGCTCAGATAAATAATAATTTGCTATAATTGCGGCTCTTAATTATAAAAATTTACAATAAAGGTCCATTATGGCATTTTCACCAGAAAATAGAAAAGGTACCATTTACGGTATCATATTTGTTGCAATATTTGCGGCAGCAGCGACTTCTATCGCACAAATCTCTTTTATTAAATCATTAGGTATCTCACCGCTTGTGATAGGTATCGTTCTTGGTATTTTTTATGCAAACACACTGCATAATCATATTCCAAGTGAATGGGGTACAGGTATCACATTTAGTGGTAAAAAGATTCTTCGTTTTGCAATCGTCTTTTACGGTTTTAGAATTACATTCCAACAAATTATGGATGTAGGTCTGAGTGGTTTTACTGTTTCACTCATCATGCTCTCAACAACTTTTTTACTTGGAACATACCTTGGTATCAAAGCATTTAAGATGGAT
>Ga0256831_1002093_pt1 | contig 10493 bp, 11 predicted proteins | sample 132544metaG_FD_189087 | JGI IMG/M metagenome (GOLD analysis project Ga0256831, IMG submission 189087) | Hydrothermal vent microbial communities from Lau Basin, Pacific Ocean - 132-544 | ecosystem: Environmental > Aquatic > Marine > Hydrothermal vents | place: Pacific Ocean: Lau Basin | collected... | reverse complement strand
GCGTTTTGGAAAAACATTTTTAAGAGCAAAGAGTTCAGGTATCATCTTTAGTTTATCCATAAACCCTTTTGGAGGCTTTAACTTAAGAAGTTTGTCAATACCCTCTGCCACCTTATCAGGGTGCTTAGCAAAGATTTTTTCTGTCAACTCTTTGTTGGCAAAAATATTCATAAGCACAGGCATATCGTATTTTATATCTAATCTTTTATTTATAGGATTTGTAAAGAGGAGAGGACGAGAATCCTCTGTTTTAACCTCTATGTAGGCTATATGAGGGATTTCTAACTCTACATCTAATGGTTCATCTATTACTTTTAGGTTGCCGTTATCTTTTAGCCATTCTACTACATCTTGCATTTTAAGTTCCCAATTTTTATGGGTATTATATCCTATTTAGATAAGACCATGAGTTTAATTTTACTTTTTACTTTTACACCAATTTTGATACGATTGAGTTTCACTTTTCTGTTGGCATTCCAAAGGATTTTTCCATTTTTAACTTTGACTTTAGTCCAACCATTATTTGAGATAAAGATATCAGCTGATTTAATGGTTTTATCATCTAGGGTTACTTCAACTGTTTTGACTATTTTATCTTTTGGAAAAACACTAGGTTGAGTAAATGTTACACCACAAAGCTCTTGAAATCTAAGATAGAGTTTGAAATCATGAGCGTTAGAGCCAACAACAGCAGAACGGTCGATATCATGAGCATCAGAACAGACACCACCGTGAATAGCCCCTATATTTTGGTTAAATACTGCTTTAAATCCATACGGTTCAATGATTTTAGCAACTCTATCATCATACTCACCATAAGGGTAGACAAAAAGGCTTGGCTCGTAGTTTAGATGCTTTTTCATGAGAGCTAAACCCTTGTCCATATCGGCTTTTATTTTTTTATCACTCATCTGTCCAAAGTGTCCATGTCCATAGCTATGAAACTCTACTGTACCATACTTTGAAATGGTTTTTAACTGTTTCCATGAGAGATAATCTCTGTATTTTTTTTCAGTATATTTAACAGCGATAAAAATTGTAAAGGGGTAGTTATACTCTTTAAAAACAGAAAGTCCATGGGTGTAGAAACTTTTAAATCCATCATCAATGCTAAAGGCTACCCATTTGCTAGGAACATCTTCATGGTTATTTATCTTATTAACAATATCAATAAGAGGGACAACTCTGTAGCCATTTTTTTTAAGATAGTTAAACTCTTTACGAAGCTCTTTGGTTGATATATTTGTAGTGGGATAGCGACTATCATCGAACCTATGATAGACAAATATATGTCCATCACTCATTAGATGTGATGACAAAAGAAGGAAGAGGAGGAGGACTTTTGTCATATTATTTAAAAGGTGTATGATGGGAGTTAATCCATCTGCTTTCTTAAGAATGTTGGAGTATCCAAATACTCATCACTATTGTTATATCCACCAACTACCTTTGCTGAGTTAACAGGCTGTCTAAGCGTTCCTCTAATTGGTCGTTTTAACTCTGCTGTATTTATTGTTGTAGTAGTATCTTGTACAGGTTTCTCCTCAACAATATCAGTAGGGTCTTCAAAACCTGTTGCAATAATAGTTAATTTAACACTATCAAGTGGAATATCCTCTGAGGTAGTTGTACCAAAGATAATATTTGCCTCTTCATCAGCATTCTCTTCTACTATATCCATCGCCTCTGAAATCTCAGCCAATGGATAATCTGGGTGAATATGGAAGTGTACCAATATACCCATCGCTCCATCAATAGATAGATTATCAAGAAGTGGAGACTCAATTGCTGTTTTAGCAGCATCATAAGCAGCTGAACTTCCTTGGCTCTCTCCAACACCCATAAGTGCCAATCCTCTATGACTCATAACTGTTTTCACATCAGCAAAGTCAAGGTTAATATCATTTGCACCATGAGAAAGAATAACATTTGAAATCCCTCCTACAGCTTGTGCAAGAACATTATCAACCAATCTGAAGCTGTCTCTCATCCCAAGATTTTTCTCTACGATAGATAAAAGTCTCTCGTTTGGAACAACAATAATGGAATCAGTCTCTTTTTTAAGCTCTTCAAGACCTGCTTTAGCTAGTTTTTTTCTTTTTCTTCCCTCAAAAGCAAAAGGACTTGTAACAATAGCAACAGTCAATGCCCCAATCTCTTTAGCAGCTCTTGCAATAACAGGTGCAGCACCTGTTCCTGTACCACCACCAAGTCCAGCAGAGATAAATACCAAGTCGGCACCTGTTAGCATCGTTTTAATACTATCATAACTCTCTTCAGCTGCTGCTTCACCCACTTCAGGTTTCATACCAGCACCTAAACCTTTGGTTGCATTCATCCCTAACTGAATCTTATATGGTGCTAGTGAAGCATCTAGTGCTTGTGCATCTGTATTGGCAACAAGAAGGTCAATTCCACCAACTCCCTCATTTATCATGTGGTTAATCATGTTTCCACCACCACCACCTACACCAATCGCCTTTATCTTGGCTCCGTGAACCCCTGGTTGTGATTCTGTAATGTTAAACTCTTCCATCTCTTCCTCCTTCTACTCGAATTAAAATATTTTTTTTGCCCAGTCCATAAATGTATGAACAGGATTACTATTGTTGCTTACTGGCTCTTTTGTTAAGTCAATAAACAGGTCATTTGCAGCTTTATCTTCAAATGATGGTTCTGAAACTGCAATTTTTGGTTTTGGATTATTCATACTGTTTAGACCAGTTACGATATCCGTTACATTGTCTTTTGGGACATAATCTTTAGAGTGCAACATCTTTTTGGTACGGTCAAGCTCATATTGTGTATACTCACCTGCTTCATAAAAGAGTAGACCAATAGCCGTTACATACTCTGGTGAATCTAGCTCCTCTATCATTCTATTAAGCTCTCTTGGTCTTCCGATTCTAATAGGCATATTTGGCATAAGTGCTTGTGCTAACTCTCTTGTTCCCTCAATATGAGTCATTCCACCTGTAAGTATGATACCTGAACCTAAATAGTCTGTTAATCCACTACTAATAATTGATTTTGATAAAATGGTTAAAACCTCTTCCATTCTACTATATATGATATTATGCACGGTATCAAGTGATACTTTATTATAAGTTGTTTCATCTCCAATAATAGGCAAGTTAACACTTTGATTGCTATCTGCTTGTTCCAATAGACTTCCACGAGTGACTTTTAACTCTTCAGCCGTATCAAGTGGTGTATGAAGTGCAATAGATAAATCATTGGTTATATGGTTTGAACCAACAGCTAAAAAATCATTATATTGTATTGCATTTCCTGAGTGAATTACAAGATTAGATGTCTGTCCACCTAAATCAATAACGGCAACACCTCGCTCTCTATCATCCTTTGTAGTTACGGCAATAGATGAAGCGTATCCTGATAGAACAACCTTTCCAATCTCTATACCAGCAGCGTTAACTGCCTTTTTAAGATTTTCAAGACTAGACTTTGCTGTCATAATAATATGTGTTTCAACTTCCATTCTATTGGCATTCATTCCATAAGGGTCTTCAATACCATCTTGCTCATCAATTTTAAATTTATAAGGCAAGACGTGTAGTATGTCAAACTCATTTGGAATATTGGCATTATAGAGTGCTGTCTGCATTACTCTATTTATCTCATTTATAGAGATATCATTATTTGGGATATTTACAACACCTGTTGAGTTTGTACTTTTTGCATAGACTCCTGAAATGGAGATAGTAGCAGTAGTGATATTTATACCTGAGACTCTCTTTGCATCATCAACAGCTTTTTTAATCGCTTTTGATGCAAGTTCGATGTTGGTTATTGTGCCTTTTTTTATCCCTTGTGAGTAAGCGATACCATGACCACTAACTTCAATATTTCCATAAGAGTATTGTCCTATAATTGCACATATTTTAGTTGAGCCGATATCGATAGCTAAGATAGGTGTGTTCAATGTTAATCCTTACGGTTCATTATTTATAGATTTCGGTAGGATATCTATTGTCTAACAGTTGCATTAGGTTAGTTTGAAATACATCACCTTTCATACGGTTTGCATTTTGATATAAACCCTCAGTCTCATTTTTATCAATTGTGACTATTTTCTGTTCAACTATTTTATAGACAATTACCTTGTTTCCTATAGATATGATATCCTTTTCTCGGTCGGATGTAAAGAGTTTTGAAGCGAATGTTGAGCTTTCTTGTTCATTTAATCCTAAAATCTGTTTACTAATATTTTTTAATGTTATAAAAGAGGAGGTTTCTATTTTTTTATTGTCAATATCTGTTAATGTACTCTCTGCTAGTTTAGCCAATAATTCTTTAGACATGTCACTTTTGTAAACAGATGTTATACTTTTTTTAGCTTCTTCAAACGTTTTTGTTACAGACTCTTTAATATCAACTATTTTTAATATTGCATACATATTATTGACTATTTTTGGTTTTAAGAAATCACCTTTTGCTTTTGTCCCAATCTCTTTCCAAACAGCAGGTGATATTTTGAAGTCATTAACATCATAAGTTATGGTCTCATCTTTGTTTATTTCACCTTTTTTAAAGGCGATAAATCTTTTTTTTGCCTCTCGTTTTGACTTTTCTAGTTGAACATCTCGTTTAACCTTATCTTTTGCGTCATCAAATGAGAGTCGATTGTTTTGAGCATCAACATAGTTAAATCCATTGGCTTCATAATGCTTTGTAAGCTCATCTTCTGTTACATTAACATCTTTTGACTCAATCCAAACAACATCAAAACTATACTTTTTCTTGGTTTTGTACTGCTCTTTTCTCATCTCCCAAAAAGTTTTTAGTTTATCTTCATCAACTGTTACATTCATATCATCCTCTAAGAGAGTAATATACTTAATCTTATCAGCAATTTCAAATGGAGTAGTAAAAGCTTTAAGCTCATTGTCTAAGCTTTTTATATTTAAAATAGAAAACAGTTTTTCAATGACCATACTGTCTCTAATACTACTCTCAAAAAGTTTAGTCGAGATTCGGTTGTTTTTAATATATCTTTTATAAACACTCTGTTCAAAAACACCATTATTTTGGAAAATAGGAATTTGTGTTATTTTTTCAGCTACTTCACCATCTGAAACGATAACTCCAAACTCATTTGCAAGATTTAAGATTTTAGCTTGTCCTGCCATACTGTTTAAAACTTGTTGTTGAAGTCCCATCTTCTCTGCTTGTTCTTGGTCAAACTTACCTTGAAACATCTGATTGTATCGTGAGTATAAATTGCTATACTCCATCTGAAATCTATCTCTGTTAAGTTCAATCTCTCCTACTTTTCCTAAACTACTGCTTTTTATCCCAAAAGAGAAACCAGCCGTTGCCCCTGAAAAGACAAAAGAGATGGTCGCTATCCATATGGTTATGATAAGAAATCTATTATGCTTTTGCATCCATGAAATCATGTTAATATTACCTTAATTAAATTTTTCCACAATTTTAGTCTACTTGTTATTAATTATTAATGAAATTAGTAGAATAATGGTATTATATTGAGCTAAAAAATTGAGTTTGAAAATAGGAACGAATAATGAACCATGATAATACGCAGTTAGCCACAGAGGATTTAAAACATATTTGGCATCCATGTACCCAGATGAAAGACCATGAGACATTGCCTCTTGTTCCTATCAAAAATGGGAAAGGGGTCTATCTTTATGATTTTGAAGATAAGCCTTATATTGATGCCATAAGCTCATGGTGGGTCAATATCTTTGGTCATGTCAACGAGCATATCTCTTCACGAGTAAAAGAACAACTTGACACCTTAGAACACGTTCTTTTGGCAGGTTTTACCCATAAACCAGCTGTCAACCTAGCTCAAAAACTTGTCAACCTAACCCCAAAAGGTTTAGATAAAGTCTTCTTTGCTGACAACGGTTCAAGTGCCGTAGAGGTGGCACTTAAGATGAGTTTTCACTATCATAAAAACTTAGGAGAGAGCAGACCTCTCTTCTTGTCACTCTCCAACTCCTATCATGGTGAAACCATAGGTGCGTTGAGTGTGGGAGATGTGGAACTCTACAAAGAGACCTACGCCCCTTTACTTATCTCATGCATTCAGACACCTGTACCAAAAGACCAGAGCGTAGAGAGTGCAAAAGAGGCGATTGTAGAGTTAAAAAAAATACTAAAAGATAGAGGTAGTGAAATCTCTGCCCTAATCATTGAGCCACTGGTTCAAGGTGCAGGAAATATGCATATGTATCATCCTCTCTACATTACTCTAGCTAAAGAGCTTTGCCACGAGCATGGCGTTCACCTCATCGCCGATGAGATAATGACAGGTTTTGGACGAACAGGAACAATGTTTGCGTGTGAACAAGCCGATATCACCCCAGACTTCATGACCCTCTCAAAAGGTCTAACAGGTGGATATCTCCCTCTAGCTGTAGTGATGACTACCAATGAGGTCTACAATGCATTTTACTGTGATTATGGTGAATACAAAGCCTTTTTACACTCTCATAGCTACACAGGAAACCCCCTAGCTTGTAGCTCTGCACTAGCCACCATGGAGCTTTTTGAAGCTTCTGATGTCATAGGAGAAAATAGAAAAAAATCAGCCTATATTTTAGAAAAACTAGAGAAGTTTAAAGCACTGCCAAACGTAAAAGAGGTACGCCAAACAGGAATGATATCTGCTGTAGAGCTACAAGGCTACACCCCCGAAGAGAGAATCGGTCTAAAGGTCTATCAGTATGGGTTAGACAATGGTGTACTCTTACGACCTTTAGCACACATCATCTACTTTATGCCTCCCTATATTATTACTTATGAGGAGATAGATAAGATGATAGACACGGCTTATGATGCGATATATAAACTAAATTCGACCAATTTTAATCAAACTTTGCTATAATCAAAAATCTAACTAAAATAAACAATAAGGAGACAGATATGCCATCATTAGCACGAGCAATTGAGTATTATACCTATGATGATTACAAAGAGTGGGAGGGTGAGTGGGAGCTTATTGACGGTGTTCCTCTCTCTATGGCACCTGCTCCTATGAGAATACATCAAAGTTTAGCAACCATGATTATTACAGAGTTACAAAATCAACTTGAAGAGTGTACCCAGTGTGAGGTTTTAGGTGAGATTGACTATAAGGTTAGCGATGATACTATTTTAAAACCTGACATTGTTCTAACCTGCAATGAGACCAATGAGAGTTATCTTACTAAAGCACCTGAAATTGTTGTTGAGATTATCTCCAAATCTACTGCCAAAAGAGATGAGAAGTACAAGTTTGAAATCTATGAGAAAGAGAAGGTAAACTACTACATCTTAGTCTATCCAAACGATTTACGAGCCAAAGTATACAGACTCAAAGGCTCAAGCTACGACAAAGAGGGTGATTTTTTACAAGAGAGCTACTATTTTGAAGAGACAATGTGCAAGGTAAGTTTGGATTTTGAACGGATTTTTAAACGGTTTAGGTAAACTATATCTACTCCAAAACAGAACTCAAAGTAAGCAGTTTACAAGAGTTTTCAACAATGGCAACTTTTTTAACCATCTCGGTTAAATCTCTGTCATAAGATATAAGCCCAAAGCCTTTGATAAGTAGTAGTTTATTGCTGTTATTTTTAAAAAATTGTGTGATTTCAGAGGAGGCTCTCTTTTCCCAATCATTGAAATTTCGTGGGTTATAGATATCAAGTTCATTAAAAAGTTGCTGTCCATAAAAGTCTTGTGGGATAAGCTTATCATGTTTTAAAGAGAAGGCTGTAGCAAAGGGTGGCATGGTGTAGGAGATGTATTTTGCGTTGGGGAGTGCGTTGTAAATCTGCTCATGTATATTTACATCAGAAGATGCCTCATTCCATCGGTAATCTTTCTTTTGGGAACAGTTTAATCTTAGAAAACACTCCTCTGTTACCTCATCTAAAATTGTTCCCTTTTTGTTGATAATAAAAGAGTTAACAGAGTCTCTAGCAGAGATAGAACCATGAAATACACCAAAGTAGTTTTTTTTAAACATTGCGTTGGAGATGTGTTTAACTTCATCCAGTAGATGAGTATTCATATTGTAACCTTATTATTTTTTGGTATTATATCAAAAAAATAAAGGTGACAAATGAATACTCCTCACATTCCTGTACTACTAAATGAAGTTTTATCGGGCTTTAAAGATATCCAATCGGGATATTTTGTGGATTGTACTTTGGGTTACGCAGGTCACTCAGAAGCGATGCTACAAACATATAAAGATATAAAGCATATCGGTATTGATAGAGATGATGAGGCGTTAAAGTTTTCAGAAAATCGACTGATGGCTTTTAGTGATAAAAGTAAACTTTATAAAGGAACATTTTCAACTGTTTTTCCAATGCTAAAAGAGTCGCCTATTGTCGGTGTTTTGGCAGATTTTGGGGTCTCCTCTTTACAACTTGACAAGATGGAGAGAGGTTTTTCTTTTTTGAGTGAAAATCTTGATATGCGTATGGACAGTAGTGCTACACTTAGTGCCTATGAGGTGGTCAATGGGTATGACCAAGAGAAATTGGAGTACATCTTAAATCATTATGGTGAAGTTCGCTCCTATAGACGTGTAGCCTCTGCGATTATCGAGGCTCGTAGTAAAAAGCCTATAGAGAGTGCTGTTGAACTCTCTGATATTATCTGTAGTGTTGTACCAAAGGGTGGGAAAATCCATCCTGCAACATTAAGCTTTCAAGGGATACGAATAGAGGTCAATGCTGAACTGTATGAGATAGAAGCACTGCTTGATGCACTAGAAGAGAGAGCTAAAAGAGGTGAATTAAAAGAGTGCATAGTCTCGCTTATCACCTTTCATTCACTTGAAGACAGATTGGTAAAGAACCGATATAAAGAGTGGTCAACAGCTTGTATCTGTGATGCCAATGCGATGAGATGTACTTGTGGTAAAAACCATCAACTAGGTAAAATGTTGGTTAGAAAACCGATAACAGCTACTAAAGATGAGCTTAAAACCAATGCAAGGTCACGCTCTGCTAAACTTCGAACATTTATATTTAAAGGATAAATTATGGCACAAAAAAAAGAAGAAAATGGGGTAACAGGAAGCATGATTATCATTATGATTTTCTCTATGAGTTTAATACTTCTTTTGACACTTCCAAATATTTATTTGGACAACAAAATATACAAAGAGAGTCGAGATATTGCCCATTATCAGAAGATTGTAGATACACTTCAAGAGGAGCAGTCTATTATCAAACACAAGCTTGAAGATATTCAGTACAGAGGAAATAAAAGATAAAAAAGGGAGTATTTAGAACTTGCTGATAGAAATTTAGCAAAATAGAAGCTATTTTGCTTATACTCTACTAAAAAAAAGGTTATCACTATGAATAAAATTAATAAAAAATTTGGATTTACACTTTCTATCGCATTACTATCTCTCTTTGTTTCCTCTTTGGAGGCAAAAGATTATGATGGAAATGTCAATGTAAATATTATAGATAGAGAGGTTACTGTAAATGATGAGCAAGTTGGCATAATTAGTTCTGTTGAGCGAACATCTGTTGATGAGTATGAGGTAGGTATAGATAATAATGATGTGATTGATGTAGAGATGGAAGAGGGTGAGATTATTGTTGGAGAGGATGTGTATATTGAAGGTGATACAATAAGCTCTTTTTTTGAAGATTAAAAATATAAAAGAGTAAATTTATCCTATTTTAATTTTACTATGATATTATTTCGTTACAAATAAAAATTATTATTTAAAAAACAAGGAAAACAACATGATTGTAACAAATAAAGCCCCAGATTTCACAGCAACAGCAGTACTAGCAAACGGACAGATAGTAGATGATTTTAATCTAATGGAGAACTTAGGTGATAAAGGTGCAGTACTTTTTTTCTACCCACTAGACTTTACATTTGTATGTCCATCTGAGATTATTGCATTTTCTCATAGAGCAAAAGAGTTTAGAGAGAGAGGTGTAAATATTATTGGTGTATCTGTAGATAGTCAATTCTCTCACTTCGCATGGAGAGAGACACCTGTTAATGAGGGTGGAATTGGTAGAGTTGATATGCCTCTAGTTGCAGATATCACTAAACAAATCGCTAGAGATTATGACGTGCTTCTTGATGATGCAGTAGCTCTTAGAGGTTCATTTTTGATTGATGCTGATGGTACAGTTAGACACGCAGTTGTTAACGACTTGCCACTTGGAAGAAATATTGATGAGATGATTAGAATGGTTGACACTATGCTATTTACAAATGAGCATGGCGAGGTTTGTCCTGCTGGTTGGGTAAAAGGTGACGAGGGTATGAAAGCTGACACAGAGGGTGTTGCTGACTATCTTGCTAAACACGCTGACGACCTATAATCGTAGGGGTAGACCTTTGTGTCTACCCAAATTTAATATGTAATATATGTTGGCTAAAGCCAACCCTACACGTTTTGAATTTTAATAAAAGTTGAAAGCCGTAGGATTGGCTTTAGCCGATGAAAAATAACAAAGGCAAAAAAT
>Ga0256831_1002092_pt1 | contig 10495 bp, 10 predicted proteins | sample 132544metaG_FD_189087 | JGI IMG/M metagenome (GOLD analysis project Ga0256831, IMG submission 189087) | Hydrothermal vent microbial communities from Lau Basin, Pacific Ocean - 132-544 | ecosystem: Environmental > Aquatic > Marine > Hydrothermal vents | place: Pacific Ocean: Lau Basin | collected... | reverse complement strand
GACAATAGCGATGAGGGCAAGGGGATTTTTTGATTGAGTTTAGAGATGTAAGCTTCTCTTATGAAGATAAAAGAGTTTTAGAAGATATCAGTTTTAAAATCTCAAAAGATGAAAAAGTTGTTTTGCTTGGCAACAACGGAAGTGGCAAATCGACTATATTAAGACTCTTGGCAGGTCTATACTTTCCAAAAAAAGGCGAGTATCTTATGGATGGTGTGAAGATTAGCAAAAAGAGTGTTGGCAAGGAGTTTAGAAAAAGAGTAGGCATACTGTTTCAAGACCCTCAAAGTATGATTTTTAACCCTACTGTATATGATGAGATAGCTTTTAGTCTCAGAGAGTTTGATTTTGAAGATGTAGATAAAAGAGTGACAAAGATAGCAAAAGAGTTTGGTTTAACAGAGCTTTTAAACAAAAATCCTCTTAACCTAAGTGGTGGTGAAAAGCAAAAAGTTATATTGGCTTCCATATTGGTATATGAGCCCCAAATCCTCTTTTTGGATGAGCCGACAGCCTCTATGGACCCTCGTACAACAGGTTGGTTTATAGATATGATGTTGGAGCTTGATAAGAGTGTAGTTATAGCTACACATGATCTCTCATTGGCTTATGAAGTGAGTGATAGAGCGATCGTTATAAATGATAAGCATAAGAAGATATATGATGGTGATATAGAGGAGTTGTTGAAGGATTTTGATATGCTCATAGAGGCAAATCTGATCCATAAGCATAGACATAAGCACAAGGATTTCTCTCATTCACACTACCATAAACATTTAAAGGAAAATTATGAATAAAAAAAGAGTAACGCTTTCACAAGGTGGCGGTGGAGAAGAGACAAGCAGTCTGATAAAAGAGCTTTTTTTTAGATATTTTGATAATCAAACTCTTTTAAAGATGGAAGATGCAGCAGTTTTGTCTCTAAATTCCAAAAAAATAGCCTTTACTACAGATTCGTTTACGGTCAGCCCTATTTTTTTTAATGGAGGAAATATAGGCAAACTTGCCATAGCAGGAACTGTAAATGACATATCTATGATGGGTGCAAAACCTCTTTATCTTACCTGTTCATTTATGATTGAAGAGGGTTTTTTGTATGAAGATTTGGAGATTATAGTTAAAAGTATGGCAAAAGAGTTGAAAGTTAGCAAAGCCTTGATAGTGGCAGGAGATACAAAAGTGGTGCCAAAAGGCAGTGTGGACGGTCTTTTTATAAACACTTCAGGAATCGGCGAGGTTTTAAAAGAGGGTATTTCAGCACACAATTTAAAGAGTGGAGACTCTATCATCATATCCAATGAAGTTGGAAATCACGGAGCATGCATCTTGGCTAAAAGAGAAGATATTGAGCTTGAGCTTGAGCTTAAAACTGATTGCGCTACACTTTGGCCTATGGTTGAAGCCCTCATAAAAGGTGGTGTCAAAATAAAATCACTAAGAGATGCGACAAGAGGTGGTTTGAGTGCTGTTTTAAATGAATGGGCAGAGACTTCGGATGTTTGTATAGAGGTGGATGAAGATAAAATTCCCGTTGCAGATGAGGTAAAGGGTATCTGTGAGATGCTAGGATTTGAGCCTTATGAGTTTGCAAATGAGGGAACTATGGCAATTTGTGTGCAAGAGGGAGATGAGAAGAAGACTTTGGATATACTAAAAGGTTTTAAAGAGACACAAAAAGCTTCATATATAGGAAAAGTAACCGACTCTTACAGACAAAAAGTCATACTCAATACTCCATGGGGAAGTTCTAGGTATCTTGAACCGCCAAAAGGTGAACTATTACCGAGGATTTGCTGATGCATGAGTATTCGATAGTTACTTCACTTTTGGATTTGTGTGAGGAGAATGCAAAAAAAGAGAGTGCAGAAAAGATAACAAAAGTAGAAGTAAAGATAGGAAAATTAAGCGGGGTAGAGCCCGATTTGCTACAAACCGCATTTGATACTTTCAAAGAGAAGACTATCTGCGAAGAAGCAGAGTTTGTGATGCATATACAAGATGTTGTGATTTACTGCAATGTTTGTAAAAAAGAGTTTACCCTAAAAGAGAATGAATTTTCATGTCCCACTTGCAAAAGTTATGACATAGAGACGGTTGATGGTGAAGATATGTATCTTATGAGGCTTGAGATGGAGTAAGTGCTTACCAAAAATGGTCAAAATTGTGGTAAAATAAAAAAAAGAGGTGTAAATATGTCAACTTTTCATAGCAAAAAAACTATCGTTTGGATACAAGGCATCACTTGCAATGGAGATTCACACTCTTTTTTTAACTATCCGGGTATGAAAAATTTTGCTAAAAATTTTGATATCGTCTATCATCCGCTACTTTTGAGTGATTATAGTTTGGATTCCATCTTAAAAAGCACTCAAAGATTTGATTATTTGATTGTTGAGGGGTCTTTTACAAAGGTTAGAGACTATATTGATAGAGGTGGTCACTCTTTTGAAGAGTTGATAGAGAATTTATCCAAGAGAGTAGAGTATATTATTTGTGCAGGATCTTGTGCAAGTTTTGGAGGGATTTTTGCTCAAAGAGACAAACAAAATATAACAGGAGCACTTTTTAGAGCAGAAGAAGAGGGTGGATATTGGGATAAAAATAAAAAAGTTATAAACATTCCAGGATGTCCTCTTCATCCAAAATGGTTAGTTGACACTCTTTTTATGCTAAAAGATGGAAATACGGTGCTACTTGATGAGTATCTAAGACCAAAAGAGGAGTTTTCATATCTAGTCCATCACGGATGTTTGAGAAATGAGTACTTTGAATGGAAAATAGATACAAAAAATTTTGGAGAAAAAGAGGGTTGTCTGTTTTACGAACAAGGTTGCAGGGGTCCGATGACACATGCAAACTGCAATAAAATATTATGGAATGAAGTGAGTTCCAAGACTAGAGCAGGCTCACCATGTCTTGGCTGTACGGAGCCTGATTTTCCAAGAGATAATGTATATGAAACAAAAACTCTCATGTCCTTGCCTTTAGCACCTTATGGCATAAGTAAAAGAGCATATTACACAGTTACGGGTATCGCTAAAAGCTTTAAAATAGACAGGTTAGAGAAAAAACTCATAGAGGGCTACAATGAAAATAACTAAAGAGATAGTAGAGCGAATAGAAGGTGAAGCAACACTTGAGTTAGAGTGGCAAAATAAAAAGATATCTTATGCAAAGATAAAGTTTTTAAATTATAGAGCCATAGAGGATATTTTAAAAGATAAACATATGCTGGATTCTTTGATGATAACACCAAGAGTTTGCGGTATCTGCTCACATTCGCATGTCACTGCTACTATAAATGCTATAGAAGATAGTTATAAAAACATAGGTATAGAGTTGCAACTAACAGATAAAGCAAAATATATAAGAGAGCTTGTTTTAAATGCAGAGAAGATACAAAATCATATAAAATGGTTCTATTTTTTAATACTTCCGGAACTTTTTAAAATCAACCAAGGCAAATTTGTCAATACAGAGCCTTTTAAAGATAGAGAGTGGTTTGAAGCACAAAGTGCCATCACAAATATTTTAAAGATGGGTTCTATATTTTCAGGACAATGGCCACATGGCTCTTATCTGATGAGTGGAGGTGTAACCTGTGATCCTTTGCAAAGTGATATAACAAATGCTAAAAATCTTCTTTTTAGTGTGCAAGAATTTTGCGAAGAGAGGCTATATGGATGCGATATAGATGAGTTTTTACAGATAGAGTCTATGTCTGATTTGATGAATTTTGATTTAACTTTGGATACTTCTGTAACGATTATGAAAGAGTTGGAATTTAATGCCATAGGCAAAAGTTATGATAGGTTTATATCGTTTGGAAGTTATATGAATATTGCTAAGCCACTCAAAGCTATAAAGACTAGAGTTTTTAATGCAAATATAAAATTTGCGAAAGAGAGTCTTGAAAATAGTTTTTTTAAGGATAATAAAAAAGGATTTACCTACTCAAAAAGTGCAGTTTATAAAGATGACTTTTATGAAGTAGGACCATTGGCAAGACTCATGATAAGCAAAGACCCTCTGATTCGAGATTGTCATAGGAGATGTTCGGATTCTGTTATATCAAGGATTGTTGCAAGGGTAAAAGAGATCGCAATTTTACTTAAGAGATCTAGTTTTTTACTTGAAAATATAGATATCAAAGAAAAATCCTTAAAGACTCCAAAATTTTTACCAAAAAATATTACTTCGCAAGGCATAGGAGTAGTAGAGGCAGCAAGAGGAACGCTCATACATAAAATTTTTGTTGAAGATGGAAAAATCACAAAGTTTGATATTATTCCTCCAACTGTTTGGAATCTAGGAAATGGGAGTCCAAAAAAGCCTTCTATTGCACAAAAAGCAATCATAGGTTTGGACAGTATTGAAAAAGCAGATTTTGTTTTTAAAAGCTTTGATATCTGTTCTGTCTGCACTACACAATAAAAAAGTTACATATTTATATTCTGTTAAAACTCTTATTTCCAATATTGTTACATTTTTACCCAATTCAATGAATTATTATTCATAGAATGAATATTCATTTTAATTTAAGAATAATTATGCTTTAATTGTATCAGTAAATAAACATTCATTTATCTATGGATTGATTAAAATCTATTGATATAAAAATAGGAGAGTTGTATGGAGCAGGAAAAATTGTACCAAAGTTTAAGCGATAGACTAGGTAAGCTTTCAAAGTTTCCAAGGATGAAAGATGATGGAAAATCAATCGCATCCTTACTAGAAGAGCATGGTTTCTCAAGAAGAGATTTTATGAAGTGGGCAGCAAGCATGACAGCACTACTTGCGTTGCCGGCATCTTTTACACCATTAATGGCACAAGCTGCAGAGTTGACTGACAGACTTCCTGTTATTTGGTTACATATGGCTGAGTGTACAGGTTGTAGTGAGAGCTTATTAAGAAGTGATGCACCAACGATAGATAGTCTTATATTTGATTATATATCGCTAGAGTATCATGAGACACTAATGGCAGCTGCTGGTTGGCAGGCAGAAGAAACACTCGAAAGCTCGATTAAAAAGTACAAGGGAAGATATGTTTTGATGGTTGAAGGTGGTATTCCTTCAGGAGAGAGTAGTTTCTATTTGACAGTCGGTCCAAAAGGGCAAACGGGAGAATCACATGCAAAAGAAGCAGCAGATAATGCACTTGCTATATTTGCTATTGGAACATGTTCGAGCTTTGGCGGTGTTCAAGCAGCTGCACCAAACCCTACAAATGCTCAACCACTTCACAAAGTTACTCAAAAGCCTGTTATAAATGTACCGGGCTGTCCACCAAGTGAAAAAAATATAGTAGGAAATGTTTTGCAATACATACTATTTGGCACACTTCCTGCACTTGATGCTTATAATCGTCCAAAATGGGCTTATGGCAAAAGGATTCATGACCAATGTGAGAGAAGAGGACATTTTGATGCCGGTGAATTTGTGCAAGAGTTTGGTGATGAGGGAGCAAAAAAGGGATATTGCCTTTATAAAGTTGGTTGTAAGGGTCCATATACATTTAATAATTGCTCAAGAGAGAGGTTTAATCAACATACTTCTTGGCCAGTTCAAGCCGGTCATGGCTGTATCGGTTGTAGTGAGCCGGATTTTTGGGATAAGATGGGTCCTTTTGAATCACCTTTGGCGGATAGACTATATCATAGTGTTTTTAGGGGTCTTGGAGCTGATGCAACAGCAGATAAAATTGGTGCAACAATACTAACAGTCACAGCACTCGGAATCGCAGCTCATGCGGCTATTTCTGTAATTAAAAAACCAAAGGAGTAGGTAAATGTCAAAAAGAATAGTGGTAGATCCAATAACAAGAATAGAGGGGCATTTAAGAATAGAAGTGGTTGTTGATGATAATAATGTCGTAAAAGAAGCATACTCTTCATCAACGCTATGGAGAGGAATAGAGACCATATTAAAAGGAAGAGATCCAAGAGATGCTGGTTTTTTTACACAAAGGATTTGTGGGGTTTGTACATATTCTCACTATAGAGCAGGTATCATGGCGGTTGAAGATGCACTAGGTATTAATCCTCCCCTAAATGCTAAATTAGTAAGAAGCTTGATGAATATGGCACTTTATCTGCATGATCACCCTGTTCATTTTTATCATCTTCATGGACTTGATTGGGTAGATGTTGTTTCTGCCTTAAAAGCAGATCCTCATAAAGCAGCAGATGAAGCGTTTAAATATAGTTCAAATCCTATGGCATGTGGAGCTGATGATTTGGTGGAAACTCAAAAAAAGGTAGCCGCATTTGTCAAAAAAGGAAATTTAGGACCATTTGCAAATGCCTATTGGGGACATAAAACTTATAGATTTACTCCTGAGCAAAATCTTATAGCCCTTTCACACTATTTAAAAGCTCTTGAAATGCAAAGAATTGCTGCTCAAATGATGGCGATATTCGGTGGTAAACAGCCTCATCCTCAAAGTCTTACAGTCGGTGGAGTTACCTGTATTATGGATCTTCAAGATCCTGCACGCCTCGGTGAGTTTTTAACAAAATTTAAAGAGATGGCAGATTTTGTAAATCGTGCGTATTATCCAGACCTTGTTATGGCAGGAAAGGCATATGCAGGTGAAGCTAGTGTAAATGCGGGCTTAGGAACAGCAAATCTCATGACATCCAAAGAGTTCTTGGTCAATGGCAGTGAGTACTTATTTGACAGCGGCATCATCTTAAATGGTGATATATCGAAAGTTTTTGAGATTGATGAAGACAAAATAACAGAAGAAGCAACTCACTCTTGGTATGTTGATAATGAACCCCTACACCCTTATGATGGAAAAACAAATCCAAAATATACCGGATTTAAAGATGCTCAAACACAAAATGGAAAAGGTGAAATGGAGGATACAAAAGTATTGCAAGTTGAGGGCAAATACTCTTGGATAAAGTCTCCAAGATATAATGGAAAACCGATGCAAGTTGGTCCTTTGTCAAACATAGTTATAAATTATGCAAAAGGAAATAAGAAAGTAACTAAAGTTGTAGATCAATTTCTAAAAGATACAGGACTTCCGCTAAAAGCAGTATTTTCAACACTTGGAAGGACAGCTGCTCGTATGATAGAAGCTAAAATTGTAGCTGACAATGGACTTGAAGCATTCAATTCTCTAATTTCAAATTTAAAAGTTGATGATTCGACTTATACAAGTTATCAGATAGATAAAAACAAAGAGTATAAAGGTAGATTCTTAGGAAATGCACCAAGAGGGATATTAAGTCACTGGACAAGAATCAAAAATGGTGTTATTGAAAACTGGCAAGCTGTTGTTCCTTCTACTTGGAATGCCGGTCCTAAAGATTCAAAAGGCGCTAGAGGACCTTATGAAGAGTCACTTGTAGGTCTAAAGATAGAGGACCTTTCACAACCACTTGAAATCATCAGGGTTATTCACTCGTTTGATCCATGTATTGCATGTGCTGTACATATGATGGATACGAAGGGCAATGAATTAAGCCAATACAAAGTGGATTTAAGTTGTTTTTGTTAAGGAGCAATTATGGGAAAATTTAAAGATTTATTTGTTAAAAGACATACAGAGTTCTCACCATTTTACAGATGGCATCATTGGATAAGATTTTTTTCTATCATCTTCTTAATTATTAGCGGATTCTATATAGCTTATCCGTTTTTATCACCGGAAGTTGATCCAAATCCTACTGGATTTTTGTATGCCAAAGGAAGAACTTTTCATGAGATAGCAGGGTTTATTATGATATCTATGTTTATAGGAAAAATGTACTATTTTTTCTTTGTAAAATCAGATAGAGATGAAATGCGATCCTTTAAAGACCTTTTTAGTGTAAAGAAATGGATGAAGCAAATTGGATACTATCTGTTGATTTCAAAGCATCCTGTGTTGAGTGGAGCATACAATGTTTTACAACTTGTGGCATACTTGGCACTATATCTTATGTTGACATTTTTAATCATAACAGGACTTATTTTGTATATGCATGTTTATCATGATAGCTTTTTGGCTTTTCTAAATACGCCCTTAACTTACCTTGAAGTGATGTTTGGCGGACTTGCAAGTGTAAGAGAGATTCACCATGTATTAACATGGGGAATTATAGTATTTATCATTGCACATGTTTACATGTCAGTCTTTAATGCCATATATGGAAAAGAGGGTACGATAGATTCTATCGTGAGTGGATATAAATGGGAAATACCGGAGTCTGAGAAATAATTATGAAAATTTTAGCTCTAGGTATCGGCAATGTGATGTTCTCCGACGAAGGTGTCGGAGTTCATCTTTGTCATCTTTTGGAAGAGAAATATGAGTTTACTTCAAAAGAGCACCAGCTTGATTTTATAGATGGTGGTACGCTTGCAGAAAGATTGATACCAATCATAAGCAGTTATGACTATTTGATTGTTTTTGATTGTGTCGATGCAAATGATGGTAAAATCGGAGATGTTTACTTTTTTGATTTTGAAAATGTACCCGAAAGTATATCATTTCAAGGAAGTGCTCATGAAGTGGAGATGCTACAAACTTTAACTATGATGGATATGGTAGGTGATAGACCGCCGACTAAAATCATAGGTATAATCCCAGAGGTAGTAGATAAAACTACACTAAAAATGACCAATGCAGTAAAAGAAGGCAGTAGATTAATGGAAAAAATATTCTTGAAACAGATAAATGAGTTGGGATTTACCTATAGCGTAAAAAAAGAGATAGATATACAAGATGTAGCTGATATTGCTTGTGCACAGTATTAGGTGGTTAATATGATTTTATTGTATGATTTTGAATATATATCAAAAAATTTAGTATTGGAAAGTTTTTTAAAGGTGATTTGTGAAGAGTTTGGTGTAAAATACAAGCTAAGAAAAGAGGATAAATTTGTAAAATTGTATATTGATGAGGATGAGCAAAGACAACATGAATTTGCAGATCATCTCTCCTCTATGTTACCACTATCTCTATTTTTAAAATCTTCCAATGCTAAAATAACAGATAGCATTGTGGGCAAAGAGATAAATATAAAAAATACTGCCATCTCTTTGCCATTTACTAAAAATGCCATAGAGTGTGCAAAAGATAGAGAATCATTCTATTATAGCCACCCGTTTCCTCCCAATGAAGTTGGATTTATAAATTACAATGTAACTTCACTTACTTTTGAAGATAGAGACTCAGCGACAGTGGCAAACAGTAGCAGTGACTATATAAATATATATAAAAAAGTCGCAAATTTTATAAAAAATGGTAAAAAGATAAAGATAAAAACTCCAAATGGAATTTTTCTGTTTTTTGAGATAAACAAAGAGAATATGAAAGGCATTGATGATTTTGAAGTGATACCTACTGACATATCTCTAGTTCAAAAAATGGTAAATATCACCCAAGAAGAGTTGCAAACCCTTATGACACTAGAGAAACCAATAATGCGGGCAAAAGTAAATATGGTATATGAAACAAAAGAGATACTTCCTAAGAACAGGGTAAAAATAAGGATGCCAAACACTGTTTTGTTACAGCTTATTTGTGAAGAATTGTTTAGTAGTGGAGTTGAATTTATAGGGAAAAGCAGTGATGCTAAAAAATATGATAATTTTTTAGATTATGATGTAAAAATACCAAAAATTCCAGATATTGAAGTTACTCTTTTGGAAAATGGTGAAATCCTTATCGTAAAAGGTGATGAATATGCAAGCGATGATCTCAAGAAGGACTTAGATAAGTTTAAAGATAACAGTATAAGAAAATTTGTGTCTATTTTAAAAGAGAGAGAACTTTTTGATTTTAAAAGTAGTTGTTTTTACTTCTCAAAGAGATATGATGATAAGGTGATGTATCACGATAGTGATAAAGGTATGCTCTCCTTAGTGGAATTTCCGGTATTTTCATCTCTTAGAGATATATTTTCAACGATAAAAAGGATGGATGAAAATGGAGAAAAACTTATAGAAAAGTACCAAAATACTTTTCCTAAATTGTATGGTTTTTTACATAGAGCCAAAATTCCCAAGAGATTGTCAAATAACTTTTTTAATTATATAAGTTTTGTATCTTTGATAGTCGGTTTTAGTGATAATTTTCAAGATGCGGGTGAGATACTTATAGAAAAAGCTGAAGATTTTGGAGGACAAAAAGGGGTAAGAATTGATATGAAACTTCAAAATGAAGATAAAATACACTCTGATTTTGATCCATATAGGTTTTTAAGAAGTGCTATGAGTTTTAAATTAGCAGGGTGTGATGATATGACACTTAGCTATGGTATCATAGAGAGTTTTGCATATTTTATTTCAGATATGGCAGATGCGCATAAAGAGACCTTAGGTTCTCAAAAAATAGCACTAGGAGGTTCATTGTTTGAGTATAAACTTGTATCTGAGCTAGTAGCAAAAAATCTTTTAGCAAATCATAATATATACTTTAATCATGAATTATCTATTGACTAAATAAACTTTAGTCAATAGGACTAAAGAAAACTACTTGACAAAACATCACTCA
>Ga0256831_1002091_pt1 | contig 10496 bp, 10 predicted proteins | sample 132544metaG_FD_189087 | JGI IMG/M metagenome (GOLD analysis project Ga0256831, IMG submission 189087) | Hydrothermal vent microbial communities from Lau Basin, Pacific Ocean - 132-544 | ecosystem: Environmental > Aquatic > Marine > Hydrothermal vents | place: Pacific Ocean: Lau Basin | collected... | reverse complement strand
AATTTGAATGATCTATAGAAAATATGATTACCCGAATTTCATTGTCAGCTTTTATTCTAAGTTCATAAAAGTCTGTATTTATCAACTTCTTAATGAAGTTTGAATGCACAATTTTTATTTCTTCAATTACAACAATCAATTGAAAAAATTTAGTTGATATTCTTTCGTTCTGGCTATCAATAAAGTCCAAACATTCTGGTGTAATCAATATTTCTCTCATGGGGCAAAGGTAACGTATTCGTTACATAAATGCAAATCTTTTCTATTTTTCTTGAACTAAGCTTATTAGATTCGGAATTTTTTTCTTACATGAAGCACAACATCACGCTATGTGTCAGTGTTTTTTTTTCTTTTGTTTTTACTTTTTGAGTTTGATTATTCAAATCAGTCCACAAATGTTTCTTTAATAACTGATTTTATTTTCTTTATTTCTGTTTGTGATAGTTTTTCAAAAACGCTGATTATTTTCTGATTTCCTGATACTTTCTCTCAAACGTAAATTAGTACAGTTTAACCTGCCGGATACAACAGGCTGTTTGCAAAAACTTCAAAAGGCCGGTTGTAGCCGGCCTTTTGAAAAACATTATGTTTAAAATACTTTAAACAGCTGCAATAATTTTATTCAAAGTTGCACTGGGACGCATGGCCTTTTCAGCCAAAACATCGTCCGGCAGGTAGTAGCCGCCAATGTCGGTTGACTTGCCTTCGGTGGCCATAATTTCATCCATTATTTTTGTTTCGTTGTCAACAAGCTGTTTGGCAACTCCTGCAAAACGCTGCTTTAATTCAGCATCGTCATTTTGTTCGGCCAACGCAACTGCCCAATACTGAATCAAATAGAAATGGCTGCCACGATTATCAATTTCACCGGCTTTTCGCGAAGGTGACTTTTGATTTTCCAGATACACTTCCACCGCTTTGTCAAGTGTTTTTGACAAAACACCGGCTTTGGCATTTTTGTATTTGTCGGCAACAAATTCCAACGAAACCATCAAAGCCAAAAATTCACCCAGTGAATCCCAACGCAAATGCCCCTCTTGTAAAAATTGTTGAACATGCTTTGGCGCTGAGCCACCGGCACCTGTTTCAAACAATCCGCCTCCGGCCAACAGCGGAACAATCGACAGCATGCGTGCACTGGTACCCAGCTCCAAAATTGGGAAAAGATCGGTAAGATAATCTCTTAACACATTACCGGTAACCGAAATGGCGTTTTCCCCTTTTCTGACTCTGTCCAATGAAAAACGCATGGCATCATCGGGTTTCATAATTCTGATATCCAGCCCTGTTAAATCGTGTTCTTTTAAATAGGTATTTACCTTTTTAATAATTTGAGCATCATGTGCTCTGTTTTCATCTAACCAAAAAATAGTTGGAAATCCGGTTGCTTTGGCACGGCTTACAGCAAGCTTTACCCAATCTCTAACAGGTATATCTTTTACGCGCGACATACGCCAGACATCTCCTTTTTCAACCTCAAAATCCATCAGCACGTTACCGTTTTCGTCAACAACATTAACGGTTCCGTCTTCCGGAATAACAAAAGTGGTGGGATGCGATCCGTACTCTTCGGCTTTTTGAGCCATTAGGCCAACATTGGAAACATCGCCCATGGTTGCAGGGTCAAACTGTCCATTAACTTTACAATCTTCAAGCACCGTTTGATAAATGGTTGAGTAGCATCTGTCAGGAATAACAGCTTTTGTATCCTGAAGTTTACCTTCGGCATTCCACATTTTACCGCCATCGCGAACCACAACGGGCATGGAAGCATCAATAATAACTTTGTTGGGCGCGTGCAGGTTGGTAATTCCATTATCGGAATCAACCATAGCCAAATCGGCATTGGCTTTATAGGTATCCTGAATGGCATCTTCAATTTCAGCTCTTTTTTCTGCCGGTAGTTTTTCCAGCTTTTTGTAAAGGTCGCCCAGCCCGAAATTCGGATTAAAACCGATTGACTCCAACTCTTCGGCATATTTTTCGAACACCTCCTTAAAATATACATCTACGGCATGGCCAAAAAGTACAGGGTCGGATACTTTCATCATGGTGGCTTTTAAATGAAGCGAAAACAAAATATCCTGATTTTTTGCTTCCTCAATCTGCTCACTGTAAAAAGCTCTTAAAGCTTTGGTGCTCATAAAGGTTCCGTCCAAAGTTTCACCGGCTTCCGATTTTAGGCCTTCTTTTAAAACAATGGTATTACCGGCTTTATCGATCAAATTAATGGCAAATCCTACGGCTTTTTCAGTAACCACTGATTTTTCGTTTCCGTAAAAATCGTTGGCATTCATGGTAGCAACATGTGTTTTCGAATCGCTGCCATAAGGCTTCATCAAACGATGCGGATGTTTTTGCGCATTCTTTTTAACCGAATTGGCTGCCCGCCTGTCGGAGTTACCCTGACGAAGCACCGGGTTAACAGCACTTCCGAGAATCTTAGAATAACGTTCAACAAGTTTATGCTCCTCTTCCGTTTTCGGCTCTTCGGGATAATCGGGAATATCATATCCTTTACTCTTTAGTTCCTTTATCGCCTCTTTAAGTTGCGGCACCGAGGCGCTGATATTTGGTAACTTAATAATGTTTGCATCGGGTTCAAGTGCCAGCTGTCCCAATGCGGCAAGATAATCGGGTATTTTTTGATCTTCGGTTAAGTTGTCAGGAAAATTGGCAAGAATTCTTCCTGCCAGCGATATGTTACTTTCAACTATATCGAGATCGGCATACTTTGTAAATGCCTTTGCCATAGGTAAAAACGAATAACTTGCCAAAGCCGGAGCCTCGTCCACTTTAGTCCAGTTAATTTTTAATTGATTTTGTCCCATTTTGCTATATATTACTTATTTAACACTCTGAAATCTAAAAACGAAAGCCTGAATTTTAGGCTTGGCAAAGTTGCAGTTTTTTCTTAAAGAATCAAATCTAAATTAAGATTATCTTTTTTTTAACACAACAAAAAAATGCTGCTCATCCCAACGGCTTTTTAAGTAAATTTGCATCCTTAATAAAATTGCTATGAAAGGTATATTATTTTCGATTGTTGCCGTTTTTATGCTGATTGGTTTTGCTTCATGCAAAAAAGATAGCAGCGACACCACAAAACCGTGGATTGAACTCAAAGGCACCAACCCTGTTTATTCGGAGTTAAACAAACCTTACGAAGATGCCGGAGCCGTTGTAAAAGATATTAACAGCGTTGGTGATACAGTTGACATTTCTGGTAATCTTGTGGTAACAGACAATGTTAACACGCAGGTGGTTGGAAAATACGAAGTGAAGTACAATGCCGCCGATGATGCCGGAAACAAAGCTGACGAAGTAACGCGCACGGTTTATATTCAGATTTTTAAATAAAGAATTTACATGCCCGATTCAACAATAAAGCAACGTATTCTATTTATCGTAAACCCCATTTCAGGTTCGCGACGCAGGAGGAATCTTGTACAGCTTATCAACGACCATATCGACCGGAATAAATACGATATTACCATTGCGTTGACTAAATATGCAGGACATGCCATTGAAATAAGTCGTGATGCCGTTAAGGACAATTACAATGTTATAGTTGCCGTTGGAGGCGATGGAACAGTAAACGAAGTAGCATCGCAAATGATTAACAGCAACAGCACGCTCGGTATCATTCCGGGCGGTTCGGGAAACGGATTGGCAAGGCACCTTAACATACCGCTTATTGCCACTCGTGCTATCAATCTGTTAAACAAAGGTGTGGAGTCGAGAATTGATACGGCAACGGTAAACGGCCGCCCGTTTATCAGTATTGCCGGTATAGGCTTTGATGCGCTGGTAGCCAAAAAATTTGCCAAAAGTCCGCGAAGAGGGTTTTTAACCTATTTCAGAATAGCCGCCAACGAGTTTATGACCTATAAACCAAAGAAATACACCCTTTCGTTTGATGATGGCCTTTACATTAAACGGCGCGCTTTTTTTATTGCCTTTGCCAATTCAAATCAATTTGGATACAATGCCAAAATTGCCCCCAACGCAAGGTTAAACGATGGAAAAATTGACATCTGCATCGCGCAAAAACCCAATGTATTTCAAACCCCGGTGGTTGCCAATTTGCTTCTTTTGAAATTAATCGACAAATCGCCGCTTATGGATATTATCCCCACCACAGGGGTAACCATTGAACAAAAGAAAAACAGAGTTATTAATATTGACGGAGAGCCTGTTAAGATTAGCAAGAAACTAACTGTCAAGGTGGTTCCTTCATCATTAAAAGTAATTATACCTCAAAATGAGCCGAAATAAAAACAACCGTATAGTATTTTCCACCAATCCTGATTATGAATATCAGAATGATGAACTGGACGAACAGCCTGAAACACTGCCCCCTCAGCAGCAAAAGCTTACTGTTTTACTGGACAAAAAACAGCGCAAGGGAAAAAAGGTAACTCTTGTAACCGGTTTTATTGGCACATCGGATGATTTAAAAGAGCTGGGAAAAACCCTTAAGTCCAAATGCGGGGTTGGTGGTTCGGTTAAGGATGGACAGATATTGATACAGGGAGATTTTAAGGTAAAAATAAAAACCATTTTGGAAGAAATGGGCTACAAATGCAAGCTGTCGGGAGGATAGAAACAACCTTTCAGATCGAACGAAAGCTATGCGGGGAGTGACCTGAAAGGTTAAAGGTTAGGGGAAGAATTCCCCGGGCTATTCCTCCGATAGTTATCGGAGCTTTCGGAACCGGGGGAGAGACGATAGAAATAGTAACAACTTTCGGAATTTAAACCGAAACATAAAAAACAACAAAAAACAAACCTATGAAACAATTAAAGTACCTTTTACCCATCCTGCTGGCTTTCAGTATTTCGATGGTGTCAGCACAAAACAACAAGGGTAAGTTGGACAAAAAAACCATCAACGAAATCCGCAACTCATTTAAAAACACACCTCAAAACACTGCTGCAATAAATGCTGTTACGCACAACAGCATAAAAACACTTGCCAAAAGCAGAGCCAACGAAGGAAAACAAAATCATTTTATCAATACAAAAGTAACTACACACGGCATCAGCAACCAGCATTCATCCGGCAGATGCTGGCTGTACACGGGATTAAACACACTTAAGCCCATGGTGTTGGAAAAGTATGATATCGAGGGCTTTGAATTTTCACAGACCTACAATTTCTTTTGGGATCAGTTTGAAAAATCAAACCTCTTTTTGGAAATTGCCATTGCCACAGCCGACAAGCCGCTTACCGACCGCAAAGTGCAGTGGATGATGAAAAATCCCATTGGCGATGGCGGACAATGGACCACCTTTGCCGACATCGTTAAAAAATACGGAGTCGTACCTGCATCGGCCATGCCCGATACCTATCAAAGCAAAAACACGCGCATGATGTCGCGTTTGCTTGCGCGCAAATTGCGTGAAGACGCCATGGAACTGCGCGATTTGGCCAACAATGGCGCAAAACATAAAAATTTGGCATCCACTAAAATAGAAATGCTAAAGGATATTTACCGCATGTTAGCATTATCACTGGGCGAACCTCCGCAGCAATTTATCTGGCAATACGAAACCAAAGCCGGATCGGCATCGAAGGTTTATACCTATACGCCCGAAAAATTTTATCAGGAAGTTGTTGGAATTAATGTTGACGACTACGTGATGTTTATGAACGACCCTTCAAGAGATTATTACAAACTCTACGAAGTTGAATATGATAGAAACCTTGCCGAAGGAGCCAACTGGAAATACATTAATCTGCCCATTGACGTAATTAAAAAATTCGCAGTCAAATCAATAAAGGGCAACGAAGCCATGTATTTTTCGTGCGATGTGGGCAAGCAGCTTGACGGCAAGGCCGGCTATTTGGATGTTAATTTGTATGATTATAACGACCTTTTCGGGGTTGAATTTGGCATGAACAAGGCAAAACGCATTCAAACATTCGACAGCGGATCATCGCATGGCATGGCACTTATCGGAGCCAATGTGCTGGATGACGGCACTACCGACAAATGGCTTTTGGAAAACTCCTGGGGAGCTGACAAGGGTGATCATGGCTATCTAACCATGACCGATGCATGGTTTGACAATTATATGTTCAGGCTGGTGATTAATAAAAAATACATTGATGCCGATGTTTTAAAAATATTAAACAGCAAGGCAACCCTGCTTCCGCCATGGGATCCCATGTTTGCACCCGAAGAGTAATAAAACAATCAATTTTTATTAAAATGAAAGCATTTAAAGCGTACGACATAAGAGGGGTTTACGGAAAAGACCTCAACCCCGACATCATTTACAAAATCGGGTTCTTTTTACCCAAAGTCATTCCCATGAAAAAAGTGTTGGTAGGCAGAGACATCAGGCTTTCATCCAACGAAGCCTTTGATGCCCTCAGCCGTGGTTTTACCGATGCAGGTGTTGATGTAGCCGATGCAGGCCTCACCACCACACCCATGATTTACTGGGGAACCGGCAAATACGATTTTGACGCTTCGGTAATGATTACCGCATCGCACAACCCTAAGGAACATAACGGGTTAAAGGTTTCTTCAAAGGGTGTTTTGCCGGTGGGATACGACAACGGATTGGGTGCTGTGGAAAAGATGGTTGAAAATGATGAAGTTACAGTTTCGAGCCACAAAGGAGCTGTAAGTAAATTTGATTTCCACAAGGATTATCTCGATTTCCTCAGCCAGTATAAAGAAGACTATTCCGACCTGAATATTGTTGTTGACTGCTCCAACGGCATGTCCACGCTGTTTACCGGAGACCTGCTTGGTGATAAAGTTCATGCCATCAATTGTACTGCCGACGGTAACTTTCCCGGCCATGAACCCAATCCGCTGGAGCCGGAAAATCAGGTTCAGATTAAACAGGCGGTACTTGACCACAAAGCGGATATCGGTGTATTTTACGATGGCGATGCCGATAGGGTGATGTTTATTGACGAGAAGGGAAACTTTGTATCACCTGATTTGATGATAGCCTTGCTTGGCCACTACTTTTTTGATAAGAAACACGAAAAAGGAACCGTTGTTCACGACATCCGTACCTCTAAAGCGGTAGGTGAATATTTGAAAGAACATTGGAATGCCGAAGTTGCCATCTGGCGTGTGGGACGTGCCTATGGAGCTACCAAACTCCGTGAGCTTAACGGGGTGTTTGGTGGCGAGCTGGCAGGCCATTATTACTTCCGCGATTTCTATTACTCCGACAGCGGCATTATGGCATCGCTGATTTTTTTAAATATTCTGAAACAGTTTAAAAAGGAAGGAAAGGCCTTTTCGCAGCTGATTAGCAGCATTTCAGAATATGCCAACACGGGCGAAGTCAATTTTAAAATTGAACATAAACAGGAGGCCATGGATGCAGTTAAGGATTATTTTTTCGAGAATGAATATCCTGAACAGTTCTACGATTTCGATGGCTATCGTTTGGAATTTGAAAACTGGTGGTTTAACATCCGTCCTTCCAACACCGAACCCTATTTGCGATTTCTGGCGGAAGCCAAAACGGAAGCCCTGTTACAGCAAAAAACAGAAATTATTTACAATATTCTGAAGCAGTTTGAATGATGATTCGGAAAAAATTAATCATATTATTTTTTTTCATCATAGCTGTAAGTGCACAGGCACAATATGTTAGCAGTCCAGACACCATTTATAAACACCGTCTTCGTACTACTGTTATAAGTGCCGGCGTGCTTTATGGAGCCACTATGACCACCTTATGGTATTTGTGGTACAAAGATTATCCTCATACGGGTTTTCATTGGATAAACGATAACAAAGAGTGGCTTCACCTGGACAAAATGGGGCATATGACCACTGTTTACACGACTTCCGGTTATTTGTATGAAGCACTCAGATGGTCGGGCATTGACAACACCAAAGCAACACTTTACGGCGCCTTAACGGGATGGGGCTTTATGGCTTCTGTGGAGTTTTTAGACGGACTGTCGGCAGAATGGGGAGCATCGTGGGGCGATATTGTTGCCAACACAACAGGGGCTGCGCTTTTTGTTTCGCAGCAACTTCTATGGAAGGAGCAACGTATCAGAATAAAATTTTCCTATTCCCCTTCTCCCTATGCGCAATATCGCCCTGATTTGTTGGGCGAAAATCATTGGCAACGCATTATAAAGGACTATAACGGGGAGACCTTTTGGCTGAGTGCCAACATCGCTTCATTTATCCATAAGGATTCAAAATTTCCAAAATGGCTCAATGTAGCTGTGGGATATGGAGGCAAAGGAATGCTGGGAGCCTATTCCAATCCTCCGGAGTACAACGGCCAACCCTTACCCGATTTTAACCGGGTGCAGCAATATTATCTTTCACTTGATGTTGACTGGACACGAATAAAAACCAACTCGGCTGTTTTACGAACGGTATTTAAGGTATTTAGCTTTGTAAAACTACCTTTTCCTGCTCTGGAATATAATAAGGAAGACGGCCTTGTCGGACATTGGATGTTTTTTTAATAAAGTGGTAATCTCATGTGCCCTTGTCGGTTCAGGCTTTCAAATCTTAACAATGGATTATTACTGTAATGAGCCTGTTTTCAATTTATACGGCTACCAATAAACGGTTGCCACAATACTTCTTGCTCCGCCATGGCTACGGAATTCACAGAAGTATATTCCCTGCCAGATTCCCATGTTGAGCCTGTGATTGGTGATGGGGATGTTAACAGAAACACCCAGCGTTGCCGATTTAAAGTGTGCAGGCATGTCATCGTAGCCTTCAATGGTGTGAATGTAGTGCCGGTCGCCTTCGGGTGCCAGCTTGTTTAGCAGGTATTCCAGATCGGTTTGCACATCGGGGTCGGCATTCTCATTAATCATTATGGCTGCCGAAGTGTGCTTTACAAATAGATTTAGCATACCTGTTTCGGGGAGTGAACCCAGAGAATTCAGAATATCGTTTTCAATACGATGAAATCCTTTTCTTAGCGGTGGAAGCTTAATTTCAACCTGTTTTATCATGGGTGTAAAAATAAAACAAAACCCCGCTCCAATGAAGCAGGGTTTTGAAAAATGATTTCTAAAAAACTATTTAATACCTACCATTTCTTCCATCATAGCGGTGGTAATTGATTTAGGACGTTCAATAGGATAGCCCAGTGCTCTGTCCCAGATTACATTGGAAAGAACACCAAAGGCACGGCCAATGGAGAAGAGTACCGTGTAAAAGTCGTATTCTTTAACGCCGTAGTGCCATTGGATAACACCCGATTGTGCATCAACATTGGGCCATGGGTTTTTGGCTTTGCCTTGCTCCTTTAAAATTGGAGGAACTACTTCGTAAAGCATGCTTACATATTCAAAAAGTTCATCATTAGGCATATGTTTTAAAGCGAACTCACGTTGAACGGCATATCGGGGATCTGTTTTACGTAGCACTGCATGGCCGTATCCCGGAATAACCTGCCCCTTGTTTAAGGTATCCCAAACAAATTTCTTCATCTCCTCTTTGGTAGGCTTTTTATTTCCCATCTTAGCGCGAACATCTTGTATCCACCGCAATACTTCCTGATTAGCTAATCCATGCAATGGGCCTGCTAAGCCATTAATCATACCTGAAGTTGCATAATAGGCATCAGAAAGCGAACTTGCTACGAGATGGCCGGTATGGGCACTTACGTTACCGCTTTCGTGGTCGGCATGAATAATAAAATACATCCTTGAAACATCATCGTAGGGTGTCTCTTTACCTATCATGTATGCAAAGTTCCCACCAAAGTCTAAAGTAGGCTCAGGAAAAACATTTGTGTTACCTACATATAATTTATTGTAAATATAGGCACCAATTAAAGGTAACTTTGCCAATAAGTTGGTTGCATCTTCGTAAGTGGGATCCCAATAATCCATTTTGCTCATACCGTTTTGATAGCGGGTGTTAAACATTGACTCCCGCTGCATCGACATAACGGCAGCAGATAAAATAGCCATTGGATGACTGTGATTAGGAAAAGCATCAATAATATCGAACACGTAACGTGGCAGCAATCTTCTGTTACTAAAATCGTAAATAACATCGGCCACCTGGCTTTCTGTAGGGATTTCACCCGTTAAAAGCAGATAGTACAATCCTTCTACATAAGGCATCTCTTTGCCTTCCGGTTTAGGGAGCTTTTCAAATACTTCAGGTAAGGTTAGGCCGCGATACCTGATTCCCTCCATGGGGTCAAGATAAGATATGTCGGTAACAAGGCTTTTGATACCACGCATGCCGCCCAATACTTGTCCAACTGTTACTTTATCAATAACATCGTTTCCATGCTCTTTCAAAAGCCTGGTAACTCTGGGCCTGTGGGCTTCTATCTTCTCATACAATACTTCTTTTAATGTTGCCATGATACTTTAATTTTGTTCAGCAGATGCTGATTGTTTATTAATTCCTTTAATCTTCTTTAAGTACAAAGTACCTAAAAATTTTTGTCGCTCAAAGGTAATAAAAAAGAGCATTCAAAATTTGTATTATTATATGTGTAAAACTCAATGT
>Ga0256831_1002090_pt1 | contig 10500 bp, 4 predicted proteins | sample 132544metaG_FD_189087 | JGI IMG/M metagenome (GOLD analysis project Ga0256831, IMG submission 189087) | Hydrothermal vent microbial communities from Lau Basin, Pacific Ocean - 132-544 | ecosystem: Environmental > Aquatic > Marine > Hydrothermal vents | place: Pacific Ocean: Lau Basin | collected... | reverse complement strand
ACAATACGGTTTTAAAAGCGATTTTATTGAGCATTGGCGTCGGTGCTATTCTTTTGAGTATTTTTATCGGTTTAGGCTGGGCCGGTTTTCACGTCAAGCCGTTTGTAGTTTGGGGTGTGGTATTAGGCGGATTGTTATTTGGTGCCGGCATGGCTGTTTTGGGTTATTGTCCGGGAACTTTACCTATATCAGCTGCGCAAGGCGCCGTTGATGCATGGATTGGTATTGCCGGCGGGGTGTTAGGCGGTTGGTTTTATACGTTGATTTATCCAGATATATCCGGTTTACTGGATTTCAATATGGGAAAAATTTCTTTGTTCAGTTTGGTAGGGGCTTTCAGTTGGCTCTACTATATTTTAGTTTTGATATTAAGCGCTATTTTTATTCTTTTAGCTTTTAGAATTCCGGCAAATAAGGGGGCTGCCGATAAAAGATGGGCTATTGCCGGCGTTTTATTGGCGGTTTTAAATAGTATCGTCTTTTTAAAAGCCACGACCGATCGCCCGATTGGTGCTTCAACCACTTATCCATATGTGGGGGTGCATTTAGGGGGACTGACCAATAGTGTTTATTATCAAAAAATTCAGACACCCGGTCATTGGGAACTCATTTTTTTAACCGGTGCTTTTTTGTTGGTTTTGATACGGTCATTACTTCAAGGCAATTTTAAATGGCGATTGATTTATCCGCGTTGGGCAGCCCAATTCGGTACGGCAAAAAACAAACGCATTTGGGCGGCATTGCTGGGTGGATTCATATTGATATTCGGGGCGCGATTAGCCGGTGGTTGTACCAGCGGGCATATTATTTCCGGCGGTATGCAGTTGGCAATCAGTAGTTTGGTTTTTGCCTTGTTTGTGTTTTTAGGCATGTTTTTGACCGGCAAAGTTTTGAGAAAATAGCTTTTAATTTGCCTTGCTGTATTTTTACTGTATTTTTAAAAGAAAATTCAGTTAATTTATTTAGCTCTTCACAATGCGTTAGATTTAATGATGTATCTTGTTCGTTCAAATCATAAAAAAATAAGTAAAAAATGAAAAGAATTTCCAATTCAAATTATAATACAGAAAAAAACTATGGTTTTCCTCAGGTATAGCCTATTGCTTTTAACAATTAGTGTAATATTGTCCTGTCAAAATAGAAAATCGACTTATCAACCAATTTCACAAGTTCCGGATTTGGAAATGCCTGATAATCACCTAAAATTTAAAACTATTGAGAATTATAAAAATTATAAGGTTATTGCCACACATTTTAGAACTGATAAAAATGAATTGCGTTACATCATGGCAAATAATCCAGCTTATCAAGCTTTAAATGAAAAACGACCCTTGTCCGATGGTAGTATAATTGTAAAAATAGGCTGGGATATTAAGCAAATGCCTAATTTTAAAGCAGCTTTAGAGGCAAATCATTTGAAACGCATTGAGTATATGATCAAAGACAAAAAACAATTTGGCGCAAATCCGGGAAATTGGGGATATGACCGGTTTGTTAAATCCGATAATCAATACCAAGCTTGGAAAAAGGGGACAGCCAGTTGTATTTCATGTCATAATATAGCTAAAGAGAATGATTTTATGTTTACGAAATTGCAAAAATTAGATTAACATAAACTTTTTGGATGGTATTGTAAATGATTCTGCCGAATATCCGGTTGTTTATAAGCCTTGAAAATTTTTATATGAAACAACTAAAAATATCAAAAAGACATAAATCTTATTCTTATTTGCCCGGTCTTTTATTTACTTTGACGGTTGCATCATTAGCTTTATGGTTATCCGGTATTTTGCCGGTTGGGGCTGTCGTCATGGGTATAAGCTTGGGTGTATTGGCCGGTAATATTTTTAAATTACCGCCATCTTTATCGCCGGGAATCAATTTTGCCGAAAAAAAAATTCTGGCATGGGCTATTATCTTAATGGGTGTAAAATTAGATTTCAATATTATAAAGGAGATGGGCATTAAGGCAGTCTTATTGATTATTGCCGGGATTGTTTTTACCATCATTTTAGCTTTACTGTTTGCACGTATTTTCCAAATACCTTACAAATTAGGCCTTTTATTAGGCATTGGCAATGCCGTATGTGGGAGTTCAGCCATTGCGGCTACCGAAAAAATTATCGGTGCAGATAAGCACCAGGTAGGTGTATCGGTAACTATAGTTAATTTTTTAGGAAGTATCGGGATGTTTGTTTTGCCTTTATTGGCCAAGTATGTTTTTCATTTTAACAATTTGCATGCCGGTTTTTTAATAGGTGACACCCTGCAAGCCGTTGGCCAAGTGGTCGCTGCCGGATTTTCAATCAATGAGAGGGTTGGGCATACGGCAACCATTGTTAAAATGATGCGTATACTCATGTTGACGCCTTTGGTAATAAGCTTAATTTACTATTTTCATCAAAAAAATAAAAAGGCTGAAGAGGTGGTAAAAAAACAAGCGATACCTGTTTTTATTATTGGCTTTATTTTGATGTCCTTATTGCCGACATTTCATTTATTACCTGTTCAGTATTTGCATTTCTTAGGACAACTCAGTCATTATTTTTTGCTCATTGCCATGGTAGCAATTGGGTTTAAGATTCATTTTAAAACGGTTTGGCAACAGGGTCAAAAATCTTTATTATTAGGAAGTGGGGTTTTTATAGCTCAGATTTTATTTGCTTTAGCCATGATTTTTCTTTTCATGTAGTAGGCGTTTCATATTTTTTTAATATAAAATTTATAAACCTCATTTTTTATTCACTTTTCTTTTTTTAATTTAGCTGGCTCATCAAAGGAATAATTATGAATTCACCAATACTTTCTATTGCTTACCAACCTCCCGGCCAATTTGAAGAAACCCGGTATGAAAAAATTCACAATGTAGTATTTGACAATTCGGTCGATGGTTCTAAAGTTGTGGCGGCCGAAATAGCCGGCTTGATAAGGGCCAAACAAGCCGCCGGTGAAACCTGTGTATTAGGTTTAGCCACCGGGTCGTCTCCTGTTAAAGTATATGAGGAATTGGTCAGGTTGCATAAAGAAGAAGGCTTAAGTTTTAAAAATGTGGTGACGTTTAATTTAGATGAATATTATCCGATGCCTAAAGAGAGCATTCATAGCTATCATTATTTTATGCACCAACATTTATTTGATCATATCGATATCAATCCTGAAAATATTCATATTCCGGATGGCACTGTTCCTAAAGATAAATTAATAGAATATTGTATTGCTTACGATCAGAAAATTGCGTCGTATGGTGGAATCGATTTTCAATTGTTGGGCATTGGTCGTACCGGACATATCGGTTTTAATGAGCCCGGCTCACATATCAATTCAGGGACACGGTATGTGACCCTTGACCCCTTGACCCGTCAAGATGCAGCGCCCGGTTTTTTTGGGATTGAAAATGTCCCGCGGGCGGCTATCACAATGGGAATTAAAACCATTTTGCAATCCAAACGTATAGTGTTATTGGCTTGGGGAAATGCTAAGGCACCTATTATCAAACGTACTGTTGAAGGTGAGATGACGTCAGATGTACCGGCAACTTATCTGCAAAAGCATACCAATACCACCTTTGTTTTGGACGAAGAAGCTTCGCAAGAATTAACACGAGTCAAAACCCCTTGGTTGGTCAAAGACTGTCAATGGGATGACGATTTAATCAAAAAATCAGTTGTTTGGTTGTCCGGTCAAACCGGTAAGTCCATTTTGAAATTAACCGAAAAAGACTACAATGCCCATGGCATGTCAGGGCTGATGGCACAAGAGGGCGATCCGTATCATATTAATATAAAGGTATTTAATCAAATTCAACACACCATTACCGGTTGGCCCGGTGGCAAACCCGGTGCCGATGATACCTACCGCCCCGAGCGGGCAACACCCTTTCCTAAACGGGTGTTGATTTTTAGTCCGCATCCGGATGATGATGTTATTTCAATGGGCGGAACTTTGGACCGACTGGTAGAGCAAGGGCATGAAGTGCATGTTGCCTATCAAACTTCGGGTAGCATAGCCGTTTCTGATGAGCAAGCATTGAAATATGCCCGGATTATGCAAACCTATCAGCCCGATAATGTTCATTTGAAAAACATCATCCGGGATTTGCAAACCAAAGAAAAACCCTATGAAGACAGTTTGCCGGTCAGAAAATTGAAAGCGCAAATCAGACGTCAAGAAGCCATTAGTGCTTTAACTTATTTGCATGTGCCGTTGTCACAAATTCATTTTTTAGATATGCCTTTTTATGAAACCGGTGCTATCAAGAAGAAACCTTTAAGTGTGGCAGATATCACTTTGGTGCAAAATATTATAGCGCAAATAAAACCGCATCAAATTTTTGCAGCCGGTGATTTGGCCGATCCGCATGGGACCCACAAAGTTTGTTTAGATGCTATTTTTAAAAGTATTGACAACTTAAAACAAGAAGATTTTATGCAAGATTGTCGTGTTTGGTTGTATCGCGGGGCTTGGCACGAATGGGATGTGCCGCAAATAGATATGGCGGTACCTATGAGTCCGGACCAAGTCTTACGCAAACGCAAAGCTATTTTTTACCATGAAACGCAAAAAGACGGTGTGATGTTTCAAGGGAACGACCCGCGTGAGTTTTGGGTAAGGGCAGAAGACCGTAACCATCAAACAGCCGTAAAATACCACCAATTGGGTTTGGCAGACTATGCGGCTATTGAGGCTTTTAAACGGTATTATTTTTAAGTTAGAATAACAGCAAAACTGTTGTTTGTTATTTTAATATTTTTCCTATTATCCCAAAGTTTCACTGGGTCTACAATTCGCCTGTTGTTTAACATGGTGTAAGGTTGGATAATGGATTTTTTATTGTTTATTTATGTTTTTGTTATAGTTGTAATGATGAGGGGAAAACATAAAGTTCAATGCTTAATTTTTTCCGATTGTTTTTTTGCTTTTAGTAGCGCCGGACGCTAAGAAAAATTTTACGTTCATCTTTTAACTTATATTTTTTACCCAGTTTTGTCTTAATTGCCTGCTTAACCCAATTATGTCCCACTTTGCACCCACTTTACACCCACTTTGCTCCGAAGTAGTACTACTATTATTTTGCAATAATTTAATTGCCTTTGCTAACTTGCAATTATAAAATTATCTTTAGTAAATTAAAAACATCCATTATGCAGCCTAAGTCTTATATTTTTCTATTTATTTTACTTTTTTTCTCTTACCTACACGCCCAACCTATGCCTGCGTGGAAAAATTTAATGCCGCAGCCGCAGGAATTACACTTACAAAAGGGGCAATTTGTAGTCGATTCTCTTATTAGGGTGGGCATACCCGACCATGCCAGCCGGCGTGTGCAAATAGCCGCCACCAAATTTATCAGACGCTTGACCAACCGTAGCGGTTTGTTTGTAAAATATGGATTTCCGGTAAGTATAAAAGAGGTTCCGCAGGCCAATATTGTGGTGTATTACAACCGGCTGGGCAAATTACAACTCCACGAAGATGAGTCTTACCAACTGATGATTACTTCTGATAAAATAAAAATAAAAGCTGAAACAGATTTAGGTGTGGTCTATGCCTTTGAAACTTTGTTGCAATTACTTGATAATGATAAAGATACTCATTTTTTTCAAAATTTAAGTATTATAGACAAACCTGATTTTACATGGCGTGGTTTAATGATTGATGCATCGCGGCATTTTGAACCGGTTGGGGTGATTAAGCGCAATTTAGATGCGATGTTGGTAGCAAAAATGAATACATTTCATTGGCATCTGTCAGATGATCAGGGATTTAGAGTGGAAATTAAAAAATACCCACAGTTGATACAAAAGGCATCAGACGGGCAGTATTATACACAGGCACAGATTAAAGATGTTGTGCAATATGCATCGGATAGGGGCATCAGAGTTATTCCCGAAATTGATGTTCCCGGTCATGCAACGGCTTTGGTAACGGCTTTTCCTGAAATTGCCAGTCAAAAACAAAATTACCGGTTAGAACGTAATGCCGGTATTTTCGATCCGACTTTAGATCCGACGAATCCGAAAACTTATGAAGTTTTAGATCAAATCTTTAAAGAATTATCAAAATTATTTCCTTTTGAATATATGCATATCGGCGGGGATGAAAATAGAGGTAAACAATGGAATAATAATGCTGATATTCAAACTTTTATGAAACATAAAAACATTAAAAGCAATCATGAACTACAGACTTATTTTAACGTTAAATTGCAAAAAATTCTTAATAAATACCATAAGAAATTGATGGGGTGGGAGGAAATAAGGACTAAACAAATGCCCAAAACCGCTTTAATCCATGTTTGGCGTGGTAAAGCCGGAGAATCTTTGGTAAAAACCGTTAAAAACGGATACAATGCCGTTTTGTCTAATGGTTTTTATATCGATTTAATGTTACCGGCAGCATCACATTATAAAACACAATTAATTCCTAATAAAGCAAATTTAACACCCGAAGAAAAATCTCGTATTTTGGGAGGTGAAGCCACTATGTGGGGCGAATTAGTTACTCCTTTAACCATTGATTCCCGTATTTGGCCTCGTACTTTGGCCATAGGTGAACGTTTATGGACAAATCCCGAAAAAATAGATATTGATAAAATGTATCAACGCTTGTTTACACAAAGTTATCATCTTGAAGAACTGGGTATTGCACATATCAAAAACAGAGATGTTATTTTAAGAAATATTACTCAAAATCAAGATATTTCATCTTTACAACTGTTAAGCCGGTTATACGAACCACTTAAAGGTTACACTCGTAATAAAGGCGGCACCGAATACCAAACCTATTCTCCTTTTATGCTTTTTGCCGATGCTTGTACCGCTGATGCTCCTGATGCTTTGTATTTTAACCGTTTGGTAAAATCTTATCTGCAATCGCATGCTGTAAAAGATAAAAGGGCAATAGTTAGTTGCTTAAAACGATGGAAAGATAATCATCATAAATTAATGTCTTTGCGTCCCAATCCTAAATTGGTCACTTTATATCCGATGTCTGCTTCTTTAGCCGATTTATCTCAAAGTATGATGCGAATATCTCATAATTTGGAGGATATTGACACTGCTTTTGTAAAGAAGCTCAATACTCAATATCAAAAAGCTTTATATAAGTATAATGATGTAGAGTTGCCTTTGGCAAATTCTTTAAAAGCGTTGATCAATGATTGGTTGTCAGACAAAGGATTAGATGGAATAATAAAATAACAATGTTTATCTTGTTATTTATTGATAACTAATACATTTAAAAATTTCTCGATAACCCCGGGCAGATAATGACAAAATACACCGATACTAAATGAAAATAATTAAAAGAAAGATTGTATAACTGATGTTATTTCACTTTCTTATACCGCCAATAAGAAACTATAGTAAAAATAACGAAAAACCCGATAGCATAATAAATCCAAACGGGAATGGGCACCGGATCACCTGCTGCATATGAGTGCATCCCACTCAAATAAAAATTGACACCGAAAAAGGTCATAATAAGCGTAGCAATAGACCAAAGACTCATGGCGTTGAATATGAATTTTCCACGTAATCCGGGAACAATACGCATATGAAGTATGAATACATAAACCATCATGGAAATCAAAGACCATACTTCTTTAGGGTCCCAGCTCCAATAACGCCCCCAACTTTCATTTGCCCAAACACCGCCTAAGAAAGTGCCTAATGACAAGGTGTAAAGCCCGACAGTCATTGACATTTCATTTATAGAGGTTAATTCGTCTATAGTATCTTTTAATTTTGAGGCATTTTTATCATTTCTAATAATGAAAAGAAACATTACAACAAAGCCCAGTAAGGCGCTTAATCCCAAAAAGCCGTAACTGGAAGTAATCACGGCTACATGTATCATAAGCCAGTACGATTTAAGCACAGGAACCAAATTGGTTACTTCCGGATTCATCATGCTGCCATGGGCAATTCCTAATAAAAATGAAGCAAATATAACGGTAGATGCCAGAGTGAATTTACTCTTTTTGTAGGAAAAAATTAATCCTGCCAAAACGGTTACAAATGCTACAAAAACAACCGCTTCGTATCCGTTGCTCCATGGTTCGTGCCCCGAGATGTACCAGCGCAATCCCATGCCTACAACGTGAGCAGCCATTCCGATGATGGTTAGGATCGTAAGCAATGTCAATAAGCGCTTAATGTTTTTATTATTGGGTTTAAATAAATCTATAAATGCTAAAATCAAAAATATAAAACCTATCAGCATGTAGTAGAATAGCAGTTTTTTAAAAATATTCCACTTGTTATATTTAATTTCCAAATCTATTTTCTTTTGCGGGGGAATTACGGCAGCACCTATTTTTTTTTGGTAATCGCTGATGTAAGAAAGATACTCGTCGGCTTTGCTGTAATCACCGGTTTTCATAGCTTCATTTAATGAGATTAAATACAGTTTATGCATTTGTGTAATCATGGTATCTTTGCCCACCCAAACCTTTTCGTCAAAGCCATTATACCACTTGTTGTTGGGGTCGTCCTTTTTCGGATAAATATGCATCAAACTTCCTTTTAAGGCAGCCAGCCAAATATTAGCTTTTTCATCTAATTTGATGATTTCGTTGTCAGAGGCATCTCTATTGGATTTTTTCTTTCTAAAGGCAGCATTAACTTTGTCTTCTAAAATATACCGGTTGTGCTTATCAAAAAAATGAATAATATCGGTATAGCCGTTTTTATTTATGTTCAATTGATTGGCTAATTGACTCCCCAGTGCATAGCGCATAGTCTTGATAATAGGTTGTTTTGCCCAGAAAGCCGGATGTACTTGTGCCGATAAGACCACTTGCTCGGCTGTTAAGCCTTTATAAGTATCTTTTTTATAGATTTTTCTTAAGACTTCCAAAGCATAAGTATTTATCGGTTTGATACGTCCTTGGTGGTCTTGAATTAATAAATGTCCGAATTTGTCGGCATGGGCTTTGCTTACCGTATTTTTTTCGATATCGGATTGTGCAAAAATATGCGAAGATAAAAGCATAAATAATAATGAAATCCCAAATTTTCTCTTAGAAATAATCTGAACCTTTTCAGACAGTTTTTGAAAACGGGTACCTTTCCAAAATAGGGCTAGAAACATGCCCAATCCCATTAAAAAATATCCGATATAAGTAATTAATGTACCCCAATAGTCATGATTTACGGACAGAATGGTGCCTTTTTCATCTTTGTCGTATGATGCCTGATAAAACCGGTAACCTTTATAATCTAAAACGTGATTCATAAATATGCGATAGTCAAAGGTATGGTCTTTGTCGTGTACGGTTACTTCACTGGCATAGGATGAGGCGGAATTAGTACCCGGATAACGTTTCATTTCAAAGTCTCTTAGTTCTACTTCAAACGGGGTTTTAATTTCTTTGGAACCGTATTTAATAGCAAAATTCAATCCCCCCACTTTGGTAGTTTCGGGCTTAATTACAGCTCCTTGAATGCCCCTTATTTCCAATGTATCAGATTGCCCTTTACTACTGACAGCAATACGCAAAGCATCATATGGATATTTTTCCTGTTCAGGCTTTGGTGCTGTCTCTTTAACAATCTTACCGGTTGCTATTTCGGGCACTACAAACTTGATTTGATCATTAAAATTGTATAATTGCAAGAGTGTAAGTTTTTGAATACTGTCTTTGGGTACTGCGGATATATTTTGTGTTTTCATATCCATCAGTTTACCGTCAAACGGACTTTGAAGTTGATGTTCGCCGTTTTTACTGAAAAAATTGAAGCCACCTTGTACAGGATTGTTAAAACTGAATAAGATATTACGAATATTTTTAATATCTCCGTTTTTTAAGTAATAGTCTTTACGTATTCCTGAACCGGACTCAACTAAATGAAGATAAAGTTCACCGTTTTTGTTTTTTACAAAAGATTCTTTGGCATGAGGAATATAGTCCACAAGCTTGAGCGAAAATGTTTGAGGATTTTTTAATCCGAATTCGTCTGTAACATCAAAATCTCTTGGACTCAGTTTACCCAATAATTGTAAACTTCGTACATATAAACTTCGTTTTTCAGCCGGTATTTTGCTATTGGTTATTTTACTGAAAAGGACTTCCCAATTGTAGTCGCGCTTAATGTCGCCGTTATCTACTTGGGCGGTAATATATGTTTTATCAGAATAGATGACGTCTGTTTTAGTACCTTCACGTATAGGCATGATCCCTTCAAAACTATAATATCGTGTTACAAATGCCCCAAGAAGAATGATGATAAAAGCCAAATGAAACAAAAAGACCGTCCATTTTTCTTTCCGGTACAATCTGAACTTAAAAATATTTCCGATAAAGTTGATTGTAAGTAATAAAAGAATTAATTCAAACCATTTGGCATTGTAAATGATGGCTTTTGCTGATCTGGTGCCAAAATCGTTTTCTACAAAAGTGGCAACTGCCATGGATATGGCAAAAATACCAATCAACACGGCCATAGTTTTAGTACTGTAAATCAGATTGTATAATTTTTTAAACATTTTTATTTGTTT
>Ga0256831_1002089_pt1 | contig 10501 bp, 10 predicted proteins | sample 132544metaG_FD_189087 | JGI IMG/M metagenome (GOLD analysis project Ga0256831, IMG submission 189087) | Hydrothermal vent microbial communities from Lau Basin, Pacific Ocean - 132-544 | ecosystem: Environmental > Aquatic > Marine > Hydrothermal vents | place: Pacific Ocean: Lau Basin | collected... | reverse complement strand
CACAGATCACTGAAAACTAAGCAAGGGGAGAGACGACATATTTGATCGTGAGATCTTTTTGTTTGCGAGGCAGCCGAACGAACGGCTCCTCTTTACTCTAGAAAGGAGGTGATCCAACCGCAGGTTCTCCTACGGTTACCTTGTTACGACTTCACCCCAGTCGCCAATCCCACCGTAGGCGGTAGCCTCCCTTACGGGTTGGCTTCCCGACTTCGGGTGGAATCGACTCCCATGGTGTGACGGGCGGTGAGTACAAGACCCGGGAACGTATTCACCGTGGCATTGCTGATCCACGATTACTAGTGATTCCAGCTTCATGCTCTCGAGTTGCAGAGAACAATCCGAACTGAGAGACGCTTTAAGAGATTAGCTCCACCTCGCGGTATCGCAACTCTTTGTACGCCCCATTGTAGCACGTGTGTAGCCCTGGCCGTAAGGGCCATGATGACTTGACGTCGTCCTCACCTTCCTCCTCCTTGCGGAGGCAGTCTCCTTAGAGTGCCCGGCCGAACCGCTGGCAACTAAGGACGAGGGTTGCGCTCGTTGCGGGACTTAACCCAACATCTCACGACACGAGCTGACGACAGCCGTGCAGCACCTGTGCAGGAGCTCCCCATAAGGGGCACCCCTCCATCTCTGGAGGGTTCTCCTGCATGTCAAGGCCAGGTAAGGTTCTTCGCGTATCTTCGAATTAAACCACATGCTCCACCACTTGTGCGGGTCCCCGTCTATTCCTTTGAGTTTTAATCTTGCGACCGTACTCCCCAGGCGGAACACTTAATCCGTTAGGTGCATCACCGGGGCAACGAGTGCCCCGACGACTAGTGTTCATCGTTTAGGGCGTGGACTACCAGGGTATCTAATCCTGTTTGCTCCCCACGCTTTCACGCCTTAGCGTCAGTAATGTCCCAGCAGATCGCCTTCGCTTTCGGTATTCCTAGTGATATCTACGGATTTTACCCCTACACCACTAATTCCATCTGCCCCTTCCATACTCTAGCTTGGCAGTTTCAAGTGCAGTTCTACAGTTAAGCTGTAGGATTTCACACCTGACTTACCAAGCCGCCTACGCGTCCTTTACGCCCAGTGATTCCGAGTAACGCTTGCTCCCCCCGTATTACCGCGGCTGCTGGCACGGAGTTAGCCGGAGCTTATTCATCGGGTACCGTCATCTTCTTCCCCGATAAAAGGAGTTTACACACCGAAATGCGTCATCCTCCACGCGGCGTTGCTGCATCAGAGTTTCCTCCATTGTGCAATATTCCTCACTGCTGCCTCCCGTAGGAGTCTGGTCCGTGTCTCAGTACCAGTGTGGCTGATCATCCTCTCAAACCAGCTAGGCGTCATTGGCTTGGTAGGCCGTTACCCTACCAACTACCTGATACCATATAGGCCGATCCCACAGCGGAAATCCGTTTCCCAACTCTACTTGTGTAGAGAAGGAGTATGGGGTATTAATCACCGTTTCCAGTGGCTATCCCCCTCTGTGGGGCACGTTACCTATACCTTACTCACCCGTGCGCCACTCGTCAGCGGGGTGCAAGCACCCCCTGTTACCGTTCGACTTGCATGTGTTAGGCACGCCGCCAGCGTTCACTCTGAGCCAGGATCAAACTCTCCATAATTGAATCGTTTAATCTTACTCAAGAATTTACTCTTGGCTTAATTTTTGAAATAATCACTCACTATATATATTGCATATACAGCAAGTGTTACCTCGGAATCGTTCTATACTCTATCCTGTTAACAACAGAATGAGAATAGACGGTTTCTTTATGTCTTAGTTTTATAAAAGAAAAAGACTTGTCGTCTCTTCCCCTTGCTTAGTTTTCAATGATCTCAAACGCTCTTGACCAACTCGGTCTCCGTTTGTGGAGGGGAATTATAGAGAAAGTATGCTTAAATGTAGCTTAAACGCAAGAGGCGTATTGAAGTTTTTTCACAATTTATAAATCAATAACGATTATCAACGATTATCCTAGTACTAGTACAAGTTATAGTTTCGATGTTGACAATTAATCTCAAAAAGAAACATCATGAGCACTTCGTTTATTTAAAAACATTACAGTTTTGCAGCAGCACTTTTAGTTGGTGGAAATTTAGATGATTTCAAACTGTAGCAGTTCGTTTGACAGTTCATTTGACAATTGGATTCAAAAACAAATAAGCAAACAATTATCTTCATATATTTTCCGTATATTCCCGTTCCTTTCCATCTATCAATTTCGAACAGAAAAAATACAATTTAAAATATAAATGGTAAGCCTATATTTTTTATGTTATCCTTTCATAAGTTCAATTGGCTTATAATTCTATTAAAAAAAGGACTTTTTCATGCATCTTAGTAAAACATCCAAGTACGCTATCAAACTACTGACATATATGGCCACTCAAGATGATGATATATTTAAGTCCAAAGAACTCTGTGAAGAACTTGATATTCCCTATAAATATCTGAGCGCTATTATAACGAACCTTTCTAAGAATGGTATCATCCACTCTTCAAAAGGCCGTAACGGCGGCATCACATTTACAAAAAACCTCGATGAGATCACATTGAAAGATATTATCGATATAACCGAAAGCACAGATATTCATCAATGTATTATGGGCTTTGGCGCTTGTCAGGAGCATGAGAAATGTCTGTTGCATGATACATGGAAAGAACCAAAAGAGAGCGTCGTGAACGATTTTCTCGCACAGACCCTTCAAGATATAAAAAACTCCGCTTCCTGAATTACGGGTAAAATTTATCTTCTTTAATAAAATATTCTATATTTAAATAGAATACATGCTATAATTCGGACTAAATTACTCTTAATTAAAACACAAGGAGAAAAAAATGAGTACATTACCTGCAAATGCAACAGAAATACAAATCGAAGGGTCTACAGTTCCTTTCTATACTTTCGAAGAAGATGGAGTAAACTATCTCTATTTCGATACATCAAAAACAGGTCACCCTGAACCGATGGTAAATGCGATGGCTGGTTTAAAAGCGCTCAAAGATGGTCAAAAGCTTATCATGATCAACCACAAAGCACCTATGGGTCTGCTTCCAAAGATAGAGGCTGATTTCGACTATGAGATCAAAGAGCTTGAAAACGGACTTTTTCAGATCACTTTTTCCAAAAAGAGTGATGCAAAAGGTGCAACTGATTTCAACGACACAGCCTGTAACGGCTAAAAGGAACAGTTGTGGCAGTCTCGACCGACTTCGCTCCGCCTTTTAAACTTATAGCACCCTACTTTGTTTTGGGTGTTCTCGACATGTTCATCGCGATTCTACTGCTTTTAAATGTCGATGTCACTTCAATAACACAGACAGATGCAACGACAATAGCATGGGTGCATCTCTTTTTGCTCGGGTTTGTAATGATGGTGATATTCGGTGCGATGGCACAGCTTGTTCCAGTCGTTCTGGAAGTTGGTCACTTCGCAGTGGATCTCTACTACATTATCTATCCGCTGCTTTTTGTCGGCTCGTTCATGATGAGTTATGGATTTTTATTTGCTCCCGGTGTTCTGCCATATGGTGGAGTTGTCGTTCTGATCTCACTGCTGGTCTTTATTTTCGAGACTTTCATGACGATAAACAAGGTCAAAAAGTTCAACACCGTCATGACAAGCGTCGTCATTGCAAATGTTTTTCTTCTGTTGGGACTCATCGTCGGCATCACAATGGCACTTGGCTATGCGGGTGAGATAGAGGTGAACCTCTCCTGGCTGCTGCGTGCACATGTTTATTTGGTATTGTTTGGCTATGTGGGCATTACGATCATGGGTATCAGCATGGTACTGCTACCTATGTTCTGGCTCAGCCACAGCTTTAGCTGGAAACCTGTCAAGACAGCATTATGGCTTCTGAGTACAGGAGTGGTGCTTGTACTTTTTGCGGCACTGTTTGAAACAGAGATGCTTGCCTACGCAGGGTATACTCTGTCCCTACTCTCGCTTGGATTTTATATCTATCAGATATACATCATCTACAAAACGAGAGTACGCATCGAGAACGACATCTACAAGAGAGCGCTTGTCTTTTCCTACATAAGTTTCGTCGTTGCACTCGTTTTGGGGGCTGTCGGCTTTTTGGCAGAGAGTGAGCGTGTATTCGTCGCTGCGGGTTTCCTTGCACTGCTTGGGTTCGTTACCTTTTTGATAGTGGGACACCTCTACAAGATCGTTCCTTTTTTGGTCTGGTATCAGCGATTTTCCGATCTTGTCGGCAAGCAAAAAGTACCCATGCTTGCCGATATGGTACCTGCACGCAGCGCACTCTTTGGGTATGCCTTCAATACAACAGGAGTTACACTCGCAACACTTGGTATACTCCTTGGCTCGAATGCGATCTTTCACGCAGCGGTAAGTTTCCTGCTTATTGGCAGCGTTTTTGTCGTCAAAGATATATTTTATATGATAAATTTCAAAGGATAAGCAATGGTAAGTAAAGAAGATATCTATAAAGCGATCTCAACTGTCAAAGACCCTGAAGTGGGCTTCAATCTTGTTGAGATGGGACTGATCTACGATGTGGATTACAATCCCGAAACAAAACACGTTCAAGTCACTATGACACTCAGTACAAAAGCCTGTCCGCTGCATCAAATGATACTCCAATGGGTAGAAGAGGCAGTTCTAAGAGAGTTACCGGAAGTGGAGTCGGTGGACATCACTTTGGTCTGGGAGCCTGCTTGGAATATTTCTATGGCGGATGACAATGTCAAAAAAGCTTTGGGAGGGGGTGTCTAAACACACTCCTTAACCAAAAAAATTACTTATTGGGAATTTTCGGAGGAAAATTTTTCAAAGCTTTCTCTATAGCTTCTTCTATATATTTTTCTCTCTCCTGTGGTGATTTTCTCTGTTTGATCTCATCTTTTACAACAACTCTATAGACTGTTTGATTGATCTTTGGATCATACGCATCGATAACCAGTTTCCCCTCTTCATAATTATAACTTCTTGGAGTGCTTATAACCATACCGCCGTATCTTCCGTATCCAACCAACTGATAGTCGGTGTATATCTCTGTTTTGTTAGTAACATTGAGATGAAACAAAAAAACAAGATCTGCTTTTGACGGCTGAGTCTGCATAAGCCCTTTCTTTCGAAGTACTTTTATCATAGCTTTTTCTATCCGTTTTATCGTCAATCCGTCTTCGCCCTCTTTTTGTTTATGCACTATTGCAAAAGTTTTCACTTTTGAAAAGTCATAAGAGGGATCATAATCGTTTTGCACTTCAAGCGTGGAACACGCTCCAAAAAGGAGTGTAAAAAACAGTAAGAGAAAAAAACGCATCTCTTACTCGCAATAAGTAGCCAACAACCCTTCTTTAAGAGCGTTATAGGTTTCTTCTCCTTTGAGCTTCTTGACGATGCTCAAAGCAAAACAAAGCGCAGTCCCCGGTCCACGTGAAGTCATGACGTTTCCATCTTCCACAACCATTGCCGCATCGCCCATGTAACCTGGTTTGCCAATATCATTTTCCACAGATGGGTAGCAGGTATACTTTTCTTTCAGAACTCCTGCTTTGTTGAGTGCAAACGGTGCAGCACAAATAGCGCCTATCTGTTTACCTTTGGCATCCATCTCTTTGAGAATACGCTGAATGTTGGGATCCTCCGCCAAAGCATGTGTTCCACCCCATCCTCCGGGAAGCACGACCATATCCAAACTTTCCGAGTCGACATTAGGCACTGTTGTGTCTGCTTCAATCTTGATACCGTTGGCACCCGTTACAAGTTTGTTACTGTCAAGTGCCGCCACTATCACTTTGATATCTGCGCGTCTGAGCACATCGATAATGCTCACTGCTTCAATCTCCTCAAATCCGTTAGCTAAAGGAACCAAAACTTGACTCATTTTCTCCTCCTACTATAATTTTACTGGAAATATATTATCAAATTTTTACCTAATAGTGGATATAATCCCTAAAACTTTATAAGGAATTCTCCTTTATGATCGATTATGAAAAAGTAAAGCCCTATCTTTTCAAATTTCAGCCCGAGACCGCTCACCATATAGCTGAGACGGTTCTGAGAATGCCAAATATTTGTCAAATACCTTTCAACGGATTTTTAGAGTCACACTTTATCGACGATCCTCTATTGCATCAGGAACTTTTTGGTAGAACCTTCTACAACCCTGTAGGTTTGGGAGCCGGATTTGACAAAAACGCAACGATGATCCGAGGAATACAGATCCTCGGATTTGGATTTACCGAGATAGGCACAGTCACCCCACTCCCCCAAGCAGGAAATCCAAAACCCCGTATGTTCCGTCATGTTGAAGAAAAAGCCATTCAAAACGCAATGGGTTTCAACAACGACGGAGCATACAAAGTGCACAAGCGCGTCAAAGAGCGTTATCCTTTCTCTACACCTATAGGCATCAATATCGGTAAGAACAAGATCACACCTGAGAGAGAAGCCATTAGTGACTATACGAAGCTGCTTCGCACTTTTAAAGGGCTTGGAGATTATTTCGTCATCAATATCTCCTCCCCAAACACTCCTGGACTACGTGATCTGCAAAACGAAGAATTTATAAAAAGGCTTTTCGGTGAGGCAAAAGAGATCACAGATACACCTATACTGCTTAAAATAGCACCCGACATGAGTGAAGAGGATGCAGTTAGTCTCACCTCCTTTGCCGTAGAATGCGGAGCTGATGGCATTATCGCTACCAATACGACGATAGATTACTCTCTTGTCAAACATCCAAAAGATATCGGAGGTCTTAGCGGAGCGGTACTTAAAGAGAAGAGTTTTGCCATCTTTGAAGCCGTAGCCAAAGAGCTTTACGGTAAAACGACGCTGATATCCGTCGGTGGCATCGACAGCGCGGAAGAAGCCTATCGACGCATCAAGGCGGGAGCAAACCTCGTTCAGATCCTCAGCGGTCTTGTTTTTTACGGCCCCGATATGGTCCGCGATATCAATCTCGGACTTATAAAACTGCTTAAAGCCGATGGATACGGCAATATCACCGAAGCAATCGGAGCGGATAGAAAATGAAAAAAACTTTACTACTACTTTTAACATTAGGGAGTCTTATGGCATCAAGCTTACCAAAATACTACACGAAAACTCTTGCAAACGGCCTCGAAGTCGTCGCCATACCATTGCACAACGACAGCGATGTCGTAAGTACGGATATCTTCTACAAAGTCGGAAGCCGTAATGAAGTTATGGGAAAAACAGGCATAGCACACATGCTCGAACATTTGAATTTCAAATCGACTAAGCACCTCAAAGCGGGAGAGTTCGACCGTATCGTCAAAAGTTTCGGGGGTGTAAACAATGCCTCTACAAGCTTTGACTATACCCACTATTTCATCAAGTCAAGCAGCCAAAACATGGGCGAATCGATGCATCTCTTCGCTGAACTGATGGCGAACCTCAAACTTGATGACAAAGAGTTTCAGACAGAACGTGAGGTCGTAGCTGAAGAGCGACGCTGGAGAACCGACAACTCTCCTATGGGTTATCTTTACTTCAGAATGTTCAACAACGCCTATATCTACCATCCGTATCATTGGACTCCAATAGGCTTTATGAACGATATCAAGACATGGACTATCGATGATATCAGAGAATTCCACAGAACCTATTATCAACCAAACAACGCAGTACTTATCGTCACCGGCGATATAGAACCCGAAAAAGTCTTCACTCGGGCTGAAAAAGAGTTTGGCACTATCAAGAACCATACGGAAGTACCTCCGGTAAAATTTGTCGAGCCCGAACAGGATGGACCGAAACGAATCACCATATACAAAGAGTCACAAGTGGAGATACTTGCCATATCTTTTCATATTCCGAACTTTCAATCTCCCGATCAGGTTGCATTGAGTGTTTTAAGCGAAGTTCTCTACTCCGGAAAAAGCTCACGTCTTTATCAGGAACTTATCCAGAAAAAACAGCTTGCCAATCAGATATACGCATACAATATGGAAAATACGGATCCGGGGCTTTTTATATTTCTTGCCATCTGCAACCCTGGTGTCAAAGCTGAAACAGTAGAAAAAGAGCTCATCGAACAGATAGAAAAGATTAAAAAAGAGGGTGTAAGCAAAAAAGAGCTCGAGAAGGTCAAAATTAATACAAAAGCGGATTTTATCTATTCACTTGAGAGCTCAAGCTCCGTTGCGAATCTTTTTGGAAGCTATATTGTAAGAGGAGATATTGAACCACTATTACATTATGAAGACCGTATCAACGCCATCACGACCGACACCGTCCAAAAAGCTGCTCAAAAATACTTCGATTTTGACCACTCAACTACTGTAATCCTGCGAAAAAAAGACTAAAGAAAGAAGAGGGTCAATCCCTCTCAAATGCATCGGACTTTTTTATCCACATCTCTTTTTTCGCTTTTGTCCATTTTCTGTCGACAAAATAGCCCGTTATTTTTATCCATTCACCAGACTCTTTATAGGAGGTAAAGGAGCGTCCTTTTTCCCATGTATCGATTTTTTTTCCGTTTGGCTTGTCGTAAACAGGTGCTTTTTTGAGTGTTCTGAAAGTTTTTGGATGTGTTATTACAATTTTGAAGTTCTCTTTTACAAGTACCCTGCCGTTTTCATCCAAATCCAAATGAGTCTGCTTGTGTTTCTGCTGCAGTATGACTACAGGCGAAGTTTGGTTGTCATCTGTACAATTTTTGCTCTCTTTAAGCTTTTTCAGTTTCTCGTTTTGCACTCTTTTTTTCTTGTTTGTCTCTTTTTTGAGAGTCTCTATCTCTTGTCTCAATTTGAGCGTTTCTTTGGACTTGCTTGCGAGTCTCTCTTTTAAACTTTGGATTTGCTTCTCGAGCATCTTGATTTGTGTAGACAATTCCTTTATTTTCTTTTTCTCGGCGCGCCGCATCGTTGCAAGTTTTTTCGCCGACGCTCTCTTTTCTACATCTTTTTTCGGCGGTTTCGAGGAAAACTTGCAGAGTTTGAGTTCTTCTTCACACTTCTCAAACCCAAGCCGTAAACTTGTCACCTCTTTTACCAAAGTGTTGATGCGTTCAATCTCATCCCCGTAGGCAAATACACTCAAGAGGCAACAAGCTGTCAACATCTTTTTCATGACTTCTTCCTCCTGTGCAGTTTGGCTCCCATCTCCAGATGATGTGTGTATGGAAACTGATCAAAAACAGCCATCTTTTCAACCTCATGGGTTTGAGAAAGTATTTCGAGATCTCTTAAAAGTGTCTCCGGATTGCAGGATATATAGATAATATTTTCAAATCGTGAGACGAAACGACAGCTTTGTTCATCCATTCCTGCTCTGGGCGGATCAACAAAGACCGTCGAAAAATTGTAGCTGTCTATATCGATATGTTTCATACGATTGAACTCCCGAACACCGTCAAGCGCCTGTGTAAACTCTTCTACACCCATTCGTACGAACTCAATATTGTGTATGTCGTTAAGCTGCATATTTTCTTTTGCCGCGGCAATGGATGATTTGGATATCTCCGTGGCCAGCACTTTTCGAAATTTCGTCGCAAAAGGGATGGTAAAATTCCCCGCTCCGCAATAAAGCTCAAGTAGATCTTCTTCGCTTTCCCGTAACCCCTCAATCGTCCACTCGATCATTTTTTGATTGACAGAAGGGTTTGGTTGGGTAAAACTGTTTTCTATGTGTTTATATAGAAACTCTCTGCCGTTTACTAAAAGTTTTTCTATGACGTAATCTTTGCCAATTACCACTTTTTGTTTTCTGCTTCTGCCAATAAGGTCTATGGATAGCTCGTGAGCAAGTTTCTGCGCTTTTTGCCTCCATACATCGTCAAGACGTCTGTGGTAGAGAAAAGATACGACCATATCCCCTTCACTCGAGCTTAAAAAGTCGCATCCAAAAAGTTTTTCTCCAAGCTCGTATCGTGAAATCGCATCCAAAAGCTCTGGCATAAGTTTTGCGATATGCTCGTTGACCTGAGGACATTCATCGATACAAAGAGGACGCTTGTCTATACCGGTCATAGCGTAGCTCAGCGTATCACCGCTGTGCCAGATACGAAACTCGGCACGTGCGCGATAATGTTCACTTTTGCTTGGAAATGTATCGAAAGGCTTGTCGTAAAAAGGCTTGAAACGTTTTGCGTTTTCTGCAACTTTGTGCTTCAACTGTGCTTCATATCCACCCTCGTAGAGTCTACACGAACCACACTCTCCAAAATATTTACAATCCAAATCCACTCTCCTACTTTACAGCTGCCACAAGATTGCCTATAAGCAGATTCCATCCGTCTATAAGTACGAAAACAAGTATCTTAAAGGGCAGTGAGATCATAACCGGAGGCAACATCATCATACCCATCGACATCAAAATAGACGCAACGACCATGTCTATGATAAGAAAAGGCAAAAAGAGCAAAAACCCAATCTCGAAAGCAGTTTTGAGCTCACTGATGAGAAAGGCGGGAATAACGACTGAAAGTGGAACATCTTTGATAGATTTTGGATTTGGAAGATGTCTTATGCGGACAAACAGCGCCAAATCCTTT
>Ga0256831_1002088_pt1 | contig 10514 bp, 11 predicted proteins | sample 132544metaG_FD_189087 | JGI IMG/M metagenome (GOLD analysis project Ga0256831, IMG submission 189087) | Hydrothermal vent microbial communities from Lau Basin, Pacific Ocean - 132-544 | ecosystem: Environmental > Aquatic > Marine > Hydrothermal vents | place: Pacific Ocean: Lau Basin | collected... | reverse complement strand
AGGTAGTGGTAAAACCCGTTTTATTGCCCATATGGCGGCCAAACTGAGTCTGCCTTTATTTACGGTCTCCTGTCACGATGACTTAACAGCTTCGGATCTGGTCGGGCGATATTTGATTGGCGATGGTGAAACCATCTGGAATGATGGTCCTTTAACTCGAGCGGTAAGAGATGGCGGTATCTGCTACCTTGATGAGGTGGTTGAAGCCCGTAAAGATACCACTGTGGTGATTCATCCTCTAACTGATGACCGGCGTATTCTGCCTATTGATCGTACTGGTGAGACCTTGCATGCACCGGACAATTTTATGCTGGTTATTTCTTATAATCCCGGTTATCAAAGCATGATGAAGGGCTTAAAACCCAGTACCCGTCAGCGTTTTATTTCCATGAGTTTCAATTATCTTAAAGCAGCTCAGGAACAGACTGTTATTGAAAAGGAAACCGGTATTGACAGTCATATGGCAAAAAAACTGGTGGCTATGGCCAATGCCCTGCGTCAGCTGAAAGATCATGATCTTGAAGAAGGGGCGAGTACCCGTCTGCTGGTTTATACCGCAAGGTTGATCAAGTCCGGTTTCGATCCGGTTGAGGCCTGTCTGGCTGGCCTTATTGAACCTTTAAGCGATGAAAATGATGTGGTCAGTGCGCTGATGGAAGTGGTTTATGCATCATTTGGCAAGTAACTGAATATGGAAGAACAGGTCGGTCAGATATGGGACAAGCTGGTTACTCGTATCTCGGAAAAAAATTTTAAGGAATCAGCTGTTCAACTGTCTGAAGTCAGTAAACCTCTGGGTATTTTTTTCCGCGCTCTGGGGGGGGATAATGGTTTGCGTATTGTGGAATCTACGGCTACCCTGCATTATGCCAAACGTAACTGGAAACAGAAACTGGCAGGTACCGGAAAATATATTGAATTAAGCTGGCAGGATGAGGATACTCTGCATCTGCCCAAACAAATTGCTGTTTTTCCAGATATCGATTTGAATAAAGATTTATATTACTGGCTGGCAGCCATCAGTGCCCAGGTATTTGAAAATCCGTCAGCAAGAACCAGAGGTATACAGGGCTGGTTTGTTTCCTGTCAGACTCTGACTCAGCAGATTCTTGAGCGTTTTCCCGGATTAACATCTCGCTATCATCGTCTGGTACAGGCTTATCTGGACATTCGCAATATGGATGTTCAGTTACCCGATATAGAACAGGCTCAGGAAGATGCTATTGTCCAGGCATTAAGTGAGCCTGGGAGTATCGATACGATTCCCACCACGTCGTTTGCTCCCAGGCCTGTGCTGCTCTGGCCGCATCCGAATCCGCCGGAAGTGGCAAATTTTAGTAAAAAAGATGTCCCCGAAAATGAAGACGATAATCAGTCCGAACCATCCAGACCTAATAACACGGATAAGGAAAATAAGCGCCGTAATGCTGAGCGGGTGGATATGCCCGATGGTAAGGATGGCTTGATCCTGCACCGTTTTGAAAGTATTTTTGGTTTTGGTGAATTTTTAAATATTAATCGCAGTACAGATGATGATGAGGAAGCAGATCAGGATTCAGCGGATCAAAATGCCGATGATATGGACTTCCTTTCTGTTGCCAGGGACAATCAGGCTAAGGGCGGCAAGGTTAAATTTGATCTGGATCTGCCGGCAGATTCGGTGGATGAAGTGGTTCTGGAAAGTGATATAAAATTACCGGAATGGGACTATAAAAAACGGATCCTGCAAAAAGATTATTGCTCGGTTATTAATTTTGTTCACAATGCCGGAGCAGAGGGTGTGTTACCTGAAAATCTTCGTCGTACCGCCAGAAAATTACGTCAGCAGCTGGAAGCACTGACTACAAAGCGCGTTTGGCACCGGCATCAGAGTGAAGGCAGTGAGCTGGATCTGGATGCCTATATTAATTATGTGGGAGAGCGCTTCAGCGGACATAAGGTAGAGCAACCTGATTTATACCAGCAGTTACGTTCCAGTGAACGGGACTTATCCTGTTTATTACTGGCAGATTTTTCTCTTTCTACCGATACCTGGCTGTCCAATGAGGCCCGTATTATTGATGTGATCCGTGATTCACTGTTTTTATTCAGTGAAAGTTTAAGAAATACCGGCGATCAATTTGCTATCTATGGTTTTTCTTCCCGTAATCGGGGGCATATCCGTTTTAATACCCTTAAGGCATTTGGTGAAGCCTATAATGGTCTGGTTCGTTCCAGAATACAGGCCATTAAGCCGGGTTTTTATACTCGAATGGGGGCGGCTATACGTTATGCAGCCAGTAAGCTGGAAATGCAGGACTCACAGCAGCGTCTATTATTGATCCTTACTGACGGGAAACCTAATGATCTGGATCGTTATGAGGGTCGTTATGGTGTAGAAGATACCCGGCGGGCTATTCATGAAGTAAAAGCGCAGGGTCTGCAGACCTTCTGTATTACAATTGATGATCAGGGCGGGGAATATCTACCGCATATTTTCGGTAATAATGGTTATACCATTATCCGTAAACCTGAGCACCTGCCTCAGAAACTGCCAATTTTATACGCCAATCTGACTACCAATCCGGCGTAATGATTTATTTTTGACTCCGGCAGCTTATAGCCATTATAATACCTTATCAAATTACTAAGGATTTAATGAGTGCATTATGGCTGAAATACCTGATTACAACCTGGATTGTCAGAAATGTCATGTTCAATACAAACTGGACGATGTGGCATTTGATAAAACTTGTCAGAATAAACACATTTTTTTGTTTATCTGCCCCGAATGTGGAGATTATAAAGCTACCGCAATGGCCAATGTACCCCAGGAATTGTGGCAAAAATTTGTTCCTGCAGACGAACTGGATGATTTATTTCAAAAATACGCCGATGCCATGAAAAGTCATTAGAAATTTCCTGATTCTTTGCATTTATAATCCTGCTTAACGCTTAACATTATGGTGGTTACCATACTTCATAAGGTTAAAAAAAACAGCCCAGCTTTGTCATATTTCAGGCTCCTGGTAAATATCTTTTTCATTGAGCGTATTAGCATATCCTCTGTCAGTGCCATTGATGTGTTTAACCAGCCAGTTTTTTAGAAAGTTTAAAGCATCAACTATGGTATCATCTGAGTCTTTCTGATATTCATTGAGCAGATGGTCTACCTTATCGATAAATTGCTGATGCTGCAGCTTGTGAGCTTCCAGATCAGGATAGTCATTATCTGCCATTAATTGTTCTTCACGAGCAAAGTGAGTTTTGGTGTAATCAATTAATTCATCCAGCGCCTTTTGTTCAAACTCTTTACTGGTATAATAGTGCACAGCGGTTTGCAGCTGGTTAATAAGGTCCAATAATTTTTTATGGTCATTGTCCATGGCTTCAATACCCACACTGTATTCGTCTTTCCAGGTTATATACTGGTTTGAGATCATTTTATTGTGGATAAAAGGAATGGCGACCAGAATGGTCAGCATGATCCAGGGCAGGGGATGAGTGGGACCCATTAAAAAGCCCAGTCCAACCAGAACAATAGCTGCCATGGATAATAGCATCAGACCCAATGTTCCCATTGACTTGAACATTTGTTCTCCTAAAAAAAACAATATGTGTTTGGTATATGTTTAATGACTTGTGCCTTCTTCGAGATGGGTTTTGTTATAGACATTATATTTCCCGGAAGGTTTTTTCATTGGCAGACGTTTCACCTCTTTCAATGTCTGAGCATCATAGACAATAATGGCTCCGTCGTTTTCCCAGATACTTAACAGAGCATAACGCCCATCCTTGGTAAATTCAACATGTGCCGAGGTTTTTCCCGGTTCAGGTTTGAGTGTTTTAACAATTTTCAGTGTTTTTTTATCAATGATGTGAACCAGATCCTTATTGGGACCAAAAAAAACATCAACCCAGGCATAAGGACTTTTTTTATGGCTGCGCATAAAGAATCCAGGGCCTTTGGTTTTAATTTTTTTAATAATTTTCCAGTTCCGGGTATCAATAATAGAGACCAGTCCTTCTTTAATATTGGGGGTGGCAATAACCCGGGTATCTTTATATTTCCAGCTGATACCGGAACTGAGATGCGGCATACCGGGTAAGTCAATATCAGCTATCTTTTTGCCTGAGGCCAGACTGATAACCTGCCCCCCCTGGGGGTGCTGTTCACCTTCGGGACGGGCAGCACCGATAATATGTTCATAGCTTTGATCAAAGAAAAAATCATCCAGATAGTTATTTAACTCAATACGCCGGATCTTAAAAGAAGGAGGTTTATTGTCCGATGTTTTATTGTTATAGGGGATCTCCCAGACCTCTGGAAAATCCTTTAAGGCCAGGATAAAGCTTTTGCGTGGTGCCGCTGTATAAACCGCACTGACTCTGGAACTTTTGCCTTGATCGTTGACAACCGGAATAAGCTTAACAGGTGATAAATTCCGGGCATCGAGTATAACTGCAGTATGCGGAAGGGTATTGCCGGCAATAATATATTTGCCATCATCGGATACCGCCAGGTTCCGGGTATTAATACCTACCCGGATATCGGCAATAACTTTTAGATTGTATATATCAAATTTGGTGATCCAGCCGTCACGGGAAGCAAAATAAACATAACGCCCATTTTTGGAGTATTTAGGACCGCCGTGTAGAGCGTTATGACTTTTAAAACGATATATCGGTTCAAATTTGTCACCGTCAAGCAGAGTAACATGATGATCCCCCGTTTCCACCACTAAAAATAGATTTTGCATATCAGCCTTGAATACGGGGGTATTTCCCAGGCTTTCAGGTGGATTAGTTATGGTATGACTGTTTATAATTTCAGTCATTCCCCATTTGGGTTTTTTGTCAGGTCTGGTATAGATATAATCCACCAGAGTTTTAATTTGCGGATTGGAAAGCGTTGCCTTAAACGATGGCATTTGTGTGGCTGCACGACCATTTTTTATAACTTGTTCTGCGCTAGCAGGTTTCAGGCGTTTAAAACTTTGTGGGATCAGCGGTGGACCGATCAGGCCCAGGCGATCCTGGCCATGGCAACTGGCACAGTGCTTTTTGAATAGCTTTATTGCAGTATCATTTCCCATGTTGGGGGCAGCGGTAACAATTGGGCTGAATAACAAGGTGCCAATAAGGAAAAGAGAAATTTTTTTTATCATTTTTTGTTGGCTCAAGGTTAAATTATAGACTTGTTCTTCAATTGATGCTTTTGACCTTTGTCAACGGGAAAAGCTTATATTCCGATCTCTTTATCGGTTAAATAACAGGCCGGATCTTCTGCCCAGAAATTTCCGGTAGTCTGCCAGGCTCTGACCCGGGTATTGCCATTACATATATTTAAATACTGGCATCGAGCACAACGTCCCTCAACCGGGCGAGGATGTTGTTTCAGGCCAGCCATTAAAGGGTCGCTGGTATCCTGCCAGATTTGTGAAAAAGGCCGTTCACGGACACTGCCCAGATCGTAATTCCACCACATGGTATCGGGATGAACTTTACCCAGATTATCTATATTGGCAATATTGACACCGGAGGAGTTTCCGCCCCATTGATCCAGCCGGGCCTTAATTGCGTCAGCCTGTTCAGGATAATGTTCCTTAACCCAGTGGTAAAGATACAGACCATCTGCATCATTATTACCGGTTACATATTCCCTGTGAATGCCCTGTTTTAATTCATTGATACAATGTTCAAATAATAAGTCCAGGGATTTACGAGTGGCAATATGATAGACGTCATCTTCACGATTTTTATTACCCCGTCCGGCATAATTGAGATGTGAGAGATAAAATTTATCCACACCTTCATCTTCCATTAGCTGTAATAGATCCGGAAGTTCATCGGCATTATCCTGAGTCAGGGTAAAACGCAGACCGACTTTAATATTATGATCTTTGCACAGGCGAATACCCTGCATGGATTCCTGATAGGCACCTTGTTTACGACGAAAGATATCATGAGTCGCTTCCACACCATCAATACTGATCCCGACATAGTTATAATTAACATCGGCAATCTGCTGAATATTTTTCTGAGTAATCAAGGTGCCATTGGTGGACAGCCCCACATAAAAACCCATTTTTTTTGCTCGGTGTGATAGTTTAAAAATATCATCTCTAAGCAATGGCTCACCACCGGAGAGGATTAATACCGGTACTCCAAAGGCTTTTAAATCATCCATCACAGTAAAGACTTCCTGAGTGGATAATTCACCCTTAAAATGAGTGTCCGCTGAAATAGAATAACAATGCTTACAGGTCAGATTGCAGCGACGGATTAAGTTCCAGATCACCACTGGACCGGGTGGGTTTCGTTTTGGCCCCAGAGGAGTGGGGTTTAAAACTTCATTAAGGTATTGGGAAATTCTGAACATAGATTTGTTTCTATTAATAGGCCTGGTAAACCCAGCACCTCGCCTTAAAAGACGAGGTTTTTGGGAAATAGTTATCAACTCTGCTATCCTCGACCTTAAGGACGAGGTATTATGAGGTGCTAGGTAAATTTATTTTGTTAGTGAAAGTGAGATTATACTCGCAGTAACTGCTTTTGGATACGGATTTTAAGCGTTTACTGTCAGTCTTTTTCTTTTAACCGCAATCCGGTCTTTTTTAAAATCTGTTTACTGTACAATAATTCATAACCGGCACAATGTTCACCCAGTAAATCCACGATCTGAGCTACTTTTTCGCTGACTTCCTCTCTGCTTTTACCATGCAGCATGGCAAACAGATTATATGGCCATTCCGGTAAAAAACGGGGGCGCTCATAACAATGGCTGACAAAGGGCAGAGCACCGAGTAATTCACCCAGTTCCCCGATTTTATCATCCGGCACATTCCAGACTGACATGGCGTTAGCTTTATAACCCAGTTTATAATGATTGGGTACCGCACCTATACGGCGAATCTGGTTATTGTCCAGCATGGCCTGCAGACGCAGTTTTACTGTTTTAGTTTCAATCCCCAGATCACGTGCAATGACCGCATAGGGTTCTTTAACCAGCGGCAGGCCTGATTGGGTGGCAGTAATGATCTGCCTGTCCAGTTCATCCATCATTTATATTCACTTATGCCTGAAAGTGCAGTCCGACAAAAAATTCCTGCAGTTTGGGCATATTGTACACTTTTAAACCGGTTTTTTCTTCAATAGCCTGATTAGTTTGTGCTATCTGCTCTGCTGATTCTGTGGCCAGTACAAACCACATATTAAACTCATGATCGCGTTCATAATTATGAGCCACTTCAGGGAACTCATTAACAATTCGGGTTATTTCTTCAAAACGGTCAGGAGGGACCCGTACGGCACAAAGACTAAAACTGCCGCCCAGTTTCTGAATATCATACATAGGGCCAAAACGGGTTAGAATTTTATTTTTAAGCAGACATTCCAGTCGTTGTAATAAATTATCTTCGGTAATGCCTATTTTTTGTGCTACCTCCCGGTAGGGGCGGTCGCTGATGGGGAAACTACCCTGTAGAGTATTTATTATTCGACGATCAATCTCATCCATAGGCATGGCGGACTACCAGCGGGAAGCTGAAATCATTTTTATCATCAAGGGGTGTTTGAGACGTTGCAGCAGATAAACTCGGCTGTTCAGAACTGGAAAATTTGTCAGGATCAATATAACGTGCTCCGCGCTGTTTAAAACGGCGGGTGCTGAACAGTGGTTGATAGTTAATATCCTGTAATTCCAGTAAGTCTACAATATCTTCCAGTCGCTGCAGTACTGATGCTCTGTCTTTACCGTGGATCATGGAAAACAGATTATAAGACCATTGCTGGGATGGGCGGCGAGGGCGCTGATAACATAAAGTAACACAGTTAAATGCCGCTATTTTTGTCGCAATTTGCACAACCCTGTGTTCAGGAATATCCCAGACTACCATAGCATTGGCTTTAAAACCCAGCTCTCTATGACGAACAATCACACCCATACGTTTAATAGTGCCGTTATCCTTAAGTTCCTGCAGACGATTAATAACCTGCTGCTCTGAAACACCTAACTGCTCAGCAATATGGGCAAATGGCTTACGGGTCAGCCCCAGTCCATCCTGTATCAGGGCAATCAGCTTCTGGTCCAAAACATCTAATACCATGTTATACGCCTTTAAAAAAACTGCAACAATTAAACTTTTTTACGACTTACGACTTTTTTTAACACCATAAAGGAAAACCAAGATCAATATGGTAATCCTGTTCCATAGGCAGGTTCAGTACCTTCAATCCTGTCTGTTGTTCTATCTCTGCCAATACCTGAAATACTTCATTTTGAGAGCCGGTGGCTACTACAAACCATAAATTGTATTGGTGTTCCCGTTCATAGTTATGATTGACCTGTTCAAAACTGTTTACAATTTCGGCCACTTCGTCCATACGCTCCGGCGGTACAGACAGGGCAGCAAGAGTACTGCCGCCAACACTTTTAGGCTTAAAAACTGGCCCGATACGACTTATAAGTCCTTTATCCTGTAGTTGCGACAAACAATCAATAACTTCCTGCTCAGTGACGGCAAAACCCTTTAAGTTAAGCTCCTTAGCAATTTCAGCATAAGGTTCCGACACCAGAGGCATACCTTGCTGGTAATTATTAAGTAACTGTTTTTCAAGTTGTGTCAACATCGTTGTAAACTGACCTTTTACTAAATAACCTGTACCGACTTATAACCCAATTTTGTGTGCCCGGGAGGTAAAGAAGATACCACTGGGTTTTTTCGCTGGAAGACGTTTTATCTCTTTTAAGGTTTGGGTGTCATAAATAATCACTGTATCAATATCTCTGACCGATACCCAGACTTTTTCACTGCGTGGTGTAAATTCCATATGCAAGATGCCTTTGCCCGGTTGGAACTGTTTAATAATATCATAGGTTTGAGTGTCAATAACCTGTAGGGTATCATTATCAGGAAAAGCAAAATTTACCCAGATTTGTCTATCATCAGGGCTGGCCATGGCAAATACTGGCTGGCTATGGACTTTTATACGGCTAATTTCTTTCCAGTCGTTAGTATTGACAACCAGTACTTCATGGTGTCCGACAGCCGGTAAAAAGGCTTTGTTACCGGCAATGGCCCAGCCTTCAAGATGAGGCATTTTGTAAACAGGCAGTTTCTTTTCACCTTTCCCATAATGTTCCAGAATTCTTTGCATACCTTTTTCAGGATGCCAGAGATCCAGCAAACTTAAACCATCTTCACCAAACAAACCAGCTATATAGTAGCGACCATTGGAACTTATTAGACCATCATAAGGTGCTTTACCTACTTTATATTTATGAATAATTTTTGCAGAGGGTTTGCCAGGATCTGTATTAATCATTTGTACCTGCCAGATCTCATTTGCGTCATACAGGCTGAAAATAAACTGATTACCTGGTGCGTCCACCATTCCAACTGTTTTGGACTGTTTTTTACCGTCGTCATAAGTTGCCGGGATCTTGGTTACTGGAGAAAGATCGTCTGAGGAAAAAATATTTACGCCGCCAGGAGTATAATTAGATACTGCAATGTATCGCCCATCCTGAGAAATTGCACCACCTATAGAATTACCGGACTGGAGAATACGTTTACTTATTTTACCTTTTAATAAATCAATTTTTGTTAAGCCGCCATCACGTCCAAATACAAATGCATAACGTTCATCACGAGAAAAGACTGTTGAAGCATGGGATAAGTCTCCCAGGCCATTAACCTCACATAAAACAGTTTGAGATGTGGTATTAATAATCAATACTGAACCATCCATGCGTTCAATAATAATACCCAGATCGCCAGTCGCAAGAGGATCTGGCATATTACACTGTGCATAAGCGTAAATCGATATTGAATTAAAAAGGAAGATCAGAATTTTAATAAAATATATGGTTTGCTTCATTATTACCTCAATTTGTCCTGTGTATTATGAGCCAGATGTCCCAATTGTAATTGTCTGACAATCCATGTAACTTCATTAGCCTTTAAAAAGGGTTTCCATGGTGGCATGGGGGTTCCAGGGCGGCCATTAGTAATGGCTTCAATTAAATATTGTTCTGATAGTGAAGAAATACGTTCCGGTACTAAAGAAGGACCTAAGCCACCTTTAAGGGTCATTCCATGACAGGCACTGCAATCTTGCTGGACAAGATTTATTAATTCTTTTTGCCGTTCAGGCGTTGGTAACTCAACTGAACGGTTGTGCTTTTCTATATTCATGTCCGGATCGTAGGCAAAAACGGAGGGTGCTGTTAAAATCAGGAATGTAGAAAAAACAACTATTTTTTTTATTAATAAATATTGCATTGACCTGTCAAACTAAAAAGGGTTGATGAAGATATGTTTCCATTAATTTTCACGTGAATTGATTGTCACATTATCTGACTTATCCGGTTTTGGCTTTGATTCAGATCAAACGCATTAGGCTTGTTCTGGTCATTTTTAAAAAGTTCAATTTTTCTGATAAAATCTTTTTGATTTATATCAATAAACAAGTTGTTATTTTTAATAACCGAGTTTAAAGCTTTGTTATTAATGTAACTACTTGAAATATAT
>Ga0256831_1002087_pt1 | contig 10514 bp, 8 predicted proteins | sample 132544metaG_FD_189087 | JGI IMG/M metagenome (GOLD analysis project Ga0256831, IMG submission 189087) | Hydrothermal vent microbial communities from Lau Basin, Pacific Ocean - 132-544 | ecosystem: Environmental > Aquatic > Marine > Hydrothermal vents | place: Pacific Ocean: Lau Basin | collected... | reverse complement strand
TCCCAGTGATTGTGAAAACATCCATGTTTTCAAAACCCTGTAAATCCAGTACCTGCAGCCATTCACTCTACGTTACTTTAATTAATACAGAGTAGTTATATTATTTCTGTAATTATTGAGTGTCATGAAAACCATCATGAAAACCAGAGCAGGAGGATTTGTGCCTGTTAAGTGCTACCCTGCCGGATAAGGTTTCGTTAGATTATGGAGTTGAACCGTTTATGAGGATGTTGCTGTCAATATCAGGAATAATATTATCCTCTAATGGGATAACAGTGCTTCTATAAACTCTTTTGCGTTAAATACCCGCAGGTCCTGAGCGCTCTCTCCTACACCGATGTAACGGATTGGTAATTTCATCTGCTGTGCGATACTAAAGATAATACCACCTTTTGCAGTGCCATCAAGCTTGGTCAGAGTGATACCGCTGATACCTATAGCTTCATTAAATTGCCTGGCCTGTATCAGTGCATTTTGACCAAAGCCTGCATCCAGCACCAGCATGGTTTCATGCGGCGCAGTCGGGTCAAGTTTGGAAATAACCCTCTTGATTTTATCCAGTTCCTTCATCAGATTATTCTGAGTGTGCAGACGGCCCGCTGTATCGACGATTAGCACATCAATCTGACGCGATTGAGCGGATTGCAGTGCGTCATAGATAACAGATGCCGCATCTGCCCCATTACCCTGACTCATCACCGGAATATCAAGGCGTTTCCCCCATTCCTGCAATTGTTCTACCGCTGCGGCACGGAAGGTATCGCCAGCCGCCATCATGACGCTTAAACCACTATCCTTAAATTGCTGGGCCAGTTTACCGATAGTTGTGGTTTTACCCGCACCGTTGATGCCGACCATTAATATGACAAAAGGCTTTTTTTCACGATCAATATATAAGGATTGTTCACTTTTTTCCAGAATGCCATTCATGGAAGCTTTCAGGGTGTGATACATGTCTTCATTGCTATAAAGCTTATTATCATGCATAGCTTCAGACAGCTTAGTGCTGATATACTGAGTAGCCTCTACACCAACATCGGCCATCATTAACTGATCTTCAAGCTGTTCCAGCAGATTCTCATCAATTTTCTCCTGGCCCTGTATCAGTTCCATGACATCGGTATTCAGAATATCACGGGTTTTGGTCAGTCCACGCTTTAATCGGGAATAGAAATCCTGTTTTATGAACTGCTTTGAATCTGAACCAATATTGTCTTTTTTGAAACTGACCATAGTTTTTTTGTTATATGAATCGCGGAAATACTAATTCGCCAGAATACGCAATATATCGAAAAAAGTCAAAAACTATATAGCGCTGACAGTGTTGCAGCATAAAATACCTGATTGCACGGTATGCTACATTAAAACCTGACTAAAGCATTACCAATATCCTTACTAAGCCTTTGTTTCTTCTTTTGTTTTAAAGGACTTTAGCATGGATTCAACAATCGTTTTAATAATATTTTCTCTTTTTTCTGATAATTTTAAAGGTCTGCAGGCTTCTAACATTCCATAACCAAATCTGGCTAACAGAATACCGTTTACGATACCCTGGCCTGCCGCATATGAAATTTTGTGTACCACAGATGCACTGGTTATTTCATTGGTTAACTGCAGGGTCAGTTCAGATACACCGGCAAATACCACATTAATCATCCCTTTCTTCAACAGCATAATACTGGTTAAACCACCAGTTCTATAACCATAGAGTCTGGATATATCAGTTGTTAATTTAAAACCTCTCCAGATAATTATAAATACATCAATAAGCGGTACAGGTGAGATGGCGGTAGAAAATGCCGCCTGAAGTGATGCATTTTTTATCAATAACCTGGCTTTTTCATCCAACGGAGCCAGCAGAGTATTATCCAGAGTGTTGTATATTTCATAATAATCCTGCGTCATATGGATTTTTTGTCTGGTCTCATCCAGACTTTTTTGTAATTCCGCTGTTTTGTTTTTTGTTAAATGCGCAAGGAGTTCATTGCTTAAAACCAGTATCTCTTCAGTTGGTTTGTCCTGCTGCTTATTAAAGCGTTGTTTAAGCCGGCTGATATCCTTTAATTGTCTTAATTGCCTGAAATTAGAAACAAGATTCATTACCAGTGCTGAAAACAATACCAGCAGGCCTGTAATATATAAATAATCAGATAAGCGGGCCGCCTGAAAGAGATTGCCGAGGCTGTCGATAGTGGCCGCCAACAGGGAAATAAAGAGCAGCAAAACCAGTGACAGGATAACCCCGGACAGACTGTGAAACATCCGTAATATTTTATGCAGTCCGGAACTCTGAATACTGATGGCCATTTCTTCATCATGGGGCGCGACTATTTTGTCCAGTTCCGGATCAGGCTCAAAAGTGCGGGGAGCTATGCGGGGTTCGATTGAGTCTTTTTTAGAATCGTCATCAATAATCACTTTAAAAGGCTTTGTCATAAAAGCTCTCCAATCAGTGAATCAATGACCTTGTCCATGTTAATATGATCAAATGGAATGTTATCATTATAGGAAATATTTGCAGGTAAAAACATTTCATAATTATAGGCTTTGACATCCCATTCCTGTGGTGATGGAAATGAATGCGGCATTTCACCTGGATAAAGAACAACTTTTTTATTTTCTTTAGCTGATATCCCCTGAATACAGGATAAGGTCTTCCCTTCATGCTCTCGAAGCACGGTTTCTGTACACTTAACAGAAGAGATAATACGGGTATCAGTAACGATATGGTCAACATCCAGTTTTTTTCTTATATTGTCAACCATTTCATTTAACAGAGCCTGATAGTTATTGTGTTGTGACACAGTGATTAAGTCGGCTTTGGTGGCAACAAAAATGACTTTCTTTATCGCAGAACTGAACCACTGGGCCAGAAAAAATTTTTTTCTGTGATCATAAAGTGACATCATGCTACGCAAACCATCTACCATATCTGCATAACAGCTATAACCATTCTGGAGAGCTTCAATAATATCAATTAAAACAACTTGCCGATCAAAGCCTCTAAAATGTTCCAGCTGAATTTTTTTTACAATATTTTCAAGATAATATTCGTAGCGTTCTTTAAATACCTGGTGTAATGATGAGCTGGACGGATTAATGGGCGCAAAGCATAAAATCGGATCATGAGCCAAATCGGATGGCATTAAAAACCGTCCTGGTGTCAGATTGGAATAATGGTTATTTTTAAGAAATGCCAGCATGTCTGAATATTGCTGGTGGATTTTGTTTTCAATTTCTTTACCTTTACTATTATCTGATAATTCATGAATACGGCTTAAATATTCTTTTACTATTTCTTCATCTATATTTTTCATCCAGTTTATAGTCTTTTCAGACCACTGCTCATACGATAAATCCATCATAGCGATATCAAGTATCCACTCACCGGGATAGTCGATTAATTCAATTCTGAATTTTGAATTACTTAAAAAGCTATAACGACTTTTAGTTTCAAATTCTAATATGGTTGATGTTATATCATCTGTGCCATCAGGCCATTGATGATATTCCTTGATGATCTTTTTCAATGAATAATAATCAAACCGTTTAATTAAGGTAGTAGGTGATTTAATAGTGACATTAAACGGCTGTTTCCTGGATGTAATTGAGGTGATTTTTTTCTGCAGAAGTAACTGGTCAATCAGAGAGGTAATAAATATTGTCTTGCCTGAACGACTTAAGCCGGTTATTGCTATTTTTGTTGTGCTTACCGGCCTTGAGATATTATCAACAACCTCACCGACCTTCTTTGATAACTCTTTAATATTATTAAACATAATTTTCTCTGAACTAAATAACTGGCTATATTTCCTAAAAGTCCTGCGATACTAAAAACACAGGCATCATGACCAGGGAAATGATAAAGACTCCTGAAAAATTTAGCAAACTTCTGCAACAGATTAACATGCCCAGTTGTTCATGGAGACATTTTGAAAAGGAAATTATCCTGATAAATCACTGAAGAACGAGGCTTGCGTATGGCTCAGAATAGCATTTATCACTGGTTTATAAAGTATAGCCCAAAGTTTGAACAAATATTTCAACAGAAAGAGAAGCCATCCGGTTCACATTGACGAAACAGTTTTATTTATTGGCAGCAGACAGCCCAATTATAGTCAGTTATTGCATATTCTGGTAGTATTTGTTGCGACAGGTAAAACCAGCAGGTTTCCATGATCCTTAAATGCTAATTTTGAACAGAGAGGTTTATACGACGAAGTAATAGCTATTATGTTATGGGTTACTTAGCAGATTCACTCACTGGCAGTAAATTATGAAAATTACTGCCAGTAAGTGGACGAGATGTGCATTTTATGCTGTTTTAACCGCATCTTCTGCTGTTTCAGTGGCTTCTTCTGCTGAATCCTTTGCTTTCTTAAAAACATTAGTCACTTTTTTTGTTACAGCACCAGCACCAGAGGTGATTTTATCACCTGTCTCTTCAAGTAACTGCTTGCTTGAGTCATCTTTCACAACATAAGTAATTACTGAACCAGTAACCACTCCAAGTAAAAAAGGTATAACGGGCATATCAATCTCCTAGTTTTATAAATATAAAGTCATATATAGTGTATATAGGATTGTACTAAACTAACTAACTCTATATACTTTATAACATATATAGCAAGACAACTGCAAATAAATAGCCTATTTATTGTGTCAGTCAAAGAAAAGTCTGCATGTTGGAACTTTGAACATATTTCATCAGACAGGCTTACTTATGCTTGCCTAAAATAAAATGACTCTATATTATATACGTCAGAACAAATATAAAACTCATATTTCTGACACATTCCGTTATATTTTATAACTTCACTTTTAACTTATGGAGGATAAATTATTAAAATTTTTATCGAATTAATAGAGCGACACCTATGGTGGCTATCGCTGGCATCCTTATTAACAGGTATATTCTGGGCTAATCAATCCACAGACTTTGCCTATTTGGTCAGTGACGCAATGGAAACGCTTATAGATGGTTACAGCTATTTTGCACCTGTTGCCATTTATCTGATCCTGACCCCTACTCTTATCAAGCTCATAATAAGCGAATCACGGGGAAAAAGTTTTGCCAAGCATACCATTAAATGGTATGCAGTCGCCAGGCTTGTCGCCTGTGTATATGGTGTTATCTGGACAGTCATTGCCTTTGACATACCGGTATTTTCATCACTTGAGGGTTTTAAAGCTGCCGTAGGAGAATCCGTGACCTCCCTTGGGTATATGCTGACTCACAGCGAGTACTTTTATGCTATTTATGCCTCCATTATTACGACACTGGTTGCATCAAAATTTCCCAGAGCGGCAAATACTTTAGGTAAAGGTGTCGAACTGATTGAATTTTTAGGACAGTTTCTAATCCCGATTATCCCGTTTTTGATGATTGCAGTCGGTGCCTATATCACTATTTTGCCTGAAATTCTCGACAAAACCCTTGGACCTGATGCCAGCCATATAAGAGCCAGTACTGTATCAATATTTGGCTTCAGTATCGATATCAGCACATCACTGGGCATGCTTCTTCTTTATGTTCTGGGAGCATTGCTCACCGGGTTTGTTTCCGCTATCTGGCATTTTGGCCTAATCCTTTTGGTCAAGCGGGTAAAACCGGATTTTTCGCTGAAAGAATACTTTTCTGTCTACTGGATAAAAGTTTATCCTATGCTTTGGGCAACCTCTTCAGAAGCATTGGCAACGCCGCTCAATCTGAATATGGTGAAAAAATTCTGTCCGACTATTCCTGATGAAGTTCGCCAGTTTGTCATCGGCACAGGTTCATTTCTTAATATAAATGGCACAATAGTCAATGTATTTATCATGACCGGGCTGGTAGCAGCAATATTAAATGTCGACATATCACTCATTCAATTACTGCTTAGCATACCCATTGTATTTTTAATCGGTTATGGAGTGCCCGGTATGCCTGGTGAACTCATACTTTTTGCTGGCCCAATGGCGCTTTCCATGGGAGTCTCTCCGGAGTTAATGCCCGTTTATTTGAGCTTGTATATTGGCCTTCAGATTGGATTGCCGGACTCATTTCGTACTGGAGCTAATTCCACTGATGAGTGTCTATGCGCTATTATTCTTAACAAGCGATATTAACACGGTTTAATCTTTCAGAAACGGAATATTGTAGAAGATATTCATCATTTTTATTATTAATTAAAGGAAATCATACCATGGTTCAACTTGGTGGAATGATACTGGTTTTTGTTGGTGCGTCTGCTGCACCTTACGTAAAAAAAGTGCTGACCAGAGTCAAAATTAAAGGGCAGCTAAAAAAAATAGCAGAATCGTCAAGTGCGAATATATTGCAGGAAACACAGCACGAACTGGCTATTGAAGACATTGAGGCAAATGAAGAACGACATAGATTTCGTTTTCTTATGACAACAGGGACCATGGGGCTGGCAGTAATAGCCCAAACCAGCCGCATGTTCCTGCTTATGCCGGCCAGCTTTCTGTTAATTGGTTATTTCTCATATAATGTTTTTCAGGAAGCGGCAAACGCCCTGTTTAAAGAAAAAAAAATCAAGGTTGACATCCTTGATACCGGGGTTGTTTTACTGACCCTGCTCTTCGGGCAAATTGCGGCAGCGGCATTCATGGTCTGGATTCTTGACCTTGCAGATATGCTGCTCCAGAAAACCACCAGGAAATCACGTCAATATATAACCGACATATTTGGTGAACAACCCCGTTTTGCCTGGTTGCTGGTTGACGGAACAGAAGTCCGTGTCGAAGTAAAAGACCTGAAACAGGATGACATTGTCATGGTTGGAACCGGTGAACAAATTCCCGTTGACGGTATTATTATCGAAGGCGGCGCCATGATTGATCAGCAAAGCCTGACTGGTGAGTCTGTTCCAGCAGATAAACAGGAGAAAGAACAGGTTTTTGCCACTACTGTAATAGTTTCCGGAAAAATCAAGGTCAAGGTGCAGGAAACGGGTGAAAACACATTAGCTTCTCAAGTTATATCAATTATCAATGAAGCTTCCAACTATGATGTCAGGCTGCAATCTGTCGGCGAAAAAATAGCCGATAAAATGGTTTTGCCTACAATAGGTCTCGGTGCCATGGGCTATGCAGCAGTCGGGCCGGGTGCAATGCTTGCCATTATAAATGCTGATTATGGCACTGGTATCCGCGTAGCCGCTCCCATTGCCTTGCTGGCTTCATTGGGTAATGCTGCAAAAAACGGCATTCTGATTAAACACAGTGAAGTTATCGAAAAACTAAAAGATATTGATGTAGTGCTGTTTGATAAAACCGGGACTCTGACCAAAGAAGTTCCTACTGTCTCAAAAATAATAACAGCAGATGAATCTTATGATGAACACAAAATCCTGTTTTGCACAGCAACCGCTGAACAAAAGTTTTCTCACCCAATTGCCGCTGCTATTTTACAAAAAGCCCGGGATGAAAATATAGAATTAACTGACTATGATGAATCTCAATACCATGTGGGTCTGGGTATTGAAGTAGAAATTGGTCAGGACTGGATTAAAGTAGGCAGCCCCCGCTATATAGAAAGTGAAAACATCGAGATTCCACAAAAGATTCAGGCCGCCTTAAAAGAGGCTGCTGACCGTGGGCAATCGGCAATATTGACAGCAATCAATAACAAGGTGGCCGGTATGATTGAACTGCAGTCCACTATAAGGGAAGAAGCTGCCGATATCATCGCTGATTTAAGGCGCCTGGGTATTAAGGAAATTGTTGTTATTTCAGGTGATAGTGAAGAACCGACCAAAAATCTTGCTCGTCAGCTTAACATTGATCGCTATTTTGCCGGAGTGCTTCCTAATGAAAAAGCCGATTATGTCAAGTTACTACAGGATGAAGGCAAGAAAGTAATGATGGTAGGCGATGGTATTAATGATGCTGCCGCACTGTCTCATGCTGAAATTGGCGTTTCATTAAAGGGTGCATCTACTATTGCAGTTGATGTTGCTGATGTAATCTTCATGGATGGTACACTTACCAAATTCCATTATCTGTTCGAGGTTGCTGACAACCTGCAAAAGAATGTAAAAAGAAGCTTCCTGATGGTTGCCATCCCAAACACGGTTTGTATTGTCGGCGCCTTTATGGGTCTTTTTGGACTAAAAGCTTCACTGGTTCTGAATAATGGTTTCAACCTGATGGCCGCTGCTAATGGCATGCTGCCTTACACTGAAACCAATGATAAACGGATTGAGGTAGAAAAAGAAAAAACTCAAAAAGCTGAGGAAGAAAAGGCTGAACTTGAAAAAGCCAAAGCTGAAGAAGAAATTTCCCCTGTAAAAAAACTTATTAAATATATATATATCAATAAGTAATGTGTGACAGTTTTAATTTATAAACACAACTTAGTGAATGATCTTTACAAGGTTTACGATCACTAGAAATCAAACAGGAAGTCATCAAGCCAGAGTTCTGGCATAGTGCTATTGGGTTTTATCCACAGGGAGGGTTTATTGAGGAAGGTAAATCCAGTGTTGCGCCCTACCCTTTATCTGAGAAAAGGCGTAAACACGAAATTATGATATTCTGAAGCTGGATTTGAGCCTAAATGTAAAGCGAATTACTTAAGATTTATTCTGTCCAAATCCAGGGAGATAGATAGAGCAACTTTCTGAGTTATGGGGCTTGTTATTTAACGAAGTAAAAACAATCAGGCAATCTCATTAACTGTTTCCTGTTCAGGCTCAGGATGTTCAGCCTTAAGAAGGCTGGCAACAAACCCAATCTCATCTTTATATTGTGGTATGCTGGGAATATCCCAGGCTTTTCCGACGATACGGGAGAGTATATTATTCATCCAGGGTTTATTCGATTGCGCCTTATGTAGAATAAACTGATAATTTTCCTCATCGCCCAAGATTTCAAAACCGTCCAGGGCAATCTCAATTGGTTCTTCTTCTCCATAAAGTGTGACCTGGACAAAAGCTGTACGCTTGTCCAGGTCATAAAGAAGCTCTGAAAATTCTGCAATACCTTTTAAAAGAATATTCGCTATCGATATAACCAGTATTTTTGGTGTTAATTTTATTCCTACTTTTACTGTTCGTTTTAATAGCTTGCTTTTTAATAAACTACTTTTAAAACTCATTTTATCTATCCTCCTGTGATAAATTATTATAATTTGCTACTTCAGTGACTGTTTGTATTATGACCTGGAATGAACAAACGCTGAATCATTAAAGTTGCAGGCCTTGCGCCTCAATGACAATAATAATCCAATACTAACAAAGCTCGTATGGGCGGCCATTTTTGGTGGGTATATTATATACCCACCACTGTGCCATGCACTTCTGCTAGTAGCTCACGCATATTGTGGAGTCCAGCTATGCCCTCCTGGTTTCCTGCTGGATTTTTTCTCGGAGTCAGTCTCAGTCTCAGTCTCAGATTCTTCTAAGGTACTTTCTTCAGAATTCATAGCTGGTTCTTCTTCAGGATCGTCGTCAAACCCAAGCTTGCGCGCAATAACGGCGTCGGCACTGTAAGGACCAGGACCTTTGATGACTAACCATAAGAAAATGAGAACATACAGGACCTGAGGCAGATACAAGAACCAGTCCAGCCAGTCGAGGGGACCGAGTCCTGGTGGAATCACGTAGGGGATCTCAACGGTTACAATGGCTACGATCATCGCAAATGCCAGCGCAATGGAAAAGAATGTTGACATAAAACCAACAGTAAGAAGAGCACCTCCGGCAAGTTCGAGCCAGGCCAGAACAAGAGACATAAATTTTGGATAGGGTAAACCTGTTGCAATCATCGCAGATAACAGCCCTTTCCAGTGCGAAACCATGAAGAGCTTGTTCCAGCCGGAAATTGCAAAAAACAGCCCCATCGATACTCGAGCCAATAGAGCGGGGAACCATTCCCAGCGAGGCTCTCCCTTTAACATCACTCGAACTAAATATTTAAGTCGTTCCATAAAACCGGAAGGAGCAACTGTTTTCCCGGTATCATTATCAATTACCTGTGCACCTTCGGTCCACTTGGCAATCCATTTTCGCCCTGACAGGTCGACACTTAATACCAGAGCCGCCATCAACGGGTTACCTGTTGCCAGGGAGCCTAATAGCGCAAGACCTGCCAGGATCCTCAGGGGCGACTTGTGCATAGGCTTCTCGAACAGATACCGGGTGCGCAGCCAGTTGTATGTGCTGTAGCCAATAATCGGCAAAGTGACGGGAATCAGTGCAGGATACCATATTCCTGCTGCCGACAGCCCCAGAGCGGTACGTGCAGCAATCGCTGAGCGTTTTATCTGGACAGGCTCGCCACTGGCCATAACTGGAACTTCCTGTTTTTCAGTATCGGCTGGAGTTGTCTGGGAAGATGACTGAGTGGCCAGACGCTTGCGACGAAAGTGCTCCTCTGCAAATCCAAACAACCCTCCACCAGCTATAGCCAGTGGTGCAAGAACAATAAAGGGAATCATAAGCACTTCCTCTTAAAAAGGTATTAATATAGATAATATTTAGGTTAAATTAGTTTAAAAAATATAACAC
>Ga0256831_1002086_pt1 | contig 10521 bp, 4 predicted proteins | sample 132544metaG_FD_189087 | JGI IMG/M metagenome (GOLD analysis project Ga0256831, IMG submission 189087) | Hydrothermal vent microbial communities from Lau Basin, Pacific Ocean - 132-544 | ecosystem: Environmental > Aquatic > Marine > Hydrothermal vents | place: Pacific Ocean: Lau Basin | collected... | reverse complement strand
CTTGGAAACTCCTCTATTGAGCTTGTCCTCAACCTACCACCTCCAAGAAGGGGCTCGAGGGGGGACCGCGTCATCATCTCGGGGGGAGCGAGTCCCCGTCAGGAGGGATGAATCTCTTCATCGCCCCGGAAATCTAAAAGCCCTAAACGGGCTTTATTTTCCGAATACGGCTTTTTGGTGGGAGTGGAACTCATCGCCCCAACCATTGATTCATCGCCTCAACTCGTTAATTTCAAGTACAGAGGCCTTTAAAAAGCTTTAGAGAGTCCATCTAAGGGACTTTCAAAGGGATTCATCGCCCAATTTCTGAGTCCTTTAATCTGAAGTTATCAACAAGCAACTAACTTTTTTGAGCAGGTATTAACAACTCCCAAAATAATTCACGACAGATAGGCTCCAAGTGTTGTCCTAGAAGCAATTGCATCTTCTGAAACTAATTAAAAACTGAACTTGTTTTCATAATGATGAATCTCTAGAAAAAAGTCTTGGGAATGGAATTCTCCGGAACTCTCTTCGATTCCTTCAGAGAACTTGAACCTCAATTTGGCTTTTCTGATTCTCCCCTCTATTAACTATTCTAAAGTCAGTTAAGTAGGCTTCATTACCGAAAACTTCTTTTAATAGCTCTTCTATCGCCGCAATTTCATAAACAAATCCAGTTCTATTTCCACCAGGTAAAGCCACGAGAATGGCCCTACTTTTGCCCTTCAAATAAGCCCCAATTAACTTCTCTTCAACCTCTTGGCAGTTTAAACAAGGTAAACTCCCCCACTCTGCCGGCGCCACCATATCTACGCCCCCTCTTTTTAGCTTGAGGACTTTATCGCTTCTCACAAAGTTTAAACTGATTCCATCGCCCCAGACTATCACCTTCATCTTAATCCCCCAATCTTGTAGTATCATTCTACAAATAAAAACATACCTCTAGGTTGCGGGACCAGATTCTATTAAGTCCCATAGTATTCACTTACTTTACCTGGAAAATCAAGAGGCTAAAAGGAGCCCCTTGGCAGAAAAAGAGAAAAAGACACTAAATACATACATTCTGATTCCTGAGCATTGGCCTGGCCTGTGGAAAATAAGAGTGGTTCTTGTTTTTTGGGATGATCCAAGTCTATGCTGAGAGTTATCATTGATTGGAATCAACGAGAAGAAAGAACAAGTATTGTCCAGTTCTTGGGTTTGTAAAATACAAGGTTTCATTTAGTCCAACTCGCAAAATCGGACAATTCATGAAGTTTTCTCTCATTGATTCCAATCAAAGGATGTCAATCGCGCTTTCCGTTGGATTGGGGTTCCCACCCTGAAGAATTGGCCAGGTAAAAAGGGTTTTTACAGGGGTTTTTTCTCTAGAATTCGCTTTTGGAGTGTTGTTTTAAACCTTGGACTGTTCTGCTAGTTGGGATGAGTATTTTTCTTTGGCAAGCGCGTGTTTTGGTGGGGAGTCGTGGGGGGTGTTGGGTTAAAAGTAGTGAGGAGTAGTTAGTAGGGTCAAGCAGAGACAAATTGGCCTTGGAGATCAATTCAAAAACACACCCAAAATGACTCTTAACTGATTTTAAATCAGTTAAGGATCTTTAAATAGTCATTACCACATTTTATGTAATTTCAACCAATATTTATGAATATTTTTAAAGAAAAATTAAACTTTTAATGGATTTTTGTAAAAATGATAACAGTTGTTCAAAGAGCCCACCATTAAATACTACTCCAAGTTAAAAAACAGAGCGGCCAATGGTATTCTCAAATCGGGGTCGGAAACCCCCGCGCCATCGTGGCGCCGCTATCTCCAACCCCAAATTTCAAAATAATACGCAATTTCCCCATTCTAACTAGTCAGTGGTAATCGCGGTTGTTAGAAATTTAACGAGATAAAATGTGTCCACAATAAACACGCACAATGTTTTCAGACAAACTTACAGAACAGACAGCTTCCCCAATTGCTCCACTTCTTAACACACCCAAGTGAAAAAGGTGCTTTGCTTTTTCTTTTATTCCTTTACTCGGAGAATTCTCCGAGTAAGCATTTGTTTGATATTTCAAGTCTTTTGTGGGGCAATCCTCAGTAACAGGCTTAAATCATTGACACTAAGACAAAAAATGGGCCAATATCTTGATATTCCAACACAAATTTTTACTATCATTAGTAGTGTGGGACGGGGGGCCTTAAGAGCTCAGTTGTCAAAAGGTTCAATAGTTGAGAAGGCTCTTGGCACCCCAAGTTTGTTGGGTTTCCCGACGACTCCATAGAAAAAACGGAAGCAAAAATACTCAATCCTCCGATTGAACATAACTCCATTCTCCTCGGGTTTTTACTTAGCAGTAGTAACGTAAAAAACGCTACCGTGTAGCGAGTTTCACTCTGACAACTAATGTACACTAGGTATTAACAAACAAACAAGATACAACATTAAAAATCAAAGGATTGATTAATCTCAAACTGTGGAATTTTTAAATCGCGATTTTTGCAAGCCTTGCAGAATTTACTTTTTACTTAGTATTTACCACGAACAAAAATAAATCCAACTCGAGGATATCGACCACGCTTAAAAAAGCGCTGTGGTAGAAGTTTTAAACGAAAAAAAGCTGTATTAGAAGCTTTTAATTAGACACAACCGTACATTTCCATCTGAATATTTACCATGGAAAGAAGTCTCGAAGGAGAACCGAGACCACCATAAATAGTAAAAATTCAAAAAGACAGGCATCTAAGATGAATCCAAGTCAAAAATTGACTTAAATCGATCATTACATTATGATTGAAAATGTAACTTACAATAGCTTGATATTTGACAGTCCTGCGGTAAAATGTTGAGCATATTATCGTGAAATAGATGGATAATCCCTTAGTTTGTTAACTTAAGACACTAGTTTCTTGTCAAAAAACAGCGTGTTCAAATCATTGGTTACCATCAAGAAAAGTCTCCGCTCTCAGCTTAGACTTTCCTGGATAGTAAATGTCGATTTGCACTTTGTTTACCAGTACAGATTTTGTTACGGCGTGACAAAATTTGGATTTAAAAATACCATTACCTAAATCTAGTCATTAGTGCGATTTTTAACAGTACATGTTGTCTGTTTCTCTTGGTTTATTTGTAGAATCTGTCAGAATGAAACTCGTCACGCTGCAACTTGTTTCAGATGTTACTATTATCGAGTAAAACCTGGAGAGAGCGGGCAAAGGGCCTTAACCGCTGGGAAGTGCTTTGTTTTCGTTTTTTCAACAGCTCTGCGGGGCTTAACGGTGTAGAAAAGGCATTCAAGTGGGGTATTCTTCGGTTGCCGTGAATAGTTCCTGGATAAACATATCTTTATGATCGAGTGTCCAAGATTTGGTCTAGCACTTGCTACTAGATGCACAAGAAAGCAACCAACTCTTTTACAGTAGTGTCCAGTCCAGGGATAGTCACGCGCGAATGACTGCAATCCCCCAAATCTTTTACAGGGATGACAGAGTGTCTCCGCGTACGGCTTCACAATTCAAACCCACGTCCAACTCTTTTACAGGGGTTGGGGAGAGGAAGTGCGAGACGAATCCCCAAATCTTTTACAGAGGCTCGGACGAGCAATTTAAGGCCGTCAAGGCCAACTTTTTTCCAACTCTTTTACAGGAACATTTGGCACGGCAAACCAGACGCCGGGGTAGGAAATCGAGTAACTTCCAACTCTTTTGCAGGGACTTTAACAGGGCCTACATCCCGGCGCCCACTACTACTAACCTCCGACAACTTAAAAAGATTACGCAAGAGCAAGAAACCACTTAGAAGATACCGAGCATAGGAAACCCATTTATGCATTTACTATGACTAGTTAAACTTAATAAAAATGTCTCTATTTAGTGTTTACTCGAAGATTATCCCTTAATAATGATTTCTAAGCGTGGATCCATGACATATTTGTCACAAACGGCCCTTAAAAATATCTTTTTTAGTCTCTAGATTTTTCAACTTAAAATCAGTAATTCATATTGTCATATCATCATTTTCATCAGCATTATCAAAGCAGATTAATAAGTAATAAACTTGAATATTGTTTTATTAACTAAAAATCACCTCAAAAACCTGACAAATGTTAATTTTCCTCAAGGAAAGTAAACTATCCACCCTAAGGGATGAGTTCGTGGAAAGAAAAAATCCCACGAGATGAGAAATTTTAAGTATCCCTTTTTTCTAAAGCGCGGTTGAGGGAGAAAAGTGGCGACCCACAGTACAAAATCAAAACATCGGGACTTAACGGAGTACAGAAAAACCCCTATCTACATCAAGCTAAAAGAGGCTAGGCTAAGAAACAACAAAAAACTATTCGGGTCCCTTATGAGAGAGGAGATTTCGCTTGACTTTTTCTGAGTAAACACTAGCAGAAGAACCGAGACGTGTTTATCATGTGAAAATGCCTAATATCCAGAATCAGATCATCAACATCAAAGCAATACCTTATCATCAACTATTCGCACTAGCCAGAATTATTGGTTTTTACCATCATAACACCACAATTTTCATTCTTTAAAAGTTTTTTGGGAATATCGTTCCATAAATGTCCAATATTGGGTATTAATAAATCGCTGTAGCGGAGCGGATAAGACCACGAGGAGGTTGGTGAGAGCATGAGAAAGAAAACACAACAGAAGAAGAGAACTAACTGGAGGGTGAACAGTATTAACCTCCGGGAGCATATTAATTGCTCTCTACCATCATTAACGAGGGACGGGAACCTTTTCTGGATATTACTAAGGAATTCTACGAAACACATAAAATGGTGTTTGTGATGCACTGACGGCCAACTTAAACCCGCTATCGCTGGCCATTATTGACCATACACAAGAACTTGACTTTTTCTTTCTCTCTCGAGAAACAATTAACGTCAAGTTCCACTTCCTACCACCCCCTCACTTCCCAACACACCTAACACGTACATAAGGGCCTAATTAGCTATTACAATTAGTCCTAAAGAGTGGTAAATAGTATTCCAAAAATTTCAAAGGAAAAGATAGCTGACGAAATTGTTACTTTTATTTATGGTGAAAGTATGGAAAGCGATGTCTTGTCTTATTTAAAGCAGTAAAGTTAGATCTACTCTGTTTTTAGAGATAGACTGCTTACATACCTTTCTCTTGGGAATTAGAGCAATTTATTAATAACACTACTAACCAAAGTAAGAGATCTGTTGGGTATTTTTTCCTTTGTGCAAATTGACAGATTTTTTTCCAAAATTCTAAAATGAATGTACCAAAGACTAACTAAAAACTAACAAAAATACCATAATTACAATAAAAATCCTTAAAAATTACCAAAATGAAAATTTCATTTTAGTGAATTCGTTATGCATTCTGAGTATTTTTATGCCAAATAGCAACTGTGCATTAGACAGGGATTAAACGACTCAAGAAAGTTGAGTGGCAGGTATTCAAAAGCTTCGTGCATCGGTTTGCTAAAACTTGAACTTCTCTGAGTATCAGATCTATCGATACGTAAACACTCTAAAAGCATTGGGCTTTCTAGATGATTATGTGGAAATTTCAACGAGAAAGCACTATGTGATGCCCTCAAAACGTTTTGAAGCAAAATGTTAACTCCGTACAGACAATACAGGATCTCGCTAGAAGAATAAAAACAATTCTATGAATACTGATGTTGATAAATCGCAATTTAATACCAAAAAAGTCGTTATTAGTATTAAAATAATAGGAGGCAGATATTAAAAATTATCACAAACTTTAAAAAGAAGAACTAAGAAAATATTCCATACTTGTTCAGACAGTAGGAGGAAGGAGCATGAAAAACGTCATTGAGAGTCTCCCAGAGTTGAAGCCAAGTGAAATAGCCCGGTTCTTTGAACTGCATGAATGCCCGCACTACGTAAAACTGCTTTACGAGAAGAAGAAGGGCCTGCTGAACAAGTATCACGTCGTTCTCGACGTGAAAAGTCGCATTGATGACGTGCTTGTTGAGTGGGGTGCAAAATTTGAAGAATTGCTACTCGAGGAACTTCAGATAAACTTCCGAAACGCAATATTTCATGGGATTTTCAACGAAAAAAGAGTGCTCGAAAAAGAGCCCCCAAGCCTTGGATTTTTCATCGATAACTACGAGGAGGGACTCCACATTGTCAGTTCTGACAGGGAATGCCTTGAAGTAACCCTTGGCATTCTCAGTAATTTACCAGAAGATAAACCAACGATTCTTTATCAACCCTGCCTGAGGGGCGCTATTGGAAAATTCCAAGTAGCTGGAAGAGCGGATTTTGTAATTGCAATACCCGAGAACGATGGATTTGTCTTTTATGTTCTGGAAGCGAAGTTCACAAAGGAAGAAAAGCTTTTCCACAGGTTCCAAGCTGTAACCTACGCGTACCTCCTCGAGCAGATGCTGAAGGAGCTTGGGATAGAAGGGGTGATAAGATTTGCAGTCGTGACAAAAGGAAAACGCATAGAAAAGTGGCCCCCAGAGGGGGCAATGAGATATCCTGAAGACGCAGGGGAGTACATACTTACCCTAGAGGACAAGCTCGGAGAAAACGGCCCATTCTACAGGGTACTAAACGAGGAGCACGCTGACCTCTGGCTCACGATGAGGTGTGCAGAGTGCCCCTTTGAACCTGTTTGCATAAAGAGGGCAGTCGAACGGAGGGATTTGGGCCTTCTTGGGATTCAACCAGGCTATCAGAGGGCTTTTAAGGAGGTTGGAATCTTCAGCATTGACGAACTGGCGGAGCTTTACGAGTTTCCCAGCTCTTCTCCAACTGACTTTAGAACTCCCAGAACCACGCGGCCGGATGCAGTGTCTCACGTCGTGGGGAAAACGGAGCTTGATAACCTTCCCAAACTCTCAAAAATGGCAAAGGTTCTGAAAAGAGAAATTGAAAGAAAAACCGACGAATGGGTCTGGCCGGAGTTCATTTCTGGCACAGGATACAATCTACCCGCAGAGGAGGGCTATTATTACCCGAGGGGCTCGCTGGTCAGGGTTTATCTCTTCGTCCAGCACAGTCCCATCCATGATTCTCTCCTTGGAATCTCAGCTGTTGTTGAAAACACGCTTACAAAAAGACTCAGAGTCATATCAAATGTGGTCAAGAGGCTCCCCGAGACAGAAGAGGAGGCTCATCTCTACGAAGAGGAACTTTTAGATCAATTTTTCAAGGAGGTCTTTACAGCCATCAGGAGGATTGCCCCTAACCTCGAGGGGAAACAGTGGCGCCACGAGGATACTGAGAGGACGATAACTAACGTGTGCAGCAGGGATGACGTGTTCCTTCATCTCTACTTCTACAGCAGATTCCACCGCGATAAACTCATGGAAGCAGTAAAGAGGCATAGGAACCTGTATGGAATGGTCGCCATTAGATCCTTTTTGAGCTTGCGCGGGGCGATAGACCAAGAGGGGTATTCAATACTAAAGGACGAGCTCATAAAACGACATGCTCTAAGATTCCCGCCGGGATTTGGGATAATTCAAGTCGTTCACCAGTTCAGACTGCAGGAAGAAGAGTCCACGGAAGATTACCTGGGTAACGCCCCTAGGTGCTCTCGGGGAAGATGGTTTAACTGGGGAGGTCTAGAGAGGGAATTCAAGGATCTCTTCAATTCAGTAGTCAAAAAGACTGAGAATGGGAAACTGGTATTGGCCTCGGAAGACGGCAAAAGCCCTCTGTACAATGTGGGGATGGTTTCCTTTGGGGGTTTCAGGAGAAGGGATGGAAGTGAAGTACCGCCACTCTATCCAGTTCTTCACAGGGAGGATGAGCAAATACCTCTTTACATTATCTGGGAGGCGTTTTCAAAGAACAAACAGAATGACCTTGAAAAACTGCTTAAGTACTTTGTCCTCGCGGTAAGACACATTGAACGCTCAATACCTGACAGGTACAAGGACCGGTACGTCAAGAAGGAACCCTTTGACAGGAAGAGCCTCGAGGACTTCAACATAAGGGACGTGACCCTCGCTGAGGTTCTTGAGGAGTATCAGAAACTGGAGTACTCCTCAAGAAAAGAGGAGCTTAAGACGCACTACCGCCTGCCCCCTGCTGTCAGGGCCATGACCGGAAAAAGCGTGGTTATCAGGGTTTCAAAAATCGAAACAGACAATGGAAAGGCGGTAATACATGGCAGGTTGCTCCTTCCGCCCGTTGAAGAATCCGGCAGCTGGAAAGATTACGATCCTGGAGAGGCCCCGCTATTTAACCTTGACGAGTCCTCATGGGTAGTGATCACCCCCCTCAAAAACGAATGTGACAGCTCAGGATGCGTCAGGCTCAAGATGCCCTGGGAACGGGGAGATCCAGCGTGGAAGATTGCTAGATCACCCCTTGCAATAATTCAAGACTTTGACAGAGAATCCGGTGAGGTCACGGTGGCATTGATCCCGATAAGAGGAAGGGGACCATTCCTGCTTAACCACACAACACCGAAGCTGAATCCAGGCTGGATAAAGATCGACAGTATCGCAATCTCGGAGGGGAGCTACCTGATACTCGATCCCTCAATGGACGATCTGAATATGAACCGCGCGTACCGCCTTCTCGAGGAGATCACCAACAGCCGCCCGCACCCCGTTTATTCAACTCTCCAGAGGATCTACTCCTCGGACACTGTAGAGGGCTCATCGGTAACGGATTACAAAATAAACATCTGGAACCGAGCTTACGTTGAGGAGTTCCTTAAAGCTCTCGAGGACATTAGCAAGAATACTGACGGGGTTCACGCTCCGAACAAGGATCAGAGAGAGTTCATAGCAGACATTGACCACTTCCTCGTGACTCTGCAAGGACCTCCTGGGACGGGAAAAACCTCGGGAGCGGTCGCCCCTGCAATAATGGCCAGAGCATATGCGTCGATAAAACAGGGAAAGAATGCACTGTTTATCGTGACAGGAGTTTCTCACAGGGCTATCAACGAGGCGCTCGCCAGGACAACATATCTTAAACGAAACCTGTCCCCTTACATCAAAGAAATGGACAACATCAAGATCTACCGCCTCGCGAGCAGCAAGGACACCCTGCCGGCCCTGGAGAAAATGCTCGAGGAAGAGAACTTCTTCTCCGGGAAGGAAGGGGTAATCCTCGAGAGCGCTGACAACTCGAGAGTGTTCCTCTCTACCGGTGCACAGAGAACACTCTTCGAAAAACAGGCAAGGGTTAGGATTGTATTCGCCACTCCTGGGGCTATCTACAAGCTTTTCAGAACAGCACATCCACGGGCGGACCTGGTTGTCATTGACGAGGCGAGCATGATGGATTTACCAACGTTCATCTTAGCCACGATGGGGGCCAAACTGAAGTCGCAGATACTCCTCGTTGGGGATCACAGGCAGATGCAGCCTATTCAAACCCACAGTTGGGAAACCGAAGACAGAAAAACAATAGAGGAAAACGTGCCCTTCTTATCCGCAATAAACTTCGTGAGGTTCCTTCGGGGGGAGATAGACCCAGAGGAGCAAAAAGAGTTTGAAAACTTACTCTATCGGGACCCGCCGCTCTGGGAGTCTAAGCAGGTCAGAGATGATGTGTTGCCAGTTTACAGGTTAAAGGAGACTCACAGATTGCTCCCAATTGCAGCGGAGATGCACACGGAGCTAATTTACAAGAAGGACGGTATTGAATTGAAGAGTAAGAAGAAACCCGCGAAGACAGCGATTTTCCAGGAGATACAGACCAAGGATGAAGTTCCAAAGTGGGTCAAGTGGATCCTAGACCCGGGGTACCCCTATGTTGTGATAGAACACTTTGACGCATCGTCCACGAAGGCTAATGAGCTCGAGGCCCAGATAGTTTCAGAGATAGTTAGACACCTGCCTTCTGACCTCGAGGTCGGGGTGGTTGTGCCCTACCGTGCCCACAAGGCGCTGATTTACAAGAAACTTCAAGGATTAAAGCATGACATCCTCGTCGACACGGTGGAAAGGTTCCAAGGGGCGGAGAAGGACATCATAATTGTCTCCATGGCATCCAGCGACCCGACCTATCTTGCTCAGGTATTCAACTTTATCTACGACCAGAACCGCTTCAACGTGGCTGCAAGCAGGGCAAAGGAAAAACTGATACTCGTGGCCGCCAAGAGCTTCTTCACGGCCTCTGCTTTTGATCTAGAGCAGTTCGAAAAAGTCAGAGTGTGGAAGAGATTTTATCTTACCCTTAGAAACAAAGGAGAAGTGCTACCTCCCGAGTTACCCCCCAAAGAAATTCCTCTAAAAGGATACCGGCTCGACAGATGGAGCAATGAAGGCTGATTTTTCTCTTTTATCCTGACCATATCGTTTTATTTGATAACGCACGATTGATAAGCCACCAATCGGAAAATAATGCCAGTAAAATCCTCCTACCAAATCCCGACGGTGGGCTGCCCTCCCCGAAAACAGGGGACAGAACAGGGCCAGTTTGGACAACAGCCAGATTATTTCTTTATGGTCTTTGGATGGTATCTCAACAGGCAATCTCTGCCAAATTAACGCTTGTGGTCAGCTTGGTTATGATAAAAATAGAGATAATAAAAAACTAAATACATTAAAAACAAACACTCTCTAACCC
>Ga0256831_1002085_pt1 | contig 10522 bp, 13 predicted proteins | sample 132544metaG_FD_189087 | JGI IMG/M metagenome (GOLD analysis project Ga0256831, IMG submission 189087) | Hydrothermal vent microbial communities from Lau Basin, Pacific Ocean - 132-544 | ecosystem: Environmental > Aquatic > Marine > Hydrothermal vents | place: Pacific Ocean: Lau Basin | collected... | reverse complement strand
TGTTTTTCTTCTTCCGGGTTTACTTTTTCTAATGCCATAGTTGATTAAAGTTTAAAATACGTTGAATGTCCGTTTTTGCCAGTGTGTAAGCATCATCTAGTTGGGCGAGTGTTAGGTCCGGGTCTTTGAGATAATCTTTACTTTGTATGATGATGTCTTCAACGGCTTCGGTTGCATATTCCATATTCAAATGATGATATCTTATATAATGATCCAATTTGCGCTGTGCCAAGACCGGATTTTTAAATTTGAACAACAGCTCGGCATAAAGCGCGGCTGTGAGGTCTCTAATCAATACGGCATGACCGTTGTTTGCAATATGTTCAAGCGTATTGTGCAGTTCTATCAGTGTATTGAGGTGGTCGGCGTGCAGCTGCTTGTTTTTGGCATACTTCATTTTAAACTTGAAGTAGTCAATACTTTTTTGCGCACGTTGTAACAGCCGGCTTATCATATTTCGTAGTTTATAAGTTCATCAACGCTTACATCAAGTATATCTGCCATTTTTTTTAGGTAGGAATAACGGATTTCGGTTTGTTTGTTTTTTGGCATATACAGCCAGCTGATAAAGGTGCGCCGGCTGATAAACAGCTTATCAATTATTTCTTTTTGTTTTTGCTGCGCTTGCACTTTGCTAAACCGCGTGTGAAGTATCCGCAGTATGTTATACTTCTTGCTGTCGTAGTTTACAGTTTGGTTCATATTATTTGTTTTTTAAATTGTTTGTTTATACCTTTACATTGTAGTTGTAAATAATTACACTGCAAATATACAAACAAAATTCTACAAAATGCAAATTTTTGTAGAAAAAAGTTAAAAAATACTATTGTCATGTCAATATCAGAAAGAATAAAAAAGATTATAGATTACTATGGAATATCGGTTAGATCCTTTGAAAAATCAATAGAAGCTTCAAATAATTCTATACAAACGATGATTAAAAGAAAGAGTGATGTAAAAAGTAATACTATAAATAAAATTCTACAAGTTTACACTGATATAGATCCTATTTGGTTATTAACCGGCAAAGGAAATATGATAAAAAAAGCGAGTTCCGGCGCTGATGAAGCTGGTTCGGCGGATAAAATGACGGAAAATTTACAATATATCATTGATTTGCAAAAAGAGAAAATAGCGCATTTAGAAAAAGAGTTGGCCGCTGCTAAGCGTATGACCCGGAAAGCTTCGGCAGATCATTGATTTTTTTATATGTAGAAATTAACCCTAAAAATAAAACCCCATGAAAAAAACTATTTTTTTGTTACTTATTCTTTTAAGTTTTTATTCTCAAGCACAAAAAAATTTGGCCAGAGTTTATAAAATTAATGGTATTGATGTTTATATACTTAACGAGCCACTTCGCGAATATGAGACTGTATATGGCAAAGGCACCGGTTTAAATTTTGGCAGTTATTTAACCGGTGGTTTAATTAACAAAAGTGTGTCCGGAAAAGTAAGCAAATTTGTAAAAGGTGTATTGAAAAAAGCCAAAAAAGAAGGTAAAGATATAGACGCTATTATTTATTCTGGTGGAAAAAATGTAATAGCTGTTAAATATACTGATGAATCTACCAAAGATACAGACGGTATTGCACGTGTGCAAAGGGTTAATGGTATCCCTATGTATGCTATGTGTGAGCCTTTAAAAGATTTTAGAACGGTTGCCACAAAAGGTGGTGGTATTAAATGGAAGTCGGCGGTTACTGCTGGTGTTTTAAATAATAGTATTGAAGAAGATTTGGCAAAGTTTGCTAAGAAATTTAAAAAATATTATAACAAACGTAAAATAGATGCTTTACTTTATACCGGTGGAAAATCTTGTGACGGAATCAAATTTAAAGAAAAATAATAGACAATCCAGCGACAATAAAAGGAACAAAATTTTAGCGTTACGCAGTTATAACATGTTGAAAAGTAGCGTTTTACGGGCATTTTTAAGGTTTTTTAAACCGTCCTGCTCCCGCTACTTTTCAAGGCTAAAATGCTGATTGTCAGCATTTTAGCCTTTTTGGTTTTAAAATTGAGTCAATCTGGCGCCAAATTTTTTTTAGTTTTTTTATTTCAGTATAAAAAAATTTATCTTTGTAACTGAATGTCAGTTGTATGGAGCAAGGTTCCATGCGTAAAACATACAACGAATGCCCTTCTGTATGTTTCTGACATTTTTTAAATTAATAAATCCGGTTGTATAGAGTAGGCGTTCTATATGTAAAACATACAACGGCAGCAGTCCTGTATGTTTCCGGTTTATTATTCAGCTATTTTGAAGCAAATTCATTGTTGTAAATACTTTCTGCCGGAATATCCATTTGACCATCTTCCCAAGTCAAATGTCCAAATGCTATTGAAACGTTTTTGAAACGTTTTTTATCTCTGAATTGTGTTGTCATCGGATTGTGAGATTTAAAAAGAAAATCTTTAAAATCAGCAATTCTTTTTTCTCCGTTGTCAAAAACAACTTTCAGTTTATAATCTGATAAATATTTTACTTTTGTTATTTTCTTAAAACTTATTTTTTCCTTTAATATAAAAAATTTTATCCAAGCATCAATAATATTCTTCTTTTCTTGATTTATCAAAGTTTTTAAATTTTTCATTTGAGGTTTTGTTAATGGCTTTTTGCCTGTAACTTCTTTATATGCAATTCTAACTATTTTTGAGTTTTTTAATACAGTTTGAAATCTTATCCATTATATACTTTATTTTCGAGCTGAACTAAATTTGAATTTAATACAGAAAATAGTTTAATTATATATCCTTTGTAAAGAGAAATTTATTAATTTTGCAAACGCTATCTGCAGGACGGAAAAGGATAGCGAATAGATTGATTTTCAAAGTTTAACAACTTTCATTTTAATATGCCTGACTTTTCCGGTTAAAATGAAATACAAATATTAAAAAAAATCAGCATATGTCTGAAGAACAAAAAAAACAAGAAGCCGCAGCGCAAGAGAAAGCGACTGAGGTGCAAGCACAAGCGGAAGAAGTAAAAGAAAAAGATCCGCAACAATTTTTAGAAGACTTTAATTGGGAAGCCTATGAAGAAGGAATTGAACCCATTAAAGATGACAAACTCGTAGAGTTTGAAAAATTGGTTGAAGAAAAAATTAAAGTGCTTGACGAAAATGAAGTAATTGAAGGCACGGTGACCGCAATTACTGACCGCGATGTTATCGTTGATATCAATTCAAAATCTGAAGGTGTTTTACCGCGTAACGAGTTTCGTTACAATCCGGATTTGAAAGTTGGTGACAAGGTTGAGGTAATGGTGGTGCGTAAAGAAGATAAAAACGGCCAATTGGTTTTATCTCATAAGCGCGCACGCCAATTAAAAGCTTGGGAACGTGTAAACGAAGCCCTTGAAAAAGATGAAATTGTAAAAGGTTATGTCAAAGCTCGTACCAAAGGCGGTATGATTGTCGATGTATTTGGTATTGAAGCTTTCTTACCCGGTTCACAAATTGATGTTAAACCTATCAGAGATTATGATCAATATGTGGGAAAAACCATGGAATTCAAAATTGTTAAAATTAATCCTGAATTTAAAAACGTGGTTGTTTCACACAAAGCACTTATTGAAGCTGACTTAGAAGAACAAAAACGCGAAATCATTTCGCAACTTGAAAAAGGTCAAGTGATTGAAGGCGTGGTGAAAAATATCACTTCTTATGGCGTATTTGTTGACTTAGGTGGTATTGACGGATTAATCCACATTACAGATTTAGCATGGAAACGCATTAATCACCCCAGTGAAGTGGTTAATTTAGATGACACTTTAAAAGTGGTTATCCTTGACTTTGATGAGAAAAAATCAAGAATTCAACTTGGTTTGAAACAATTGGAGCCGCATCCTTGGGATAATTTAGACGAAAATCTTAAAGTAGGCGATAAAGTTAAAGGTAAAGTTTCTGTAATTGCTGACTATGGTGCTTTTGTTGAGGTAGAACCGGGCGTTGAAGGTTTGATTCACGTTTCCGAAATGTCTTGGAGTACACATTTACGTTCTGCTCAAGATTTTGTAAAAGAAGGTGAAGAAGTAGAGGCTGTTGTCTTATCTTTGGACCGCGACGAACGTAAAATGTCACTGGGAATGAAGCAGTTAACACCTGATCCTTGGGCTGATATCGAGAAAAAATATCCTGTAGGATCTAAACACAAAGGAGTGGTACGTAACTTTACCAACTTTGGGGCTTTTGTCGAGTTAGAAGAAGGCGTTGACGGTTTGATTTATATCTCTGATTTAACTTGGAACAAACGGGTTAAACATCCGTCAGATGTTTTAAATATTGGAGACGAAGTAGAAGTCATCGTTTTAGATGTTGACAAAGAAGGGCGTAAATTAAGTTTAGGTCTTAAACAATTACAAGAAAATGTTTGGGATACTTATGCCGATAAATATGGTGTTGGTACCGAACATGAAGGCGAAGTAAAAGAAGCTGCCGGTAAAGGTGCGACCATTTTGTTGGATGGTGAAGTAGAAGCGTTTGCACCGGGCCGTTTAATGATGAAAGAAGATGGCACCAAACTTAAAAAAGGGGAAAAAGCCAAATTTAAAGTGATTGAATTTGACAAGGACGCCCAAAAAATAGTGGTTTCCCACACCGCAACTTATAAAGAAGAAGAAGCCAGAAATGTGCGCGAAAACAAAGCCAAAATGGAGAGTGAACAAAAAGCAACTTTAGGTGATTTGGATGCTTTGGCACAATTGAAAAAAGATATGGAAAAAGGTAAATAACCTTTATCCATAATTATAAAATATAAGCCGGTTGATTTTGTCAACCGGTTTTTTTATTATTTGTATGACAAAAAAATAAGTAGCCTTTGAATAGGCCACTTATTTAAATAATATGAGATGATTATTTTATTCAAAAATTTCACGACCGGCAAAATGAAAGGATGCTTCAATAATAGCATTTTCATCGCTGTCAGAACCGTGTATGGCATTTTCACCAATAGATGTTGCATATAAGTTTCTGATGGTGCCGGGAGCAGCTTCGGCCGGATTAGTCGCGCCAATAAATGAACGGAAATCTTCAACAGCATTTTCTTTTTGTAAAACTGCAGCCACAATAGGTCCTCGTGTCATAAAGGCAACTAATTCACCAAAAAAAGGACGATCTTTATGAATGGCATAAAATTTTTCGGCATCACGCTTAGACAATTGAGTCATTTTCATTGCAATAATTTTAAAACCGGCTTGGTTAATTTTATCTAAAATGGCACCAATATGACCATTTTCAACCGCATCGGGTTTAATCATTGTAAAAGTAATATTTCCTGACATATTTTATTGTATTTTAAATTTTTGCAAATATACTAAATTATTCATAAGCCTTGTGGAATGCTGAAAACTTATGCTTATTTTTGAGCATTCAATAATTATTTATCTATGTTCAATCACAAACAAAATCTTTTAAACCGCCTAAAACCGCAGATCCAACAAATCTTAGATTCAGAAAATCCAAAATCTATTAAATTACAAAATATATGTGATTTGTTGTACCAGCAAATTCCTTATTACAATTGGGTAGGTTTTTATTTTGCGCAACCCGGTGAAAAAAAATTATACTTGCAGCAATATGCTGGCAAACCAACTGAACATACGGTTATCCCTTTTGGAAAAGGCATATGTGGACAAGTCGCCGTTACGAATCAAAATTTTGTCGTACCCGATGTGCAAGCACAAGATAATTATATTGCTTGTAGCATAGAAGTAAAATCAGAAATAGTGATTCCTTTGTTTTTTAAGGGTGAAAATATTGGCCAAATAGACATTGATTCGCATTCTCCCAATGCTTTTTCCGAGGAAGACGAAGCCTTTTTAACTTGGTTAAATCAACAAATCTCACAAAAAGTTTTTTCTAAATAATATAGCCGGACTTTTTTCTTATTTTTGTTTAAATTATTTTATATGCAACAAATGCTTCAAAATATAAAAGCTTTATTGGAAAAACCTTCTAATTTTTCCATTGTGATACATCGCAACCCTGATGGTGATGCCATTGGTTCAGGTTTGGCTTTACAGGCTTTTTTAAATAAATTAGGTCATCAGGTTAGTTTAATTTCACCTAATGAAGTGCCTAATTATCTGAAGTGGCTTCCCAAGACCGATCAAATCATAATTTTTGAAGAAAATCCTGAATTAGCCAAGAAAAAATTGTCAGATGCCGATTTAATTTTTACATTGGATTTCAATGATTTTTCGCGTGTAAGTGGCAATTTTACCAAGTATCTTCAAGAAATTGCCCCATATAAAACTTTTGTGATGATTGATCATCATTTAGAACCATCCGAATATGCGCAATTCAAATTTTCAGACCCTGAAAAAAGTTCTACCAGTGAAATGGTCTATGATTTTATCGTTAATTTAGGCTATAAAGATCTGATAGATAAAGATATGGCGACTGATTTATATACCGGTATCATGACCGATACAGGTTCTTTTAAATTTCCAAATACGACCCCGCATACAATGTGTGTAGCAGCCGATTTAATGTCGCATGGGATTAATCATAATAAAATTCAAATTAAAATTTATGATTCATTTTCACTCAACAAACTTCATTTGTTAGGTGAGGCACTCAATAAATTGGTTTTTTTACCGCAATATAAAACGGCTTATATTGCGTTAAGCAAAGAGGAATTACAAAAATATCATTATCAAAAAGGTGATACAGAAGGCTTTGTGAATTATGGTTTGGCTTTAAATGATGCAAATTTTGCTGCCTTGTTTTTAGAAAATGACGATGAAGGTGTCCGTATATCATTTCGTTCGAAAGGTGATGTGCCCGCCAACGAATTTGCCAAAAAATATTTTAATGGTGGCGGACATAAAAATGCTGCCGGCGGACGTACCAAGCAAAGCTTGAACGAAGCAGTAAACACTTTCTTAGAAAAATTACCTGAATTTAAATCCAAATTAATCCATGCAAATATCTAAAAGTTTATTGTTAATATCCTTGTTCTTTATTTTGTCTTTTTGTAAAAATAATAAACAAGTAGTACGCGAACCTATATCACATACCAGGTCTATGGTTGATATGCAATCTGTAAATCAAAACCGCTCTTTAAATAAACGGGAAGAAGATTATATTGCTAAAATGATTGCCCAAGACAGCTTACATCATTATATCGATTCTGGGCATGGGTTTTGGTATTACTATTTAAAGCAAAACCCAAATGGTTTACCTGTTAAAACAGATGATCATGTAATTTTAAACTATAGTATTAAAGATTTGGGTGGAAATTATATCTATACCGCCGATGAAATAGGCCAAAAAACATATTGGGTTGATCATGAAAATTATTTTAGAGGATTTCATGAGGCCGTAAAATTATTAAAACAAGGTGAAACAGCAGTTTTTGTTTTTCCTTCAAATGCAGCGTATGGTTATCATGGCGATGAGCAAAAAATAGGAGCAAATATTCCATTAATTGTTCAATTAAAAATTTTAAAAATAAATAAACATAACAATAAATAAACATAAAAAGTATCATTATGAAAAAAATTAGCTTGATTTTAATTTTACTCAGCCTTAGTTTTGTGGCTTGTAAATCATCAAAATATCCCGATTTAAAGGAGGGTTTGTATGCCGAATTACAAACCAACAAAGGTGATATTTTATTGCAATTAAGACCTGATAAAGCACCTGTAACGGTGGCTAATTTTGTCAGCTTGGCCGAAGGAACTAACCCTTATGTTTCGGCGCAGTATAAAGGAAAACGTTTTTACGATGGACTAACCTTTCACCGGGTGGTAAGCAAAGCCACCGGTGCTCAAAGTGATTTTGTCATTCAAGGAGGCGATCCTCTAGGGAACGGACAAGGTGGTCCGGGATACCAATTTAAAAATGAAATATCAGATTTGAAACATACCAAAGGGGCATTATCAATGGCACGCGAACCACAACCTGATACCAACGGCAGCCAATTTTTTATTACTTTGGCAGATACGCCTTTTTTAGATGGAAAATACAGCGTTTTCGGTTACACTGTCAAAGGTTATGATGTCGAACAAAAAATAAGAAAAGGTGACACCATAAAAAAAGTAACGATTATTCGTAAAGGAAAAGCCGCAAAGAAATTTGATGCAGTTAAAGTTTTTAATAATTATATGAAAGAAAAAGTAGCTGCTGACAAACAAAAGGAAGCAGCCAAGAAAAAATTGGCCGAAACTTTGGCAGCCAAGAAAAAATTGGCAAAAGCCGATGAATCAGGCTTAAAAATTCTTATTGAAAAAGAAGGGCAAGGCAGAAAACCAAAAGCAGGTGAATGGGTCACCGTAGATTACACAGGCTATTTGCCCGATGGAACTATGTTTGATAGCTCAAAAGGGCGTCAGCCAATTCGTTTTCCGGTCGGTAAAGGTCGTGTTATTGCCGGTTGGGACAAAGGTATTATGCAACTTAAGGAAGGAACAGAGGCCATTTTGTTTATTCCGGCTTATTTGGGTTATGGCGAACGTGGGGCAGGCGGCGTTATTCCTCCCAATTCCGACCTTATTTTTAAAGTAAAATTGATAAAAGTTGGCAAATAATTTTTAATTATTCCAAAAATTGTTTTAATTTTATGAATATAAATAACCATTAAAAAAATTGGATTATGGAGCAAAAAGTGAACTATCTGAGTGACTTAGAGTTTAACTTGGATACTTGGAAAAGAGAATTGAAATTTCACAGAGATGAAATGGATACTTTTCAAGAAAAATTAGATGAAGTTGCCGCCAGAAAAAATTTAGATAAGCAAGCTTTAATTGAATTGGAAGGATTTCAAAATAAAATATTAAGAGAAAGAAAAGTTATTTCCGACCTCTTGCATAAAATCAGACAAAAGCGCTTAAGTTTGAAAACCGCAGATATCAACGAACCTTTGGATGGCCGGTTATATCGTGATCAAATTCCTTTAAGAGATGAAATGCGAACATACATTCGTTTACATTATGATCTAAAAGAAGCAATGATGGATTTTTTTACCCATTGGTTGGACTAAATTAATTGTTTGACTAGTCCTAAATAACCCTTTGCTTTGGCAGAGGGTTTTATTTTTATATATTTTTAAAAAGACACATAAAAAAACCGGCTTCAAAGAGCCGGTTTTGATAATGTGTGTTGTTAACCTAAAATTCACATTATGAAAATATGTTTTTCGCAATACTTTCAGTACAAAGATAAGAAAAAAAATATTACGACCGCATTTTTTTTATAAATTCTTCACCAATTCTTTTATATACGCCCGATTCTAATTTTTCTCTAATGGCCGAAAAGGCTTTTACAGTTATATCAATATCTTCTTGGGTGTGAACAGCTGTAGGAATTAAACGTAACAGAATCATACCTTTAGGTATCACCGGATAAATAACAATAGAAGTAAAAACATTGTATTTTTCGCGCAAATCTTTCACCATAACCATAGCTTCCGGCACACTTCCTTTTAAGTAAACAGGCGTAATCACCGTATCTGTTAGACCCAAATCAAAACCGGCATTACGTAAACCATTTTGTAAACTGGTGGCTATTTGCCATAGTTTTTCTTTTAGTTCAGGTCTTGTTTTTAATAATTCTAATCTTTTTAAAGCACCTTCTACCATGGGCATTGGTAAGGATTTGGCAAAGACTTGCGATCGCATATTGTATTTCAAATATTGAATCAAATCTTTGTCGCCGGCAACAAAAGCACCAATCCCAGCCATCGATTTGGCAAAAGTGGCAAAATAAATATCAATATCATCTTGGACGCCTTGTTCTTCGCCGGCACCGGCACCGGTTTGGCCTAAAGTGCCGAAACCATGTGCATCGTCAACTAATAATCTGAAGTTATATTTCTCTTTTAATGCAACTATTTCTTTTAATTTTCCTTGTTCGCCACGCATACCGAAAACACCTTCGGTGATCACCAAAATGCCGCCGTCATTTTTATCAGCAATGGCAGTTGCACGTTCTAACATTTTATCCAAACTTTCGACATCATTATGCTGAAAGGTAAAACGTTTACCTTGATGTAAACGGCAGCCATCGATAATACTGGCATGCGAATCACTATCATAAACAATGACATCGTTTTTGTTGACCAAACTATCTATAATGGACACATTACCTTGATAACCGAAATTGAGCAAATAAGCAGCTTCTTTATTGACAAATTCAGCTAATTCTTGTTCCAATTGTTCGTGTTTTTCTGTTTGTCCCGACATGGCACGGGCGCCCATAGGATAGGCCATACCCCATTTGGCGGCCGATTCGGCATCTGCTTTTCTAACTTCTGGATGATTGGCAAGTCCCAAATAATTGTTGATACTCCAGGTGACCATCTCTTTGCCGTTGAATTTCATCCGGTTCGATATGGGGCCTTCAAATTTAGGGAAAACAAAATAGCCCTCGGCTACATCGGCATAGTTACCTAAAGGGCCTTTATCGTTTTTAAATTTTTCAAATAAATCTTTCATTATAAATATGGTATGTAAAAATTTTGCTGCTGCAAATGTAATAATAATTTATCTATTTGTTATGCATGCATAGTATCAGGT
>Ga0256831_1002084_pt1 | contig 10526 bp, 9 predicted proteins | sample 132544metaG_FD_189087 | JGI IMG/M metagenome (GOLD analysis project Ga0256831, IMG submission 189087) | Hydrothermal vent microbial communities from Lau Basin, Pacific Ocean - 132-544 | ecosystem: Environmental > Aquatic > Marine > Hydrothermal vents | place: Pacific Ocean: Lau Basin | collected... | reverse complement strand
AAATAGGAGAAAAACTTGATATTGTAGAAGAATCAACAATTGTTGTAACAGAAGATTTGGATTCTACATTCAATGTGCTTGATAGTTTTATTGTAAAACTGCAAGCTGTGGTTAGCTCTATTGAAAGTGGCAGTGAACAGCAACAAGAACTTGTCAATAAAGTAGCTTCATTGACAGAACAGGCAAAAAATATTAAAGAGGTCTTAGAGATCATTTCAGATATTGCCGATCAGACGAATCTTCTTGCACTTAATGCTGCCATTGAAGCGGCACGTGCGGGTGAACATGGACGTGGTTTTGCCGTTGTCGCCGATGAGGTGAGAAAACTTGCGGAACGTACACAAAAATCACTCTCAGAGATCTCTGCAAATGTTAATCTCATTACACAGAATGTTGTTGAGATATCTGAAGAGACAGACAGAACATCTGCAAGCATGCATACTATCGCAGATTCTGCGCAAGAGTTGATTCTCTCGTCTAATGAAACAAAAGATAATCTTCTCAGTACAAAAGATAAATCAACAGAGACCATGCATCAAAGTGTCTTTATCGCAACAAAAACAAAAACACTCATTACAACAATGGATGAGATCGTTGCGGTGGCTTCGAAAAACAGTGAACTTCGAGGTACTGTTGAGACCGCTGTTGAAACACTGACAGAAGATGCGAAGAAACTTCAGTCAGAACTGAGTAAGTTTAAAATCTAATGTCAAAAGAGCGTTTGCAGCAGTTAGAAAAAAGTGAAGTCTATGCCTCTTATCAGGCAGAGTTAGCCTTTGAAAAAGAACTCAATATTTTGCGTAATGACTTTTATTACCAAATGATTGCGTCTGAAAGTACTTCATTGGTGGACTTTATGTATAGACCGCTTGACACATTAAGCGGTGATGCTTACTCTGCGCGTAGAATAAATGAAAATAGAACCTTTTATTTGCTTGTTGATGGAATGGGAAAGGGTGTTTCAGCCTCTTTTACCGCAGTGATTTTCACTTCTTTCGTGAATCATCTAATAGACAAGATGATAGAGCATGAGAGTTTTAGCCTTGATCTTGTCATTCGGGAGTCTATGAGTTTCATTCAACCGATATTGTTAGATGATGAGGTGCTCGCGATTGATTATATCTGTTTTGATGATAAGTACCGTATTTTAGAATATGCAAAATTTGCAATGCCCCCTTTCTTACTCCAAGATAAGCAAGACAACATAACACGTATTAAATCCAATAATGCACCATTGAGTAAATGGCAGTCAAGTTATAAAGTAGATCGATATAATATTAAAAATATTGAAAAGTTTCTTTTTTACAGTGACGGTATTGTTGAAAACAGCACAGATTGTGAAGGTTTGCCTTATGCTGCATTTATTGAAGACGACTTTAAGGCCTCTTTTACCAGAGAAGAGTTCAAAGAGAAGTTCTTTGCAAAAATAACGCAACCTGAAGATGATTTAAGTCTCATTTTTATCAACAGCCTTGATATTAGAGAAGAAACACTGCTTGATGCAAAATCTTTTGCGACGACTTTAGAAGCGCTAGAGAGTGCGACAGAGTGGTATGAAGCATTGTGGGAAGGGCTTCATGTAGAGACAAAGGAACCCCATAAAGCAGCACTCGTTTTTACAGAGCTTTACATGAATGCTTACGAACATGGGAATCTGGGCATAGACAGTAAAACAAAACATCGTTATCTCGAAGAAGATATATACTTTGAAAAACTCTCTGAACTCGAACAAACCTGTACGAAGAAAATCTATGTATCAGTCTATAGACTTGAGGAAGAATCTTCAACCTATATAGCTACTAAGATTTTTGATGAAGGGGAAGGTTTCGATACTCATATACTCAGTCAAATCTTTAGAAACTCACGCAAGTTCAATGGACGTGGTGTTTTTGTTTCTCGTAAGAACTCTATGGGAATTTATTACAATTCTACCGGAAACTGCGTTTTATTTCTCAATAAAATCTAAATATTAATCTTTTAGTTATATAATTTAGTTATAGAAACAATAAGGATTAATAATGTCAAAAAGCATATCATTCAAAGAGGCCTCTCTTAATTACCACAGAGCAAAAGGTGAATTTGATACAAACGGGAAAACAGCGACACTCTTAACAAAACCATGTAATACACAAGAAGAGTTATCTATGGCGTATTCTCCTGGTGTTGCATTTCCATGTACTGAGATTGCAAAAGATATTGACAAAGCTTATGAATATACGAATAAAGGCAATCTTGTAGCAGTTGTAAGTGATGGTACAGCAGTTCTAGGCCTTGGTGATATCGGTCACTTAGCAGGCAAGCCTGTTATGGAAGGTAAAGGTGTTTTGTTTAAATCATTTGCAAATGTCGATGCTGTGGACATTGAACTCAACACGAAAGATACAGAAGAGATCATCAAAATAGTAGCTGCAATGGCAGATAGTTTTGGGGGTGTCAATCTTGAAGATATTTCCGCACCACGATGTTTTGAGATCGAAAGACGTCTCAAAGAGATCTGTAATGTTCCAGTATTCCATGATGACCAGCACGGAACGGCGGTAATTACAACTGCAGGGCTGATGAATGTTCTTGAAATGAGCGGCAAAAACGTAGAAGATCTTAAAGTTGTCGTAATTGGTGCAGGGGCTGCTGGAATTGCTTGTGGCAATATGTACAAAGAACTGGGTGTTAAACATATTACGATGTTGGACTCAAAAGGAGTCATTCACAGTGGAAGAGATGATCTGAACAAATATAAGCAGCAGTTTGCGTTTGATACGGAAGATAGAACTTTAGAAGATGCCATGAAGGATGCGGATATGGTGCTTGGCCTTTCTCAAGCTGATTTGATAACACCGGAAATGGTCAAATCTATGTCGGACACACATCCTATTATCTTTGCATGTGCAAATCCAAACCCTGAGATCAAGCCACCACTTGCAAAAGAGGCACGCCCAGATATCATTATTGGAACAGGAAGAAGTGACTACGCAAATCAAGTGAACAATGTTCTTGGTTTCCCTCAAATTTTCCGTGGTGCTTTAGATGTTCGTGCAACAAAAATTACAGAAAATATGAAAATGGCTGCATCACGTGCATTGGCTTCTTTAGCAAAAGAGACAGTACCTGAGCATGTAAAGAAAGCGCATAATCGTGAAGATATGGAGTTTGGACCTGAGTATATCATTCCATCACCATTTGACAGACGTGTGCTTGTGTATGTTGCATCTGCCGTAGCACAGGCGGCCATCGAAGATGGTGTAGCGCGTGTGAAAGATTTTGATATGGATGCGTATAAAATCAAACTCCAGCGTTTAGCTGATCACTTAGACGGTAAAATCTAGCAAGGCCTTTTTTGGCTTTGTAATCGAGTTCGTAGGAGATAAGACGTAAATAAGCGCGGATATCTTCCGGACTCACGCCTGTCCTTTGTGCTGCATTTTGCAGCATGTAGTAAGGAATCTTCTGCTCTTTTTGTAAAAACTTCTTCTCTATTCTTTTATAAACTTTTTTTTCTTTATGGTAACACAGCAGAGCAAAGACAAAAGGGAGCTGGTACTTTTCATACCAGAGTGCTGCCAAGTCAATATAGTCATCATTTTGTAAAGCGTATCGCAGTGCTTTATCTCCGATGAGAATCTCTCCATTTTGCTGCAAAACTTGTGCGAGAACATTGGATGAAGCGGATTCATTGTCTCTTTTATCTTTGCGTGAGGGGATAACAAGCACACTCTTGACCTCTTTTTTGGCGATGATACCGAGATTGACATGAGGGTGTTTTTTAGCTGCAATGCTGGAGATGAATGCTGCATCGACACGTCTGCTGAGAAATTCACGGTTGATCTTGGCAGGGACGTTTTTCTTGTAATTCATCACAGCACTCTCTTGTGAACTGCGTGTAAAACGCTTCATAAAAACATGAAAAGGCAGGAGGTTGAGGTACTCTATTTTTCCAAAAATCATGCGAAATTATAGCGCACTTAACTTATCTTAGATATAATTCATACAATAATTTATGAGGATATTTCTATGGTAAGAGTAGAATTTTTAGGACCTATACAAAAAGAGCCCTTAGAGCTTGAAATAGCAAACTTAAATGAACTAGCAGCAATACTGCAAGAGGATAAAGAGCTCGCAGAGTGGCTTGCAAACTCCGCAGTTGCAGTCAACGACAGCATAGTCTCTTCTTTAGATGTTGCACTCAAAGATGGAGATAAGATATCTCTGCTTCCACCTGTCTGTGGAGGGTGAGTTTTGTTAAGTCTATATGATGGTGCACTCGATGTACCAAAGATACTCAAAGAGTGGTATGAGCAAGAGGCAACGAGTAACTATGGTGCATACATTCCCTTTGTAGGTACAGTGCGCAGTGAAGATGGCATAGAAGGGCTGAGCTTTGACATCTATGAGCCTATTTTAGAGTCATGGTACGAAGCGTGGCAAGAAAAAGCAAAAGCAAAGGGTGCTATCATCAAGATGGCACACTCACGTGGGGATGTAATGCTGCATGAGTCCTCTTACATCGCAGCGGTATTCTCGCCAAAACGCAGAGTTGCGTTAGAGTTTATAGATGAGTTCGTAGAGGACTTCAAAGCGAGTGCACCGATTTGGAAATATGATCTTAAAGATGGACAAAGAGTCTATGCGAAAGATCGTTCAACTGCGATCAAAGGCAGTGGAATTTTAGGAGCGAAACAATGAGTATAACAGGCACTGATTTTATCTCTTTTGAGACAAGTCAAAATATGCTGGATCTCTTGCAGGTCAATAACCACCGTTATGAGAGAGTGCCTTTGAGTGATGCACAGGGTAGAGTTTTGGCACAGGATATCGTGGCAGAGTTTAACGACCCGCAATTTCCAACAGCTTCTATGGATGGTTACGCTATTCGTCATGAAGATATGCAAAAGGGCGAGCTTGTTGTTCTTGGAGACAATCCTGCCGGACATGATGAGACACGTGTTTTACAAGAGGGTGAATGTATCAAAACTTTTACAGGTTCGATGATGCCAAAAGGGAGTGACACACTTATACAGATAGAGAATGTCACCTTTGAAGATGGCAAGATAACGATCAATGAAGAGGTAGAAAAAGGTAATGCTGTGCGTCCGATTGGTGAGGGCTATGCTGCGGGTGATGTACTCATCCATAAAGGCACAAAAATAGGCTTTGCCGAGATCGGTGTGATGGCAGGGCTCAATCAAGTGATGGTTAAAGTAGCTCTGCGTCCTCGTGTAGCCGTTATTGCTACAGGGAGTGAAATACTCGACCTTGGAGAGAACTCCGACAACCCAGCGCAAATAAGAAGCTCCAACAACTACACACTTGCAGCACTCTTTGAACAAGCTGGTGCAGAGGTACTGCAACTTGGAACAGCGCCTGATGACAGAGACGCCATTATGAAGACCTTTGAAAATGCACTCGAATCTGCAGATATTTTAGTCAGTACCGGTGGCGTGAGCGTTGGGGATTATGATTTTGTCAAAGATATCATTCCGCGTTTGGGTGCTGAGGTGGTTTATAAAGGTGTTGGCATCAAACCGGGACGTCATATACTCGTCGCGCAACGCGGGCATAAGTTCATCTTAGCACTGCCTGGTTTTGCTTACTCCTCAACAGTTACGGCAATCCTCTACGCGCTTCCTTTAATAGCGAAGATGCTGGGTAAAGAGCGCCCTTATAAAACTGTGGCAGCAAAACTGCAGGAAGATTTTAAAAAGCGTAGTCGATTCACTGAGTTTACAGCGTGTAATGTCGTTGTAGAAGATGGTGAATATTTTGTCAATTTTACAGGTAAAAAAGTAGGAAGCTCGGCTATTCTTACAAATATGCTGCATAACTCCGCTTTGATGATAGCAGGTGAAGAAGACAAGTTCTTAGAAGCCGGCACCTATGTCAATGTCATACTTTTGGATGAGTTCTAATGAAAGCGCTGAGTATTAACCCGCTCACGCAGGAGATAGAAGAGCTCGACATCGAGATGAAGGCAAATACGCTCTACACTTTTTTCAGCTCTATCTTGATAGATGAGCTTGAATCGATGAACGAGCATGTCATCTATGCAGATGCAAATGCTTTAAGTGAGAAGAAGCCGGCTTATTTTTTAGGAGAGCAGCTCATCATCGGAGATGCTTTGATTCTTGGAAGATTTGATTTTGATGATATGGACGCAAAGATCACAAAAGAGGAGCTTGCTTCACTCCTTACATATGAGGTCAATGACTTTTATACAACTGTACTTGAACTGCTTGCAAGTACGGACATCAATCTTTACAGAACTTTTGAAGTGGAAAAAAATGGAGAAAAGATAGCGCTCAATACAGAATGGGTGCTTTATACCTTTAACATTGCAGATGAGCGAACAAAAGAGTACTTCATTAATGAACTGCAAAAAATTTTAGATGCAGGTGAGAGTGTTGAGGCCTATATGCAAAAAATGGCGCAGCTTGCCATGAATGTAGCAGGGTAATAAAATGATTCTTGTAACAGGAGGGGCTGGTTATATAGGTACACATACCTGTGTTGAATTAGATAAAGCAGGGTATGCATTTGTTGTTTATGACAACTTCTCAAATACTTCTAAAGAAGCGATAAAACGTGTTGAGCAGATCATCAATAAAAAGATCACGCTCATTGAAGGCGACATTCGCGACAAGGAAAAACTACAAGAAGTCTTTGATACTTATGCAATCGACTCTGTCATTCATTTTGCAGGGCTGAAAGCGGTTGGAGAATCCGTTGAAAAGCCACTGGAGTATTATGACAATAATGTCTATGGAACGATTGCGCTGTGTGAAGTGATGCAGCGAAACAACTGTAAAAAGATCGTATTCAGCTCCTCTGCAACGGTGTATGGAGATCCTCATGCAAGCCCTATAAAAGAGGACTTTCCTCTGAGCGCGACCAATCCTTATGGGAGAAGTAAGCTTTTTATTGAGGAGATACTGCGGGATGTTTTTGTCTCTGATAATGCTTGGAAGATCATTCTATTGCGTTATTTTAATCCTGTCGGTGCACATGAATCGGGGCTTATTGGGGAAGACCCAAATGGCATACCGAACAATCTTATGCCCTACATTGCACAGGTGGCTGTCGGAAAGCGTGAGTCCCTCAGTATCTTTGGCAATGACTACGATACACCTGATGGGACAGGGGTAAGAGATTACATCCATGTGGTTGATTTGGCAAAAGGGCATGTCAAAGCGCTTGATAAGATCGATGCATTACAGAATGTACTTGCAGTTAATTTAGGAACAGGCAAAGGCTACTCCGTTTTAGATATGCTGCATGCCTTTGAGAAAGCTTCGGGTAAAAAGATTCCTTATAAATTTGCTCCAAGACGTGCCGGTGACATCGCCAAATGCTTTGCGGACCCCTCTTATGCCAAAGAGGTGCTTGGCTGGAGTGCTACAAAAGATATTGACGCTATGTGTGGAGATGCTTGGCGTTGGCAGTCTATGAATCCAAATGGCTATAAATAGATTTTAGCGGTGCGTATATAAAAATTCATAACGCAAAAAGAGCTCTAAAATACTGCCTCCGACACCACTGACCGAGTCTGTATACTCGGTACCTATGATAAGGTGGTCTTGGGAATAGACCTTTCCTCCATAACCCGCACTAAATCCGTACGTAAAGTCATTCAATTCACTGCTGTAATAGGCAGATCCTTCAAAATAGGGTCTCCATACTCTTGTATATATCTCACTGTTTTGCATGCCATAGGAAAAGTTTGCCCCAAGATTGTAAAAATCTTTTGGAAGCACTTTAAAAGTTCCATTTTGTAGTCTGTCTATTACTCCTTTTGAGCCGCTATTTTCACTGTAAACTCCCGCGTCACTAAAGATTCCAACATGCAGATCAGGGTAGCCGTTACGGATTTGATAGCCAAGATTGGTTGTGAAATAGTGCCCGCTTCCTATAGCGACATTATCTTGCGAAGTGTAGCTGTTTGCATCATAGCGAAGCTCCAGTGCAGTGGAGTTGAGTATATTGTATGTGAGACCAAGGGAGAGCATATCTTTTTTCCCACCGATTAAAAGTTGTGTGGATTCATCGGCTGTGATATTTTTGGCAGCTTGTGCTTTAAGGGTAAAGTAGTTGTTTAAAATATACTCTGTATAAAGAGAAAAACGGTAATAAGACTCCATACTCTTTGCATAACCGCCTGTAAACTCCACTTTTGCTTTGTTAAAGAGTTTTCGAATGCCAAAATCTACACCAGTAGAATTATTGGGTGTATAGAGGAGTACATTTGTATTGAGAGAAGAGTTTTTATAGTACTCAATATGACTCAGCAGATAGAGGCCGTCATTGATATAGTTGGCATTTTTTATTTTGATATATTTTCTCAAGAGTGGATCACGGTTATAATAGGAGAGCTTGGAGTCAAAAAGATCCGAGCGTTTCTTTGTGAAGTTCAGCCATGAGATGTAAGCATTTTTGTTTTTTGCGTTTGTCGCAAGGGACTCGTAGGCAAGAGATTGTCCTAGAGCAGTTTGCCCGTCATTTTCTGCACCATAGGCAGCATCATCGAGAGGGAGTGTACCAAGGTAAGCAAAGAGCAGATCCTCTATGTTTGAGTGCTCTTGCTGCATTAGTGCATTGGAAAACTGCAGCCAGAGTTCGCGTACCTTTGTATGCAAGTAGATACTGTGCGCTTTTTCGTCTGCATTATTTCTAATCGCCCATGCATATTGCAGGTCATTGTAGTGTGCTGCTGAGAGATACGGTTTTGCCTGAGAGAATTTGCTCTCAAATATATCTGCTTGCAGTGTATCCATAGAGACACGGAGATAATCATAGAGATATTTGTCACTTTTAAGATTCTCAGGATTTTTCTCTGCTTGTTTTTGCAGCAGTGATTGGATTGCTCTGGTCTCACGCAAGGCGGCTGCTTGTTTGTCCTGTGCTTTATAGATGTCTCGGCGTAAGAGTTTGTATTCAAGTGTCTGCGTGAGAGCGGATTTGGAAGCTTGGAGCTTGTCGGCATAAAAAGCAGCCGCATCGATATCATGCAGTGTGTAATACAGCGAAGCGACAGCCAGATCAAGCGATAGAGGTAGTGCGATGTTGTTTTGTACGAGCTTTTGGAGTGTGGCTTTTGCGTCTGCTGCGTAGCCATACTGTAAAAAGAGGTCAATGGCAGTGAAAGCGATCTGGATATTGTGTTTATCTAAAGAAAGTGCTTGCTGTAGAGCATAGCGTGCTTTTTTGCGTTCTTTAAAGTGGGCATACAACTGTGCTTTGATGAGCCAGTAGTTTGCCTCTTGCGTGAGGGGGCTTTTTTCTTTTTCTATATTTTGTGTCGTATGTAAGAGCAGTGCAAATTGTTTTTGTTTGAGCGCATTGTTTGCAAAGGTGTAAAAGAGATACGAGTGATGATACTTTTCGTAGGCATGCAGAGCTGTCTGCATGGCAAGTGGAGGGTTTGTCGCTTTATTGGCATAAATGACGCGTTCATAGTCGACTAAACGCCCTTGTTTGTGTTGGAGTAGCATTACTGACAAGTTGGCAGCCTCTTTATAATGCTGCAAGTACCAGCCTAGATCACTAGCCAGCATATAAAGTTTTTTATCGTACTTTTGTCTCAGATCTACTTTATGAAAAACAGCATAGGCTTTTTGTATCTTGCGTGAGAGATAGTAATAGTACGAGAGCAGTTGGATGTTTTTGTAGGTATAGAGTTGTTTGTTTTCTATGTGCGTTACAATTTTCTTTGCTGCTTGAAGGTCACCCATATCCATATATATTTGTAGCTCTTGTGTTAAAAAGTCACCATTGTGCGTGCGAAGATAGAGTTTGTGCAAAATCTTTGCGGCTTTTTGCGGTTCGCCTGTCTGTGTATATACATAGACCATTCTTTGTATATTTTTCTTTGTAGGTTTTTTGAGTGCCTCTTGCGTGACGAGATCTTGGATTGCTTCATACTGATAAGCACTCAGACCATAATCAATGATCTCTTTGGCAAGTTTTTCATCCTCTTTTTTGTTGTACATGAAACGCAGATATTGCATTGCCTCATGGGTTCTGCCGCTCCATCTGCAGATCTCCGCCATTTTTTGGTTCCAGTAGTAGGAGTTTGGATGTCTGTTATACCCAATTTTAGCCGCTTGATAGGCATGTTCAAGATCATTTGAATACAAAAAAGCCTGTAACATCAGTTTGAGTTCTTCATCACTGCCGGATGCATCATCCGATGATGTGTGTTTGATGCTTTTATTATTTGGAGTCGTTGTGTTAAATCTATATTTGTAGCTTGTAGCAATGTAAGCATGTTTATAGATTTTTTTATATTTTGGCAGTTTTTGTTTTGCCTCTTTGTACTCTTCATAACAGCCACATCGAACAGCAAGTGTATTTGCAATGTGCATGATTGTGCACTCTTGAGGAAATTTTTTATTTTGCAAAGCCTTGAGATAGCTCTCTGAGTAGAGCATACTTTGGAGTTGCAGCGTATAGCAACTGTCACTCTTTTTAGCATACAGAGTCAAAGAAAGAAGAAAAACAAACAATAATGTACGCATCTTTACCTCTTTTGCTGCAAT
>Ga0256831_1002083_pt1 | contig 10528 bp, 11 predicted proteins | sample 132544metaG_FD_189087 | JGI IMG/M metagenome (GOLD analysis project Ga0256831, IMG submission 189087) | Hydrothermal vent microbial communities from Lau Basin, Pacific Ocean - 132-544 | ecosystem: Environmental > Aquatic > Marine > Hydrothermal vents | place: Pacific Ocean: Lau Basin | collected... | reverse complement strand
GGTTATATTATTTTTCTTTACAGCAATACTGAGGTAGCGATTATGCAGATAAAAAATATATCTGAAGCAAAAGCCAGTTTGTCTTATCTGATTAAAGTCATACAGGAAACCAATGAACCGATTCTTATTGGTAAAGCGGGTAAGCCTGTCGCCGTTCTTTCAGCTTATACAGAAGATACATCCCCTAGAACATTAGGCGGAAGCTGGACAGGTAAGGTTAAAATTGACGATAATTTTGATAATGACGATGATTTAACTGAAAGTTTCTACCATTCAACGATTAATCCCTGAACAGCCCGGATTAAAATATGAATTTACTACTGGATACCCATACCTTAATCTGGGCCTTAGAAAATAACCCCGCCCTTTCAGACAAAGCCCGAGATGCCATTATTGATGGACAAAATATTGTCTTTGTCAGTGCTGTCAGCATCTGGGAAATAAGTATAAAAAAGGCGATGGGTAAACTGCATATTCCAGATAACTTAATTGATGAAATTAAACTGCACCGTTTTACCATGCTCAATATAAATGCTCAGCATGCTATGCTTGCGGGAGAACTATCCGCTATTCATAAAGACCCTTTTGATCGAATGCTAATAGCACAGTCAAAAATTGAAAAACTGGTTTTAGTCAGCAGGGACAAAATGATTGCTCAATATGATGTCCAATTACTTATTCCCTGATTTATCCGGCATCTATCTCAAGCACTTCCACTGAAAAAATGACTTCATGTCCCGCCAGTGGGTGATTAAAATCAATTAACACCTTATCCGGCTGTATTTCCAGTACAATACCGGGTACATGATCACCGGCCGGTGTACTGAACTCTATTAACAGCCCTTCTTCCAGCTCAATGTCCCTGTTAAATTCAGCTTTATCCATCCAGTGTTTATTGTCTTCATCAGGAAAACCAAAGGTGTCTCTGGGCTCCAGACTGACCTGCTGTTTCTCCCCAACAGCCAGACCGATAATGACCTCTTCAAACGCCGGCAGCATGGTGCCGTCGCCCAGAGTCAGGGTCATGGGTTCACCATCAGTAGTTCCATCAACCGGCGTACCATCCGCCAGCGTCAGACTAAAATGCAGACCTACGGTACTGTCGGGCTGTACCTTAACCTTGAAAGGGGGAGTTTTGTTCATTTAAGATCCTTTAAAAGAGCAGCGTTAAGAAAAAGCATATGCAGAAGCCATGAGCAAGTTCAGGGATTGCTTGCTTTGGCTCTTTCTCAGCGCTGAACGCTCAACGCTCAGCGCTTTTATTCCGAAACGCATCAATGACCATCATCACAGCACCAATACTGATTGCGGAATCGGCAATATTAAAGGCTGGCCAGTGGAGTTCTCTGGTACCGCTCTGATAGTAGAAATCCAGAAAATCCACCACATAGCCCAGGGTCAGCCGATCCCACAGGTTGCCTAGTGCACCTCCCAGGATCAATGACAGGGCAATGGCCAGCCAGCGTTTATTGCTGGGTGTTTTTTTCAGCCAGAAAAAAATAATACTGCTTATTATTATTGCTACCAGAGCAAAAAACCAGCGCTGCCAGCCGGATTCACTGGCCAGAAAACTGAATGCAGCACCACTATTATGCGCCAGAGTCAGATTAAACCAGCCGGGTATCAGGGGCATTTTTTCGTACAGATCAAACGCTCTGCTGGCTGCTGCTTTAGTGCCCAGATCCAGCAAAATAACTGCCATACTTAACCAGAGCCACTTAAGTCCACTCCCTTGAGAGCTGTTATCAGACATAATGTCGGACTTCACCCTGACCACTGACATTTGCTATGCAGCGGCCACAGAGTTCCGGATGCTCACTATCACTACCAACATCCTCACGATGGTGCCAGCAGCGCACACACTTGTTATGTTCTGACGCTTTAACCTGTATTGCCAGTCCATTGACATCGTCTGCATCCACCGCATCAGCAGGCCGGTCTGATAATTTATGCAGCCGGGCATAGGATGTGATCAGCACAAAGCGTAATTCATCCTGCAGTTTTTCCAGCAACGCCCGTAATTCATCATCACAATATAAATCTACTTCAGCATCCAGAGAAGAACCGATGGTTTTATCCACCCGTAATTTTTCCATCTCCTTACTGCAGGCTACCCGTACTGCCAGAACTTTCTGCCAGTAGGCATCATCCATTTCATCCTGAATCTCAGGCGGGAAAGCATACCAGCTGTCAAAAAACACCGATTCATCCCGTTTACCAGGGATAAAACCCCATAATTCTTCCGCTGTAAAACTGAGAATGGGGGCAATCCAGCGGGTCATAGCTTCAGCAATATGATACAGGGCTGTTTGAGCAGAGCGGCGGGCAATACTATCAACCTGGGTGGTGTACTGACGATCTTTAATAACATCCAGATAAAAAGCCCCCAGATCCATGGCGCAGAAGTTATGCACTTTCTGATACACCTGATGAAAATCATACTGCTCATAAGCGCCAATAATTTCCTGCTGTAGAAATTCCGCCTTAACCACAATCCAGCGATCCAGCGGCAGCATATCAGCCACCTCCAGACTGTTTTGCTGTGGTTCAAAACCATCCATATTGGCCAGCATAAAACGAGCGGTATTACGAATACGCCGATAGGCATCGGCAGTGCGTTTTAAAATTTCATCGGACACACTGACTTCACCGGTGTAATCCGTAGAAGACACCCATAAACGTAGAATATCCGCTCCCAGAGTTTTCATGATTTTTTGCGGTGCCACCACATTGCCTCTGGATTTGGACATTTTCTTGCCCTGAGCATCCACCACAAAACCATGCGTCAGCACTTCTTTATAGGGGGCCATATCATTGACCGCAACAGAGCTGAGTAAGGATGACTGGAACCAGCCGCGATGCTGATCCGAACCTTCCAGATACAGATCCGCCGGAAACTGAAGTTCGTCACGTTGTTTAATGACACAGGCATGAGTGACACCGGAGTCAAACCAGACATCCAGAGTATCAGTGACCTTTGAATAATTTTGAGCATCATCTCCCAGCAATTCAGCCGGCTGCAGTTCAAACCAGGCGTCAATACCCGCCTGCTCAACTTTTTGAGCCACTTTTTCAATCAGATCCTGAGTATCGGGATGTAAGGCCTGAGTTTCATTATGCACAAACAGAGCTATTGGAACACCCCAGGTACGCTGCCGGGAAATACACCAGTCAGGACGATTTTCCAGCATCCCTTCAATACGCGCCTGCCCCCAGTCTGGTAGCCAGGTGGTATGTTCAGCGGCATCAATAGCCAGTTGTCGCAGGCCGTTCTGATCCATACTGATAAACCACTGCGGAGTAGCCCGGAAAATAATCGGGGTTTTATGCCGCCAGCAATGCGGATAGCTGTGTAATAAATCTTGATGATGCAATAAGGCCCCTTTTTGTTGCAGCACTTCCAGCACCAGAGGATTCGCCTTAAAAACATGCTGACCTTCAAATAAAGGAGTTCCGGTTACAAAACAGCCATTAGCAGCCACTGGATTATCCACTTCCAGATCATATTTCATACCCACCACATAGTCTTCCTGACCATGACCCGGAGCCGTATGTACCGCACCGGTACCCGAATCTACAGTAACATGATCGCCCAGAATAACAGGCACCTGACGATTATAAAACGGATGCTGTAAGAGCTGATTTTCCAGCTGACTACCTTTGCAACGCCCCAGAATCTGTGACTGTTCTACACCATAACGCTGCAAAGCAGACGGGTAGAGCTCTTCAGCCAGAATCAATAGCTCCTGATCGGTTTCAACCAGTACATAGTCAAAATCAGGATGCAGGGCCACAGCCTGATTAGCCGGTAATGTCCAGGGGGTAGTGGTCCAGATCACTGCATTGACCGGTTTGTCTGAGCCATTGGCAGCAGAAAAAATATCCAGAATCGCCTGTCTGTCTACTGCTTTAAAACGAACATCTACCGCAGGCGATGTTTTGTCTTCATATTCGACTTCTGCTTCTGCCAGCGCCGAGCCGCAGTCCGTACACCAGTGAACCGGTTTGGAACCTTTATGCAGATGCCCTTTATCAATGATCTGACCCAGAGTACGGATAATATTAGCTTCAAAATCATAATTCATGGTGAGATAGGGATTATCCCAGTCAGCCATAACGCCCAGTCGTTTAAAGTCTGCTTTCTGTCCGGCAACCTGTCTGGCAGCGTATTCACGACAGCCGTTGCGAAAAGTTTTTTCATCCACTTTCACACCGGCTTTACCCAGCTTTTTCTCAACATTAAGCTCAATGGGCAGTCCATGGCAGTCCCAGCCGGGAATATAAGGTGCATCATAGCCCCCCAGGGTCTGGGATTTAATAATAATATCTTTCAGGATTTTGTTGACCGCATGACCAATATGAATGTCACCATTGGCATAAGGAGGGCCGTCGTGCAGAATAAATTTTGGCCGGCCCGCCGCCTGGTCGCGCAATTTCCTGTAAATACCACTGTCTTCCCATTGTTTGAGCATATTCGGCTCACGCTGAGCCAGATTCGCTTTCATTGGAAATTTGGTTTTAGGTAAATTCAAAGTATCTTTATAGATATTCTGTTTGCTCACAGTGTTCTCACTTTTTGTTACTTTTCAGTAAAATATTTTTTAGCTTCTACGACATCATTTAAAATCTGTTGTTTTAGAATTTCAAATGAGTCAAATTTCTTTTCTGCACGGATTTTATGCAGAAAATCCACATGTACCAGTTTGCCATATAGATCACCTTCAAAATTAAACAGGTGAACTTCCAGTAAACCTTTTTTACCATCAACCGTCGGACGATAGCCGATATTGGCAATGCCGTTAATCCCCTGCTGACCGGTTTTATCTTCTAAGTGCCCACCTTCCAGAATAGTTTTGCACAGCCCCAGTCCTTTCCCCCAGAGCCGTACTGCAAATACCCCAGAAACAGCCGGGGTTTCACGATGCAACGGTACATTGGCCGTAGGGAAACCAATGGTTCGTCCCCGTTTGTCACCATGCTGAACATGACCCGACATCCAGTAAGGACGTTTTAACAGTGCCCGGGTTAATTCCATATCACCGGCTTCCAGAGCTTTTCGAATACGGGTACTGCTGACCCGTTGCTGAAACATTTCAAAGGTCGGGGTATTTTCAACTTCGAAGCCGTATTCTGCGCCGCTGCGGATCAGAGACTCAAAATTACCGCTGCGGCCTTTACCAAACTGAAAATCATCCCCTACCTGCAGATACTTTATACCCAGTTGCGCAACCAGAATCCGTGCAACAAATTCATCCGCCGTTATCCGGGCAAAGCGGCTGTTAAAATGAATAACCAGCAGTGTATCAATACCACAATCTGCAATCACTTCGGCTTTATCCCGAAAGCGGGTTAAGCGGGCCGGTGATTTTGCCGGGGCAAAAAATTCCTGCGGTTGAGGCTCAAAGGTGATCACCAGCGAGGGCAATTGAAAACTTTCGGATTTTTGCCGCAGCCTTGCCAGGATATGCTGATGTCCGCTATGCACTCCATCAAAATTACCAATGGTAGCAACACAGCCCCGTTTAAAGCGGGTTAAATTGTGTAAGCCGCGGATAATTTCCATTTACCGTCCTGTTTGTCACTTAAAAATGGCTCAAACCCTGTATTTTACAACAAGGCCTATATTTAACCTAGTAAAATCAATTAGACACTTTGATTATTCAAATTTTTCTTAAGCTGTGGGAAAAAAGGTTTGTTTTCGTACACCCAGAATAAACAGACTAATAAAATACACCGTTATAGCCACTGCAATAGTAAATAATAATTGATAAATGCGTTCTGTTAATGACCAGTTTAACCATTGCTGTACATCAACATGCAGCCACCATAAAACAGCCAGCATGGCAGTATTGGCAAAAGCGACCTGAAACCAGACTTTAGGCCAGCCCGGTTCCGGCTGATAAATACCGTGTTTACGCAGCCAGCGATACAGCAGGAAGGCATTACTGAAGGCAGAAATAGACGTGGCAATGGCCAGTCCGGCATGAGCACCGGGATATTCCATTAAAAACCAGGGAACCACAATCAGAATATTAAACACCATATTAATGACCAGCGCCTTAATACCGATTTTTACCGGGGTTTTAGTATCCTGACGCGAGTAGAATCCGGGCAGCAGGACTTTAACCAGAATAAAGCCCAGCAGACCAGCACTATAGGCCATTAAACTCATAGCAGACATTTCAATATCATGTTGCAAAAACTTGTCGCTGCCAAATAAAGTCGTAATCATTGGCGCTGCCAGCATAAACAGACCCACGGCAGAGGGCATGCCCAGATAAATGACCCAGCGGATAGCCTTGTCCAGCGTAGCAGAAAATTCCTGATGAGATTCGGTCACATGCTGTTTAGACAGACTCGGTAGAATTACCGTGGCCAGAGCCACTCCCAGAATACCCAAAGGAAATTCCATTAGCCGATCCGAATAATACAGCCAGGATATACTGCCGGTCACCAGCATAGAGGCAATAACGGTATCCAGTAATAAATTTATCTGTGCTACCGAGGCACCAAATATTGCCGGCAGCATCAGTTGAAGAATTTTTTTAACACCCGGATGAGCCGGATTCCAGCGCGGTCTGCTAAGGAACCCCATACGATAAATAAAGGGTATCTGAAACAGCAGTTGCAATAAACCGGCCAGAAAAACCCCTATTGCCAGTCCCACTACCGGCTGTTCCATTAAAGGCGCAATCCAGTAAGTTGCGGATATCAGCACCAGATTCAATAACACTGGCGTAAAGGCCGGCACTGCAAAGCGGCCGTAAGTATTTAAAATCCCCCCGGCAAAGGCCACCAGAGAGATAAATAAAATATAGGGGAATGTAAAGCGTAGCAGGCTGACCGTTAAATCAAACTGACTGCGGCTATGTTCTTCACTGAGATAACCGGGGGCAAAAATCATAATCACAATCGGAGCAGCCAGTATCCCGATAACGGTGATCAGAAACAGCCAGCCTCCGAGGGTGCCGGCCACATGCTGGATTAAGTCTTTAACTGCTGCCTTATCCCGGGTTTCCTTATATTCTCCCAGAGTCGGCACAAAAGCCTGATTAAAGGCGCCTTCTGCAAACAGACGGCGCATAAAATTAGGGATTTTAAAGGCAATCAGAAAAGCATCCATACCTGCTGTTGCCGCAAACGCACGGGCAAACACCACATCCCGGACAAAACCCAGAATACGGGACAGCAGCGTCATGACACCAACAATAAGTGTGGATTTAAACAATTTGCTTATATTTCCTTATGTAACTGAAAAAACGGACATAAAAAAAGCCGGACTCAATAAAGAGCCCGGCTTTTTCAGTACCGCTTAGCCTTTAAGACTTGTGTTAAACAAGAATATCAGCCCAGGGCTTTGATTCTAGCATTCAGGCGGCTCTTATGACGAGCGGCCTTATTCTTGTGGATAAGACCTTTACTGACCAGACCATCAATCATAGGTACAGTGGCCTTATAGGCACTTGCAGCAGATTCCTTGTCACCCGCTTCAATAGCATAAACTGTATTTTTAATCGCAGTACGAAATGCTGAGCGCTGTGCTATATTTCTGGTACGACGCTTTACTGCCTGACGTGCACGTTTTTTTGATTGTGGTGAATTGGCCAATGTCTTACTCCTGAAACTTTAAATTTATATTTAAATTTACTAAACTTATTTAATATTATTCAATCTTAATGGGCTAAAGAAAGCGGGATATTATTAATTAATATGAGCATAAGATCAAGTGATTCTTAAAAAAAACGACAATAACTTATATAACGACCAGATTATCCCGGTGGATCAGTTCCGGCTCATCAACATAACCGATAATGTCCACAATTTCTGAACTGGCATGTCCCTTAATTTTATCCGCATCATCACTGCCATAATTGATCAGCCCGCGAGCGACTTCATGACCCTGCTCATCCACACAAACCACCATATCACCACGAGAAAATTCACCCACTACCTCTTTAACACCAACGGCCAGCAAACTGGAGCCCTTGCTGCGCAAAACCTTAATGGCACCGCTGTCCAGTAGCAGTTCGCCCTTCATTAACAGGTGACCGGCCAGCCACTGCTTACGAGCCAGCAATGGGGCCTGATTGGCAAATAACAAAGTTCCTACTGATTGTCCCCGATAGATAGCGCCCAGCACATCATCCTGCCGTCCGGATGCAATAACCGTGGTGGTACCTGAACGGGCAGCCAGACGTGCGGCTCTAAGTTTGGTTGCCATGCCGCCGCGCCCTAGATCACCTTTGGAATCACCGGCCATATCATCCAGTTCCGGTGCCAGTGCATCCACTTCAGTGAGCAGCTTTGCCTGCGGATTATAGCGTGGATCACTGTCAAACATCCCCTGCTGATCAGTCAGGATCACCAGTAAATCCGCATCAATTAAATTAGCCACCAGTGCTGCCAGAGTATCATTATCTCCAAAACGAATTTCATCCGTTACCACAGTATCATTTTCGTTCACAATAGGAACAATATTTAAGGTGATCAGCTTTAATAGTACCGAACGGGCATTTAGGTAACGGGTTCGATTGGATAAATCATCATGAGTTAATAATATCTGCGCAGTATGTAATTTGTGTTTCTGAAACTGGGATTCATAAGCATGAATCAGTCCCATCTGCCCTACTGCTGCTGCTGCCTGTAGTTTATACACTGAATCAGGACGGTTTTTCCAGCCCATTCGCTTCATGCCTTCTGCAACGGCCCCGGAGGAAACCAGCAGAATTTCCAGCTTGTCTGGCCCGTTTTCAGGACTCATCAGCGAAGCCATTTGTTTTACCCATTGAGCGATGGCTGCATAGTCCAGGCCGTTACCTTCATTGGTTAACAGGGCACTGCCGATTTTAACCACCCAGCGACGGGTATTTTTCAGATGGTTTCGCTGTTTAATCTTCATTTGATAATTTTACCCGTGACTGCATCGTAAGTGCCACTGCTTATTTCTTCACTATTATTCGAGCCGTCTTCATTATTACCTTCTTCAGACTTGCGGTCACTATCTGATGCAGTTTCAAGGTGTTCCATAATGGCGAAACATAAGTCCCGTGTGCCTTCCTTGTTCATAGCTGATATCGTAAACACCGGTCCCTGCCAGTTCAGTTCATCAATAATAGCCTGACATTTTTGCTGCCGTTCTTCTTCAGACAATAAATCGGTTTTATTGATCACCAGCCAGCGTTCTTTATTGGCCAGTTCATCACTGAATTTTTCCAGTTCATTTTCAATGGCACGGAAGGTCTCTACCGGGCTGCTGCCGTCATAAGGTTCGACGTCAATAAAATGCAGTAATAAACCGGTACGGGCCACGTGTTTCAAGAAGCGTATGCCCAGCCCTGCACCTTCTGCAGCACCCTCAATAATACCGGGAATATCTGCTACCACAAAACTACGATGCGGTACAATACTGACCACCCCCAGATTAGGGATCAGAGTGGTAAAAGGGTAATTGGCGACTTTAGGTTTAGCTTCTGATACTGCCCGGATAAAGGTAGATTTACCGGCATTAGGCATACCCAGCAAACCCACATCAGCCAGAACTTTCAGCTCCAGCAATAGTTCACGACGTTCTGCCGGAGTGCCCAGGGTACTCTGTCTGGGAGCCCGGTTTACACTGCTTTTAAAACGGGTATTGCCCAGACCGTGAAAACCGCCGCGTGCGACCATCAGCACCTGACCCACTTCTGTTAAATCGCCCAGCAGCTCACCGGTTTCCATATCCTTAACACTGGTACCCACTGGAACATTAATATATAAATCATCACCCCCGCGCCCGGTTTTTTCCTTACCCTGACCTGCCTGACCATTTTTGGCTTTATAAAAACGGGTCATACGAAAGTCTGCCAGAGTATTCAGGCCATCGGTGGCTTTAAGAAAAACCGAACCACCGTCACCGCCATCGCCGCCATCAGGACCACCAAATGGAATATACTTCTCACGGCGAAAGCTGACAATACCTCTGCCACCCTGTCCCGATTCAACTTTTACAGTCGCTTCATCAACGAATTTCATTTTTTATACTTAACCTTCGACCATTTGAGAAGAAAAAAATTTATTTAAACGCAAGTCCAAGTCCGTATCAGGAAATGAAAAAGGCTCTGCCAGAATCTGGTAGAGCCTTTTAGTGTCTAACTAATTGTAAGTCTGTTTTTAAAACAAATCTTACTCAGCTATAACGCTGACGTATTTACGGCTGTTAGGGCCTTTTACTTCAAAAAGTACACGACCATCTGCCTTGGCAAATAAGGTATCATCTTTACCAATACCCACATTTAAACCTGGATGAACTTTGGTTCCACGCTGACGGATCAGAATATTTCCACCAACGACCATTTCACCACCAAATTTTTTGACACCCAGACGCTTCGATACTGAATCGCGTCCGTTTCTGGTACTACCACCTGCTTTCTTGTGAGCCATTTTCCGTTATCCTGTCTTTATCTCTCAAAGAGAAACTAAAAATATTTAACTAAAATTACTGAACTAAAAATTACTGAACTAAAAATTACTGAACTAAAAATTACTAAAC
>Ga0256831_1002082_pt1 | contig 10529 bp, 10 predicted proteins | sample 132544metaG_FD_189087 | JGI IMG/M metagenome (GOLD analysis project Ga0256831, IMG submission 189087) | Hydrothermal vent microbial communities from Lau Basin, Pacific Ocean - 132-544 | ecosystem: Environmental > Aquatic > Marine > Hydrothermal vents | place: Pacific Ocean: Lau Basin | collected... | reverse complement strand
GCTCCTGAATCACCCCCAGGAAGTTACACCGGCGGAGGCCGCCGAGCACGCCCTCCTCACGCTGCGCAAGTAGGAGCCACGATGACGAAAATCCGCGCCTTTCTGGAGATGATCAAATTCGAGCACACGGTCTTCGCCCTCCCCTTCGCCTACTTGGGGATGGTGCTGGCCGCCGACGGCCTGCCCGACCTCGCGACCGTCCTCTGGATCACCGTCGCGATGGCCGCGGCACGGACCATCGCAATGAGCCTCAACCGCATCCTCGACCGGGACTACGACGCCCGCAATCCGCGCACGGCACGCCGTCCGCTGGTCAGCGGGCGCATCTCGCTGCGCACCGCCTGGGCGGGCACACTCGTCGCGCTCCTCGTCCTCGTCCTGGCCGCGTGGGCGTTAGGGCCGCTCCCCCTGCGTCTGCTGCCGGGGGCCTTGCTCTTCTTGGGCGGCTACGCCTACACCAAACGCTTCACCTGGGCCTCGCACTTCATCTTGGGAATGACCGACGGCCTTGCACCGATGGGGGCCTGGGTCGCCGTGCGCGGCTCCCTCTTCACCCGCGCCGACCTGCCCGCTTGGCTTCTCTTCCTCATCGTTACCTGCTGGATCGCCGGTTTCGACATCATCTACGCCTGCCAGGACGCCGACTTCGACCGGGCGGCGGGGCTTCACGCCGTCCCCGCTCGCTTCGGGATCGCCGCCGCGCTGCGCCTTTCCGCCTGGCTCCATCTGCTGATGATGGGGCTGCTGCTCGTGCTCGGCTTCGTCCTCGACCTGCGCTGGCCCTACTTCGCCGCCCTCCTCATCACCGCCGCCCTGCTCGTCCACGAACACCGCCTCGTCCGCCCCGACGACCTTTCGCGCATTGATGTGGCCTTCTTCAACATCAACAGCTACATCAGCCTCACGCTCTTCCTCGGCGTCATCGGGGCCTTGGTGCTCGCCTGAGGCGCGGGCACCTTTCGGAGGATACGATGAGCTTGCACACCGATATGACAGCCATCCGCACGGCGGCGCTGGCCGCCGTCGATCCCGCCGCTGCCGTGACCCGCGCCCTGCGCGACGGCCTCGGTCCGCTGCAGGGACGGCATCGGCTGCTGGTGATCGCCGTGGGCAAGGCCGCGGTGCCGATGGGCGAGGCGGCCCTGCAGGCGCTCGGTCCCGCGGTCGAACGGGCGATCATCATCACCAAACGGGGGCAGGCCCCCCGCCGCCGACCGACCTCGTCAACGGCCCTCTTCGCCTGCGGCCATCCCGTCCCCGACGAGGCGGGACTGCAAGCCGCCGCCCGCGTCGAGGCGGCCCTGCGCGAGGGGAAGGAGGACGGCGTTCTCCTCCTCCTCTCCGGCGGGGCCTCGGCGCTGCTCCCCGCCCCCGCACCGCCGCTCGTCCTTTCCGATGTCGTCGGTGATCGGCTGGATGTCATCGGCTCCGGCCCCGCCGTCCCCGATCCGACGACTTACGCCGACGCCTGGGCGGTCCTCGAGGCCGCCGACCTCGTCGAGCGGGTGCCGGAGGCCGTCCGCGCCCATCTGCAGCGCGGACGGCGGGGCGAGCTTACGGAGACCCCCAAGCCGGGCGATCCGATCTTCCGCCGCGTCGAGCATCGCATCGTCGGCTCGAACCGGCTGGCGGCGCAAGCGGCGGTAGCGCAGGCCCGCAACCTGGGCTACCGTGCTCTCCTCCTCACCACCTTCGTTGAGGGGGAAGCGCGGGAGGTGGCGAAGGTAGCGGCGGCCTTGGTCAAAGGCGCGCGCAAGTACGGCGATCCCCTGCCGCCCCCGCTCTGCCTCGTCTGGGGCGGCGAAACGACCGTTACCGTGCGCGGGAAGGGGCTCGGCGGTCGCAACCAGGAGCTGGCGCTTGCGGCGGCGCTGGCGCTTGAAGGCTGCCCCCATTTCCTGCTGATGGCGCTGGCCACCGACGGCACCGACGGCCCCACCGACGCAGCAGGCGGGCTGATCGACGGGGAGACGGCGGCCCGCATCCGCGCGGCGGGGTTCGACCCGCGGGCGCTCCTCGCCGACAACGACGCCTACCACGCCCTGCGGGCAGCGGGTGCGCTGCTGCGCACCGGCCCAACGGGGACCAACGTCAACGATCTGCTCGTCGCCCTCGTCGGTCGGGTGGAGGAGCGGTAAGCCTTGCTCTCCATCCCGTTGCCTTTATAATCGCCGCGGAGGGAACGATGCCAGCCTACCGCAAAGCGAGCATTCGCGAACTGAAACGACAAGCCCTGCAACTCGAAGGGACCACCCTTCAGGGCGTGCTCCACCAGGACGAAGAGGGGCGATGGTACGTGGGGACGGAGCCGCTGGACGCCTTCCTCGCCGCCTACGAGGGGGAAGCGATGACGCTGATCGCCATCGCCGACGAGTCGGAGCATCCGATGGAGAAAAAGGTCTGCCCCACCTGCGGGCGGGAATACGTGGGCACGAGCTGCCCCTATTGCCGTCTGGCACGATTGCGCCTGCGCGGCCAGGGGTAGGCATCCATCCAAGGAGGCATCACGGTGAAGATCGAGAACTACCTGGCCATCCTGCGACGCCGCGGATGGATCATCCTCATCACCGCGCTGGTTACGGCGATGAGCGCCTTCGGCTTCAGCAAGCTGCAGCGACCGGTCTACCGCTCCAGCGTGCGCATCGGCATCCAGGCCGCCCGTATCGACTGGGGACAGGCGCAGACGGTAAAAATCCTGCTCGATTCCTACGTTTCGATGATGTACACCCGCAAGATGGCCCAGCAGGTCATCGACGACCTGGGGCTGATGATGAGCGCGGAGACGCTCAAGGGGAAGGTGAAGATCGCCTCCGACAGCCAGCAGATGATCATCCAGATCGACGTGGACGATACCGACGGCGAGGAGGCCAACCGCATCGCCAAGCACTGGGCCGAACTCCTCGTCCAGTGGCGCAATAGCGAGAACCAGAAGCAGCGCAAGGAAGACCGCGTCTTCGCCACCATCCTCGAAGAGCCGACCTACCGCCTGCTGCGTCCCAAGACGAAGATCAACACGGCGGCGGGCTTCGTCTTCGGCCTCCTGCTGGGCATCGTCATCGTCATCGGGCTGGAATGGCTGGAGGCCGGGCTGATTACCTCGGCACGGGAACTGGAAAGCGAAGCAGGGCTGCCCATCCTCGGCGTCATCCCGCCCCATTCCTGAGCCGGTCCGCGTTCGCAAAGGAGAAGGACGATGAAGGAAAGCACGCTCATCACACAGACAGCGCCGGATTCGGAGGCGGCGGAGGCCTACCGCGCCCTGCGCACGAGTCTGGTGTACGCCGGTCTCGACCGGCCCCTGCACGCCGTCGTCTTCGCCCCGCCCTCGCCCGACGAGGGACGGACGGCGGGGGTCGTCGCCAACCTCGGCGTCGTCATCGCGCGCGGCGGCGAGAAGGTGATCGTCGCCGATGCCGATCTGCGCCGCCCGCGGCTGCACACCCTCTTCGCGCAAGAGAACGGCGAGGGCCTCAGCGAGGCCGTCCTGCAGAGCGAGGCTCCCCTCCCCCTGCACGAGACGGGGATCGAGGGGCTGCGGCTGCTCACGGCGGGCCATCCTCCCCTCAACGCCGCCGACTTGCTCGCCTCGCAGAAGATGGGGGCGCTCGTGCGCCGCCTGACGCAGGAAGCGGCGATCGTTCTCTTCACCGCGCCGCCGGTTACCGCCGTAACCGATGCCGCGGCGCTCGCCGCCTATTGCGACGGCCTGGTGCTCACCGTGCGTGCCGGACGCACCCGTCGGGATCGGCTCACCGAGGCCAAGGCTATCTTAGAGGAATGGCAGGTGAAAACGATCGGCGCGGTGCTCCTCGACGCCGAGAGGAAGCACCTCTGGCAGGGTTATTAGCTCACCGCGTGAAGGAGGGTTCGGAACGATGAAAGGACTGATTCTCAGCGGAGGCAAGGGGACGCGGCTCTACCCGCTCACCTTCACCAGCGCCAAGCAGCTCATCCCCGTGGCGAACAAGCCTGTCCTCTTCCGCGTCATCGAGTCGATCCACGATGCGGGCATCGACGAGATCGGCATCGTCGTCGGCGATACCGCGCCGGAGATCAAGCAGGCGGTCGGGAACGGCAGCCGCTGGGGCGTGAAGATCACCTACATCCACCAGGAAGCCCCGCTCGGCCTGGCGCACGCCGTCAAGATCAGCCGCGATTTCCTCGGCGACGACCGCTTCGTGATGTTCTTGGGCGATAACGTCATCCAGGGTGGCATCTCCCGCCTCATCGAGCAGTTCGCCGATTCCTCCTGGAATAGCCAGATCGTCCTCACCGAGGTCGCGCACCCCGAACAGTACGGCGTGGCCGAACTGGACGAGGAAGGGCGGATCGTCCGCCTGGTGGAAAAGCCGAAGGTTCCGCCTTCCAACCTGGCGCTCGTCGGCATCTATATGTTCGATCACCACATCTTCGAGGCGGTCAACGCCATCACCCCCTCGTGGCGCGGCGAACTGGAGATCACCGACGCCATCCAGTGGCTCGTCGAGCAGGGTTACGACGTCTATCCCTACATCCACCGCGGCTGGTGGATCGATACCGGTCGCCCCGGCGATATGCTGGAGGCGAACAGCCTCGTCCTCGAGGAGTTGCAGCCGCACATCGACGGCTACGTGGATCGCGAATCGGTCGTCGATAGCCGCGTTACCGTCGAGCAGGGCGCGGAGGTCATCAACAGCGTCATCCGCGGCCCGGCGATCATCGGGCGGAATACGCGCATCGTCAACGCCTACGTCGGCCCCTTCACCTCCATCTACCACGATTGCCTCATCCGCGACAGCGAGATCGAGCGCTCCATCGTGCTGGAGCACAGCCGCATCGAAGCCCTCCCCGCCCGCATTCAGGACAGCCTCATCGGGCGGCACGTCGTCATCACCCAATCTCCTGTGCGCCCCAAGGCCATCCGCCTGACCTTGGGCGATTACAGCAACCTCGGCCTGCTCTGAGCGACGGGAAGACGATGAAGGCGCGGAGAGCGCGGAGCCTCTCGGCCAGGCTCGACACCCTCCGCGCCTTTGTGCTGCGCGGCGAGGCTCACCGCCGCCTGCTTTGACAATCCCGCCGTTGCCGGTAGAATGCGCCCACTCATCGAGAGAGGCGGAGGGACCGGCCCGATGAAACCTCGGCAACCGCCGCTATGCGGAAGGTGCCAAATCCGGCAGGAGTCGCATCCTGGAAGATGAGGGGGAGCAGTGGACGCCTCTCATCGCAGAGGCGTTTTCTTTTTGCGAACAGTTCCCGCACAAACCAGGCCCCAGGCAGTCGCGAGATGGCCCGGCTATCATCGAGATCGTACTTCAGGGGAGCTAAGGTAAGTTTTTCGGCATTTCCTTACATTAGCGAGGGGCAAATGTAAGGAAACGGATGTAACTTGGATTCGGGTTTCCGAGTCTCCCCACAGATCGCTTTGGGGAATGCAGGAGGACGTATGGACGACAATCGTTTCCGGCAGATGCTGCGCACAGCCTCCCTGCCCATCCTGCGCGACGGCGCGATGGGGACGATGCTCCACAACTACGGCATCAGCATCGACGCCTGCTTCGACCATCTGAACATCACCCGCCCGGCGCTGGTAGCGCAGATTCACCGCGCCTACATCGAAGCGGGAGCACAGATCATCCAGACGAACACCTTCGGCGCGAATCGCTACAAGCTGGCGGAGCACGACCTGGAAGATGCCGTCGAGGCGATCAACCGCGCCGGGGTCGAACTGGCCCGCCGGGTGGTGATGGGAGCCTTTCGGGAGGATGTGCTCATCGCCGGAGACGTGGGGCCATTAGGCGTGCGCCTGGCCCCCTTCGGGAGGATCAAGGCCACGGAAGCACGCGCGGCCTTCGCCGAACAGATCATCGCGCTGGTGGAAGCGGGGGTCGATCTCCTCGTGCTGGAAACCTTCACCGACCTGCACGAGATTCGGGAGGCGATCGCCGCCGCCCGCGAGATCTGCGACCTGCCCATCGTCGCCACGATGACCTTCACCCGCGATGACCGCACCGTCCTCGGCGACGAGCCGGAGAAGATCGCCCGCAAGCTCTACGAAAGCGGGGCCGACCTCATCGGCGTCAACTGCTCCAGCGGGCCGGCGCAGGTGCTGCGGCTGGTACGACGGATGATGCAGGAGGTGCCGGAGGCCCGCTACGCCGCCGTCCCCAACGCCGGATGGCCGGAGAGCGTCGGCGGGCGCATCCTCTACCCCGCCACGCCCGACTACTTCGCCGACTACGCGCTCGCCTTCCGCCAGATCGGCGTAACGCTCATCGGTGGCTGCTGCGGGACGACGCCGAAGCACATCACGGCGATGCGCAAGGCCCTCGATACGCCGACGGCGAAGGCGGTCGAACTCACGGTGCTCCAGGTGGTGGAAAGCGAACCGCCTCGCCCGCCGGAGGCCCGCCCGACGCGGCTGCAGCAGGCGCTGGACGGTGAGCGGCTCGCCGTTTCGGTGGAAATCGACCCGCCGCGCACCATCTCCTGCCACAAGGTCCTCGCCGGAGCGCAGCTCGTCGCCGAAGCGGGGGCCGACGTGATCAACGTCGCCGACAGCCCGATGGCGCGGATGCGGATGAGTCCCTGGGCCGTCTGCCACCTCATCCAGCAGGAGGTGGGGATCGAGACGGTGCTCCACTTCCCCACGCGCGGGCGGAACATCCTCCGCGTGCAGGGCGATCTCCTGGCCGCCCACGCCCTGGGCATCCGCAACATCTTCGTCATCCTCGGCGACCCGACCTCCATCGGCGACTACCCCGACGCGATGGACAACTTCGACATCGTGCCCTCCGGCCTCATCCGCCTCATCAAGCAGGGGCTGAACGCGGGGATCGACCACGCCGGACGCGAACTGGGGCGGCGGGCCTCCTTCTTCGTCGGCGCGGCGCTCAGCCTGATGCCCTCCGACCTGGAACGAGGGCTGGAGAACGCCCGCCAGAAGATCGAAGCGGGGGCGGACTTCTTCATCACCCAGCCCGTTTACGACGCCGAACGCGCCCACCGCTTCCTCGAAAGCTACGAGGCACGCTTCGGCCCCTTCCCTGTACCGATCATGGTCGGGCTGCTACCGCTCTACAGCGTGCGCCACGCCCGTTTCCTCCACAACGAGGTGCCCGGCATCACCATCTCCGACGAAGCCTTCCGCCGCCTGGAGGCCGCGGGCGAGGAGGCCGCCCAGGAGGGCGTGCGCATTAGCCTCGAGGTCATCGAGGCGGTGCGCCCCTGGGCGGACGGCATCTACATCACCCCGCCCTTCGGGCGGTACGACCTGGCCGCCGAGATCATCGAAGCATTGCGGGCGATGGAGGGCTAACGCGCCTCAATCATCATCGTCCTTGACGATGGCGTTCAGGATGACGCTCACGACGCTGATGATGATGGCACCGAGAAAGGCCGACCAGAAATCGGCGACGTAGAAGTGCACCCCCATCGAGCGGGCGATGAGCGAGGCAACCCACAGCGCGATGCCATTGATGACCAGGGTAAAAAGCCCCAGCGTGAGCAGGACGAGCGGACAGGTCAACAGCTTGAGAATGGGGCGGAGGATGGCGTTGACCAGGCCGAGGATGATCGCCATCACGAAGTAGACCGACCAGCCGCCCCCGTGCACGCTGATGCCCGGCAGGAGCCAGGCGGCCACGAAGATCGACGCCGCGCTGATCCCCCAGCGAATGAGCAGCTTCTTCATCGAACGCCTCCTTTCGAGCTTCCCGAAGTGTGCTGCGACATACCTCCTACGCAGTACAGCGCCTCCCGTTTCGACACGAGTATAGACGAGAGAAAGGTGCCTGTCAACGAAGCTGCCTCGCGCCTTGTCCCCCAAGCGGATGTGCTATAATGGGAGCAGGAGGAGAAAGAACGATGGGAGACAACCTGGAGCGATTCACACCGGCGGCGAAGGAAGTGCTCTTTTTCGCCAAGCGCGAGGCCACACGCATGCGGCACAACAGCATCGGCCCGGAGCATATCCTCATCGGCCTGCTGATGGAGGGGGAAGGCATGGCGGGGCGCGTCCTGCGCGACCTGGGCCTCCATCCCCGCTTCGTCCTCACCGTCGTCGAGCGGCTCTCCGGTGCCGGACTGCTCCAGGGCGAAGAGCCGAAACTTCGCCACAGTACGGAGACCCTCCTCACGATGGCCCTGGAGGAGGCACGACGACAGAACAGCCCCGTCGTCGATACACAGCACCTGCTGCTGGCACTGCTCCGGCAGCAGGAGGGGATCATCCTCGCCATCCTCGCCCAGGCCGGGCTGACGGTGGACATTGTGCGCCGCCGCCTGCTCCAACTGATGCCCCCGCCTCGGCGAGAACGCCCGCGCCGCGCCGAAACCCCGCAGGGCGGCCATCCGCTCCCTTCCAAAAACACCGCCGAAGCCCTGCTCGCCCAACTGACCGTCGATCTGACGGAGAAGGCGCGGGAGGGCAAACTCGATCCCGTCATCGGGCGGCAAAAAGAGATCGAGCGCGTCATCCAAATCCTCGCCCGCCGCACCAAGAACAACCCCGCCCTCATCGGCGAGCCGGGCGTCGGGAAGACGGCCATCGTCGAGGGACTGGCCCAGCGGATCGTCGCGGGCGGCGTGCCCGGCCCGATCCTCAACAAGCGCCTGGTGCAACTGGATATCGGCTCCCTCGTGGCCGGGACGATGTACCGCGGCCAATTCGAGGAACGGCTGAAGCAGGTGCTGCAAGCGCTCAAGTCGAGCAACACCATCGTCTTCATCGACGAGGTGCATATGCTCGTCGGCGCAGGCGCTGCCGGTTCCTCCATCGACGCCGCCAACATCCTCAAACCGGCGCTGGCCCGCGGCGAACTGCAGTGCATCGGGGCAACGACGTTAGACGAATACCGCAAATACATCGAGGCCGACCCGGCCCTGGAGCGGCGCTTCCAGCCGGTCATCGTCGAAGAGCCCTCACCGGAGAAGACCTTGGAGATTCTGCGTGGTATCCGCTACGCTTACGAGCAGCACCACAACCTGCGGATCAGCGACGAGGCCTTAGAGGCCGCCGTCCGCCTTTCGGCCCGCTACGTCTCCGACCGCTACCTGCCGGACAAGGCCATCGACCTGATGGACGAGGCCGCCTCTCGCGTGCGGATGTACAAATCGCCGACCTCCAAGCGGATGCGGGAGATCTTCGAGGCCCTGCAAGACCTGCGCATCCGGCGCAATCGCCTCATCGCCGAAGGTGAGCACGAAGCCGCGACGGCCCTCGGCGAGGAGGAGAAGCGGCTGGAAGAGGAGATGCAGCGACTGCGCGACGTCGAGGCCAGGAACTCGGATATGCGCGTCGGGGCAGAGGACATCGCGGAGATCGTCGCGATGTGGACGGGCATCCCCATCAGCCAACTGGCGGAGGAGGAGAGCCGCCGCCTGCTCGATATGGAGGAGGCGCTGGCCCGCCGCGTCGTCGGACAGCAGGAGGCCATCGCCGCCATCGCCCAGGCCGTGCGCCGCGCCCGTGCCGGCCTGAAGGACCCCCACCGCCCCATCGGCTCCTTCATCTTCCTCGGCCCGACCGGCGTGGGCAAGACGGAACTGGCCAAGGCATTGGCCGAGTTCCTCTTCGGCAGCGAGGAGGCCCTCATCCAACTGGATATGTCCGAATTCATGGAGCGCCACACCGTCTCCCGGCTGGTGGGCGCGCCGCCGGGCTACGTCGGCTACGAAGAGGCCGGTCAGCTCACCGAGGCCATCCGGCGGCGTCCGTATGCCATCGTCGTCTTCGACGAGATCGAGAAGGCCCATCCGGACGCCTTCAATATGCTGCTGCAGATTATGGAAGAGGGCACGCTGACCGATGCCCGCGGGCGCAAGGTGGACTTCAGCAACACGCTGCTCATCCTCACCTCCAACGTGGGGGCCGACGAGATTCGCCGCCAGGGAGCCCTCGGCTTCGCCTCTCACTTCGGCGAAACGAACGACCACGAGGCCATCTACGAGGCGATGAGCCGCAACCTCAGGACGCGGCTGCGCAAGCTCTTCCGCCCGGAGTTCCTCAACCGGCTCGATGGCATCATCATCTTCCGCCCCCTCGACCGCGAGGCGCTGCGGCGCATCGTCGAACTGGAGGTGGAGAAGGTGCGGCGGCGGCTGCGGGAAGGCGGCTTCGACCTCCACCTCACCGCGGCGGCGCTCGACTGGCTGGCCGAACACGGCTACAGCGAGGAGTACGGCGCGCGCCCGCTGCGCAGGCTCATCCAGCAGGAGATCGAAGCGCCGCTTTCCGACGCCATCCTCGCGGGCGACTACCATCCCGGCGAGACGATCGTGATGGATGCCGACGAGGGCGGCCTGTTTCCCCTCCCCTCCGCCGAGCAGGAGGCCGCCGCGCCGGTCGGCGCATGAGCGAGACCCCGCGCTTGCTCCTCGATGCGATGCTGGGCAAGCTGGCCCGCTGGCTGCGCCTGCTCGGCTACGATGCCTGCTACAGTCGTGACGATGACGCGACGCTGGCCCACCGCGCCCGCGCCGAAGGGCGCATCCTCCTCACCCGCGACCGCGAACTGGCCCGGCGGCGCGGCCTGCGCGTCCTCCTCGTC
>Ga0256831_1002081_pt1 | contig 10529 bp, 9 predicted proteins | sample 132544metaG_FD_189087 | JGI IMG/M metagenome (GOLD analysis project Ga0256831, IMG submission 189087) | Hydrothermal vent microbial communities from Lau Basin, Pacific Ocean - 132-544 | ecosystem: Environmental > Aquatic > Marine > Hydrothermal vents | place: Pacific Ocean: Lau Basin | collected... | reverse complement strand
CACTTAAGCTGAACGCATTATTCAAATCGTCTTTAATGATTAAAGAGCCTTCGCTTTTATGCTGCGGTTTGTTACATCCGATGAGAAGAAAAAGAAATAAAATCGTAATAAGTTTAAGTTTCATTGCGCAAGAAAAAATTTGTTATAAAAAAAGCCTCGTAACAATTATCATTACGAGGCTGCTTATTTTCGTACACCCTGGCGGGCTCGAACCGCCGACCTGCTGATTAAGAGTCAGATGCTCTACCAACTGAGCTAAGGGTGCACCGCAAAAATAAGGAATTAAAGGAAAGTTTCAAAAACAATATTTATCATTTTGTGATTTTCTTTCTCATAAAATGATTTTTGTGCGCTAATAGCTGTAAATAAAGGGGAAGGAGCGGTTTTGTTTTTATAACCGCCTTATTTTTAAGCGTAAATAAGGCGGTTAAAAGTTTTATTTGAATTTAACGGGAGATTAGATTATCTCCTCTATTTTTTCAATCGGACGAGCCAAAATAACCTTATCCCCTTTTTCTATAATAGGGCGTTCGATTAAATCGGGATGCTTCACCATTAAATCTATGATTTCAGCTTGCGTGTATTTCTTGTTTTTGAAATCAAATTCCTTATACTCTTTGGCGCGTTTGCGTAAAATTTGCTGCGCTTTCATATTCATGGCGCGAAGAAGATTTTTTAATTTGGTTTTTGTGAATGGCTTCTCGTAATAGTTGACTTTTACAAATTCAACCCCTTTTTCTTCCAGCGCTTTTATTACTTTTCTGCTTGTTGTGCATGTCGGTTTGTGATAGACAATCATTTTTTCCATTATGTTCTCCTTAAGACTAATTATTATTTTTTAAAAATAGGTAATTTATTTTTTGATTACAAAAAGTTGGAACTCAGCCGGAATTGCTTTTGTTCCAAAGGGAAAAAATCGCTAAGATATTGTTTATAATAGAGGGGATAAATCATAATTTTTTTGAAATCTCGGGGAGAAATGGTAAATTGATTTTATAAAAAACGCCGTCAATAAAATTTATTTTTATTAAAAAAAATATTAACTTAAAAAAGTTATTTTGTATTAATACTTCTGCTCCTATTTTTGTGAAATAAATATTCACTAAATAACTATAAATTAACTAATTTGGTAGGAGGTTAAATGGGTGTCCTTGAACTGTCGCGTTGGCAATTCGCGATTACTACAGTTTACCATTTCTTCTTTGTCCCTCTAACGCTTGGTCTGACAATCGCTATTGCACTTATGGAAACAAAGTATGTGCGTACCGGCGATGAAGATTATAAAAAAATGGCTAAGTTTTGGGGGCACTTGTTTTTAATTAACTTTGCTATTGGCGTCGCTACCGGTATTGTTCAGGAGTTTCAGTTTGGTATGAACTGGTCTGAATACTCAAGATTTATGGGCGATATTTTCGGCGCTCCATTGGCAATTGAAGCGCTCCTTGCATTCTACATGGAGTCCACATTTATCGGCGTTTGGGTGTTCGGCTGGAAAAGACTTTCTCCTAAGGCTCACGCCGCAACAGCTTGGTTGGTAGCCGCAGGCTCAAACCTTTCGGCTATTTGGATTTTATCTGCCAATTCCTTTATGCAGCAGCCTGTGGGTTACGAGCTTGCTAACGGGCGCGCGCAGATGGTTGATTTCTGGGCGATTATTGGCAACCCTCATCTTTGGTTACAGTTCCCTCATATTTTCACTGCCGGAATGGTACAGGCAGGTTTCTTTATGATGGGAGTTAGCGCTTGGCACTTTTTGCACAAAACAAAAAATATCACCCCTTTCAAAAAATCGATACGTTTCGGTTCAACTTACGCTCTGATAGGAATTGTATTGGTAATTTTGATTGGTCACTTTCAGGCGCAACATCTTCTTGAAACCCAGCCGATGAAATTAGCGGCGGGCGAAGCTTTATGGGAAACTGAAAATCCTGCCGGCGAATCGTTGTTCGCAATTATCGATCAGGATAATCACAAAAATACCGTTGATTTGAAAATCCCCGGATTCTTAAGCTTTTTGGCTTACGATTCTTTTTCCGGCGAGGTTAAAGGAATTAACGATTTGCAGAAAGAGTACGAGCAGAAATATGGAGCTGGCAAAAACTATATTCCGAACGTATGGCTTTCATATTGGTCATTCCGTATTATGGTGTTTGTTGGATTCTTAATGCTACTGTTAGCGTTTATTGCTTTTATCAAATCGCGGAAAGAGGAATTTAACTGTAAGCCGTTAGGATTAAAAACATTTATTTGGTCTATCGGGCTGCCGATTCTTTCGGTGGCGTTCGGTTGGATATTTACAGAAGCGGGCAGACAACCATGGCTTGTATTCGGATTATTCAGAACTGAAGACGGCGTTTCCAAAGCGGTAAGCGTCGGAGAAGCGTGGACCACATTAATTGGTTTTACTATTCTTTATGCAATTCTTATTGTTTTCACAATTCAGTTGTGGGTGAAATACGCTAAGCATGACATGGAATTAGAACCTGAAACATCAACAAGTGAAGCATAGGAGGAAAGAAGATGGATTTAAACATACTTTGGTTTATACTTATAACCGTTCTGTTCATCGGATATTTCTTCCTTGAAGGATTCGATTACGGAGTCGGGATGTTACTTCCCTTTATGGGGAAAGATGATGCCGAAAGGCGTGCAATTATCAATACGATTGGACCACACTGGGACGGTAATGAAGTTTGGCTGCTTACCGCGGGCGGAGCTTCCTTTGCCGCTTTCCCGAACTTCTACGCAACCTTGTTCAGCGGGTTTTATCTTCCGTTGTTTTTAATGCTTCTCGGACTTATCGTAAGAGCCGTTGCATTTGAATACAGAAGCAAGGAAGACAGCTTGAAGTGGCGTTACAATTGGGATTGGATGATTTTCTTAGGAAGCTTTATTCCCGCATTTTTATGGGGAGTCGCTGTTTCCAATTTGTTAATCGGAGTCCCGATTGATAGTACGATGACATATACCGGCGGATTTTTTAATCTGCTTAATCCGTATGCGCTGGTTGGCGGAATTACTTTCGTTGTGCTTTTCTTATTCCACGGTTCCCTTTTCTTATCGCTTAAATTAGGCGGGGAAATGAGGGATAAGGCGAAAGAATCGGCAAATAAATATTGGATACCTGCAGTAGTAATGGCGGTGATTTTTGTAGTTTATACTTATTTTGCCGTTCCTTCATTTTCCGCATCGGCGGTAGCGCTGATTTCCGCATTGATTGCGGCAGTGGCTTTAATTCTTGCGGGCATTTATGCTAAAGGCGGTAAAATGGGGCTTGGATTTATTATGTCGTCTTTAACCGTTGTGTTCGTTACAATTCTTGCGTTTGCAACATTGTACCCGAATTTGATGTTCTCTTCAACCAGCCCTGCTAACAACTTAACTATCTACAATGCTTCGGCATCGCCCTATACTTTGACGGTAATGTCATACGTAGCATTGATTTTGGTTCCGTTTGTATTGGTTTATCAGGCTTGGTCGTACATTATATTTAAGAAAAGAATTACAAAGGATTCCGAAATGACTTACTAATTAATCGGAATTTTTAAGATTTACAAAAATCCCGAATACTTAAAATGTGTTCGGGATTTTTTTTAATAAACTATCGCCGATAAATATCCAACCACTTCGGAAAAGTCGCGGGAAATTTCTCCCGAGTTTGTTCTGATTAAAACTTCAGCATTCTTCTTGCCTGCGAGGTTCAATCCTTTCATCATTGCAACCATTGGGCCTGCGCCGCACGCTTCGCTAAGTTTGCGGTTGATGTCTTTATATAATCCTTCAAAATCGTAATTATTAATTCGTTTTTCGATTCTTGCGTCCAACTTGTCGGCGTAACTGGCGGGATAGTAGTGGGATAAATCGCTGCTTGCAACAACGAGAGTTTTGTCATCATAAATCTCGGATATTTTTTGTGCAAGTTCGTTTATGTAACCTTCTTTTTGATCGCCCATAACAAGAGGCACTAAATTGAAGTTGTTCTTCAAAACTGTTTGCAGAAAAGGAAGATGAACCTCGAGAGCATGTTCATCTTTGTGCCCGTTTTCGCTTTCAAAAAAATATTTGCTGTTGTAAACGAGTTTTTTCCTTTTTTCGGAGTCAACTTTTATTATTCCCAACGGAGTTTCGTAAGCGTCGCCGTCGTAAATCGAAATCCCCGGAAAATACTCGCGATGGCTCGGAGAAATTACGATTACCGTGTCGTAAGTTTTGCCGTAAACCGTTTTATAAGCGTATGCGGCGGCTTGTCCCGAATAAACGTAGCCTGCGTGTGGAGCAATTATGCCGGCAACGTTTAGCGTCTCTTTCTCTTCGGGAATTTTAGCGTTTTTTAAAAAATAATTTATCTGGTATTTTAATTCGTCGGGATGCGCGGGATAAAACATTCCCGCTACCGCAGGTTTTCTTATTTTCATAGTAACCCCATCTCTTTTTCTGAAAAAACCGTTGCCGTAAAAGCGGATAGTTTAAGTTGTTTTCTTCGCCATAAGTCGGGGGGGAACCCTCCTTTTTGGCAAAGAGCTGAAAGGAATTCTTCTTTGTTCATATGGTGTTCAATCGGAACTTGAGGCAGCAGCAAAGCTCTTCTCCCGCTTTCCTCCAATATCAGACCGTGTTTCCCGACTTCAATCTCGTCGTAACCCTTAAGTGGAAAGGGTTCCGATAGGATTGAAACTTCAATTTCGATTTTCGATAGTTCCGGCTTCACTAATGCCGGGAACCGCGGATCTCCGAAAGCCGCTTGTTTTGCTGCTTCTACCACAGTGTCGTAAAGGGGCATAAAGCCGATAATGTACCCGATACATCCTCGGAGATTGTTGTTCTCGTTCAGCGTTACAAACGCTCCGGCTTGGGTTTTAAGGAGCGGATATTTTTCATAATCCGGTTTGGGAATCTCTACCGAATTATCAAACTCATGTTCGATTGCTTTTCTTGCCAATCTTAAAAGAAATATTTTAGTTTCTTTATTTAGCTCCATTTTATAATTCCTCAAAATAAATTATTAACGAAATACAAATTAAATAAATTAAAATAAAGAATTTTGCTTCCTACCGGTAAGCATTGTAATACAAAGAATCTCATACGCTACAAAGATAACAACGATGTTAATATTTAGTTCCTAAGAAAGACGAAGAGAAACAATCAGTGTAAGGCTGAACATTAATGAAAGCGCCGAAGCGCCTTTAACAAAGTAACCGGAGCTTTTTGTTAGAAAAATAAAACCGGCGGCAAGCGGAATGAGTTTTACCGCCAGTCCGCTATTTGCTCAGTTTATATACAAGCAATTCTTTCTTTTCCGATATCATGAGTAGCAAGTTTTTATAAATAAAAAATGAGTCGGGAGCGTAATTATTTGCTTCCTCATTAAGAACCTGCTCGAAGATTATCGTATCAGTCGGCTTGTATAACATCTTGAAAATGTTTTTCATTTTCTTATTAGGAAGACGGGAATGATAATTAAATAGTACTGTATCGCCAAGGTCAATAAATTCAACGTCGCGAACGATTTTATCAGCGGGATAATGGTTCAGAAGCACAGATGCCAGCGCCGGTTCTTCAAATAATTTCTGTGTAAAAAAGTATTTTGAGTAATCTTCGTCGTTGCGCGCTAATTCGCGTAGCTCGTTAATTTTATCCGCATCGGTTCCGAGGTCGTCGAGGAGTTCTCCCGTTTTAGCGTTGACGGAATAAAACCGTCTTCCTTCAAATGCGTTGCTGTATCCGAAAATTTTTCCCTGAAAATAGAAAAGGAAAGTATATTCATCCGATTCCCAAACAATTTTCTGTTCATTAATATCAAAAGCTATCAACTGTTTGTGCCCGGGCATATCCGGTTTTGCGTATTTGTGAAAGAAAATTTTTCCTTCTTTAACTGTTTCAATACCGACCCAAAATTTCTCGTCAAGCTGAAAATTCTCAAAAACTTTATCTCCGGTGTTTACGTTCATACAGTGAAAGAAAACTTCCTTGCTCTCCGTTTCTCTTGTCTCGACAACCAACTTGTCCGCTTCGGAAATAAGAAGTCTCCAAATATTTCTGCCATCCGTAAATTTGTAATTCTCCTCAATATTCATTGTCGTTCCCTCAAGTTATTGGTTTAAATTTAGCGGTGAAATGGCGCAGCATAGGCGCTTCGTAAATTATTTCAAATCCTTTAAGTTTATCCCTTTTTTTATAAACTTCAATTATCACTTCGGCAAGATAATCAATATGACTTTGAGTGTAAACTCTTCTCGGTATTGCAAGTCGCACTAATTCCATCGGCGGCGGAATAAATTCACCCGTTTCTTTATCGGTTTTACCGAACATTACCGAGCCGATTTCCACGCCTCTTACTCCTCCTTCAAGATAGAGTGCGGCTACGATTGATTGTCCCGGGAACTGATAAGGCGGAATTTCGGGAGCGAAGCGCTTGGCGTCCAAATAAATTGCATGTCCTCCGGGAGGCTCAAGAATCGGAACGCCCGCGTCGAGAAGTTTGTTCCCGAGATACTCCGTACTTTTAATGCGATATTGCAGATAAGATTCCTGCAGGACTTCATCCAAACCCTGAGCTATGGCTTCGAGGTCTCTGCCGGCAAGTCCGCCGTATGTGGGAAAGCCCTCGGTAACAATCAGAAGATTGCGCGCGTTCATTGCCAGCGTTTCATCGTTCATTGCCAGGAACCCGCCGATGTTTACCAGCGCGTCTTTCTTTGCGCTCATTGTCGCTCCGTCCGTATAGGAAAACATTTCCTGCGCAATTTCTTTTACCGATTTGTTTTCATATCCTTTTTCGCGAAGTTTTATGAAATAAGCGTTTTCGGCAAAACGGCACGCGTCAAGAAAAAGCGGAAGTCCGTATTTGTCGCATACCTCGCGCACTTCTTTAATATTTTGCAGTGAAACAGGCTGTCCGCCGCCGGAGTTGTTAGTTACGGTTAGCATAACAAGGGGGATATTTTCTGCGCCCTTTTCTTCAATAAATTTTTCTAACGCTTCAACGTCCATGTTCCCTTTGAAGTCGGCTCTTATTTCGGGATGTTTCCCGACTTCGGTCAGCAGGTCGTAGGCTTCCGCTCCGGTAAATTCGATGTTTGCGCGTGTTGTGTCGAAGTGCGAATTGTTGGGGAAATATTTCCCGGGTCCGCCCAGAATTGAAAAAAGAATTTTTTCGGCGGCGCGCCCCTGATGAGTGGGGATTATGAACTTCTTCCCCGTTATCTCTTTAACTTTTGATTCAAATCTGAAAAAACTTTTTGAGCCAGCGTATGATTCGTCGCCGTCCATAATTCCCGCCCATTGCTTTGCGCTCATTGCCGATGTTCCGCTGTCGGTCAGCAAATCGATTATGATATCTCTTGATCTAATCATAAACGGATTGTAGCCCGCTTCGATAAGTATATTTTCTCTTTCCTCACGCGTTGTGAAATTAATCGGTTCAACCGATTTAATTTTGAAAGGTTCGATTATTGTCTTCATTACAATTCCCAAATTAAATTAAAAACTATTACAAATATAGGAATAGAAAAATGAATTAGGAACAGTGAAATCAGTTCAACGCCTATCGTAAAATAATTCACTCCTACTATTATTTTGCATCTTTTTGTTAATTATCTTAGCAATGAGTAACTTGTGCTTACTAAATAATTATTTTGATAAAAATAAACTTTTGCAACAAAGCTGAGAAATAATGTTAAATAAAATTATCGGATTTTTTAAGAAGAAAAAACTACCCGAAACAAAAACGACAGAACAAAAAGATAAGCCAGTAACTTCATCCGCAAAGAAAAATATTCAGAAATCTAATACGAGAAGCGAAAATACCCGGAATAAACCAGGGGCAAAAACGCCTAACGCCAAGCAGGGCAAACCGAAACAAGTTAAGCCGAAGTGGACGCCAAAAGATCTTCCAGTTAAAAAGGAGGAAGGTAAAATCAGGTTTTACGATTTGCCTATTCCGAATTCCGTACAGCATGCAATTGCGGATTTGGGCTTCAAATATTGCACCCCTATCCAGGCTGAAATTCTTCCGCACACACTGAAAGGGAAAGACGCAATCGGTAAGGCGCAAACCGGCACGGGAAAGACGGCTGCGTTTCTTCTTACTTCTCTTGTTAAAATTATTAAAGATTCGCATAAGGGAAAGAGGGCAAAGGGCAGTCCGCATACGCTTATTATGGCTCCGACGCGCGAACTTGTTATGCAGATTGAGAAAGACGCTCTTGCGCTTTCAAAATATAACAGGACGAACATTGTTGCGGTTTACGGCGGAATGGATTACCAGAAGCAGATATCGAAGATTAAAGGGAAATATATCGATATTATGATAGCCACTCCCGGACGCTTAATGGATTACATGCAGAAAAAATTAGTGCACCTTAACGAAGTTAAAGTGTTTGTTCTTGACGAAGCCGACCGGATGCTTGACATGGGATTTATGCCAGATATAAAAAGAATCGAACGGAAAACTCCCCGAAAAGAGAACAGACAGACTATGTTTTTCAGCGCAACATTCCCTTCCAATATTAAATATATTGCCGAGAGCTGGACAGTTGATCCGGTAATAGTTTCAATCGATTCCGAACATAAAGAGGCAAAGGATATTAACCAGGTAATGTACATCGTTTCCGACGACGAGAAATTTCCTCTCCTTTACAACATGCTTAAGCGGAAGGATTTCAGCAAGGTAATGATTTTTTGTAACCGGAAAGATATTTCACGAAAGGTTTACGATAAACTTTCCCGCTACGGTTTTTCCACAACTCTCCTTACCGGTGATATTGACCAGAAAAGAAGAATGAACCGGTTAGAGAACTTCAAACAGGGTAAAGTTAAGATTTTGGTGGCAACCGATGTTGCGGGACGAGGGATTCATATCGAGGGAGTAAGCCATGTAATAAATTACAACTTGCCTGAAGATCCCGAAGATTATGTTCACAGAATCGGGAGAACCGGAAGAGCCGGTGAAATAGGGACTTCCGTAAGTTTTGCCTCGGAAGGGGATTCATTTCAGATTCCGGCAATCGAGGAATTTCTGGAGCATAAACTGGAATTAACCTATCCGGAGGACGAGTTGCTCGAAGCTATTCCACCGCTTCCTAATCGGAAACGGAGCGAAAATAACCGTCGCCCTCCGCAAAAAAAGAATTACCGGAAAAATTACAATAAAGGAAACGGAAAGAAGAATTAACTATTTGAAGGTTTTGCATAACCGAATAAAATATCATTCTGAGTCCCGACAAAGTCGGGAAGAAGAATCTCAGAACCGGTAATTATACTGAATTCAGAGATATTTAGGACGGCTTCCATCTCTGCCCCCAACAAAAACAGTTGGAGTAAACTTGGCGAACTCGATATGACAATTTTAGGTTTTGCAAAGGTTTCTATTCCTTTATTTCTACAATTTTGAAACGGGGGAGTTTTCTTCTTTCTTCTTCCGTTAAATCGGCTACGGATTTTGAATCGCAATTGTGCGAACCGGAGTGTAAGCCGGAGTCGCAATGTCCCTCGCCGCAACAGCTTGCGCCATCTTTTCTGTAATTTGAAAAATAAACCGCAACGCCCATTAATAAAACCGCAACGGAAAAAACTCCGGCTAATGTTAATATATGTAAAATCATTTTTTATACCTCGTCTAAATAATTTGTATATCAAAAAATATAAATATAAATAACGAGATGAAACATATTATTTGTTTAATTGCATGGTGTCGTGACGGTGGAAAAAAACAAACCGTCTGCCTCGTACGGATTGCGAACGAATAAAAAACAAACAAAAACAAGCGTCATTGCGAACCCGCTTTAGCGGGTGTGGCAATCTCCTAAAGATTCAACCTCACCCGTTAAACCGCTTTTTGAACATTCAGCATCTGCGTGTTTTCTCGTGAGATTGCTTCGTCGCTCCGCTCCTCGCAATGACTGATACTTTTTTTAGAAAACAAACGTCATTGCGAAAAAGTACGTTAGCATCCGCTACGGCGAACGCGACGGCGCTAAAAAATAAACTGTCTTGAACTTTATCTGTAACGCCTCAATTTGTTACTTCTGCTCCGTAGGAGTAGAATCTTTGTAACAAACAACACAACCCCAATTAGAAGCTCCGTAGGAGCGATACAAACAATTACAATGGAAGACGTCGCATACGGAAAAAAGGTGTCGCTCCTACGGAGCTAAAACATAATAGTTTGCTTTTGTTACAAATGTGTCACTCCTACGGAGTTGCTACTTTTTTCTTCGTGATTAGCCGATTAACCTTTTTTGAATATTTGGCAACTGCGTGTTCACCGGTGAGATTGCCACGTCGCAAGCTCCTCGCAATGACGCTAAAATATTAAAAAAAACACGTCATTGCGAGCGGAACGTAGTGGAACGGGCTCCGCCTTGGCGGACTCCCAAGTATTAAATCTCAGCAGTTAAACCTTAAAATAATATTTGCATTTAAGAAAAATTTTTATCATATTTATTGCACAAATATGCAATAATACAAAAAGGAATATTTATGCCGGGTTTCGGAAGACACAGAAGAAGAATGATGGGGCAGATGGAGGA
>Ga0256831_1002080_pt1 | contig 10530 bp, 12 predicted proteins | sample 132544metaG_FD_189087 | JGI IMG/M metagenome (GOLD analysis project Ga0256831, IMG submission 189087) | Hydrothermal vent microbial communities from Lau Basin, Pacific Ocean - 132-544 | ecosystem: Environmental > Aquatic > Marine > Hydrothermal vents | place: Pacific Ocean: Lau Basin | collected... | reverse complement strand
ACTTTTAATTGACCCTAAAATCTTAATGAATCGTAAATTTTTGTGATCAATTGTTTCAGTATTAACTAAAAATGAATAAAAAATCAGTGAGACAAAATCCAAACCACCTTCGGCATCTCTATTTCCCGTTTGTTCTTCAACTTCTCAACCATGTCATCGACCAATCCGCCGATGAACTCCTTCCATCCCTTGAGGTTGGGATCGCCGTTCAAATCTTTCCTGAGATTTTCGGCATACTTCAACGCCGAATCGAAGTCACCCATCTGCGAGTATATGCTTGCGAGGGATAGGTGCGCCAGTATGTAGTAGTTCCTGTGTGCCACCTCCCTCTTCGTCTGCTTTGGATGTTCGACTATCCACTTGAGATCCGATATCGACCTGTTAAGGTATTCCGTATCGTTCGTGTATTTGTAGAGCATGTAATACGCTAAGGCCCTCTCGTAGATAGACGTCGGAACGGTTACCGCATCCTCCGGATTCTTCATCGCCTCGTTGCAACTCTTGATATCGTCCATGAGATACTTCACCGCTTTATCCTTGTCTCCCTTTTCGTAGCTAACCATGGCGAGTATTCTGTATGCCTCACCCAAGTATGCGGACTCAGGAAATCTCTCTATTATCGCTTTGGCATACTGGATTGCCTCATCCTTCTTACCCAGCAGATATGCGGATATCATTGCGGGAGCCAATCCCAAGTCGGAATCCCATCCATACTTCTTTGCGTGCTCCAGATACTGCTGTGAAACCTTGTAAGCTGAGTCAACCTTACCAAGCTCAAGCTCAACCCAAGCGAGGTGTTCGTATGCCGTATCTATTCCCGGATCGGGATAGACATCTATAGCCTTCTTGTAATACTCCTCAGCCTTCTCGACTTCGGCCATCGCCAAATAAGTCCTCGCCAAGTTCGTGTAGAGAGCGGAAACACCCTCCTTACCCAAAAACTTCTCAACCTCGTTAACGTGCTTCAGAGCGTAGAGGTAGTGTGGCAGAACGAACTTCTCTCTGTTCACGTAACCGCAGTAGTAGAGAAAGTTTACGTCACCCAAAGCTTGTTCAGCTATGGCTTTGTATTCTGGAAACTTCTCCTCAAGCTCCTTCAAGTATTTTACCGCCTTTTCATACTTCTCCTGCATCTCGGGATGTCCGGCTTGAGTGAAGGTTTGTCCCGGCAGTTTGTAGTATCTGTGGAACTGGTCCTCGTTTCCGTAAGCCAAGGCCAAGTCGTAGTAAACTATCGGGTTGTTCGGGTCTATCTTCATCGCCTTTTTGAAATACTCTATGGCCTTGTCGTAGTCTCCGTTATCCATCGCCTTGACACCCTTCTGAATGTAGTCATACACCAACCTCTCTTTGTTCCACGTATCGTATGCGTATGCTCCAGATATAGCACAAATTATTAAGAGTATAACTCCGATAGCAATATACTTCTTCATAAGATTTTGACCATTGATATGATACTTAAACGTTGCGGTAACCGTTAATACTTAAAGTGCGAACATGTTGAGGATGGAGGTTGGTCGTTTGAATTTGAAAAATCCCATAATGTTGGCGAGCGGAATCTTGGGCTCCCACGTCGGCTCTCTGAACAGGATAGCGAAACAGGCTGGAGCGGTCGTGACAAAGTCCGTCGGATTGGAGGGAAGGGAGGGATACAAGAACCCTTGCGTAGTCACTTGGGAGTGCGGAATCTTAAATGCGGTTGGTTTGTCTTCGCCTCCAGCTAAGGATTTCGCAAGAGAGCTCAGAAGTTTTAACAAGACTTGTCCGCTTATAGTGAGTTTGTTCGGATCGAATCCAGAGGAGTTCGTCGAATTGGTTAAGATCTTCGATTTTGCTGACGGATTCGAGTTGAATCTGAGCTGTCCCCATGCGAAGGGATTGGGTTTGGAAGTAGGTAGGGACTTCGATTTGGTTTACGAGATAATCAGGAAGGTCAAGGGTAAAACGGATAAACCTGTTTTTGCAAAGGTTTCCGCAAATTTGGATTACGTGGAGTTGGCGAAGGTTTGCGAATCCGCCAAAGCGGATGGAATAGTGGCCATAAACACCGTTAGAGGAATGGCCATAGACATAGTTAGCAAAAGACCCGTTTTGAGCAACGTGAGCGGTGGTGTCAGTGGGAAGGCTATAAAGCCCATAGCTCTGAAGTGCGTTTGGGACATCTACGAGGAGGTTAACATTCCAGTGATAGGTTGCGGTGGTATTTCGAACTGGAAAGACGTCGTAGAATTCGCTTTGGCTGGAGCGAAAGCGGTTCAGGTAGGCTCAGCTTTCTACCACAGCTACGACGTTATAGGTAACATTCTCGAGGGTTTGAACTCCTACTTGAGGATAAACGGTTTGAGATTTGAGGATCTGGTTGGTCTGGCACATCGACGATAATCGAACAAACCTTTTTAAACAGACGTATCAACTTAAGCCCATGTGCATATTCTGCAAGATCGCGAGAAGGGAGGAGAGAGCTTACGTAATCTACGAAAACGAAAAAGCTATGGCTTTTCTCGACATAAACCCTCTAAGCAAGGGTCACACTCTCGTGATTCCGAAGGAGCACTACGAGAACGTTTTGGAAGTTCCGAGCGATGTTATTAAAGACGTTTTCGAGGCCATCAAGGTTGTCTGCGAAAAGCTCAGGGTTTTCAATCCCGACGGATTCAACGTGGTTAGCAACGTGGGCAAACAGGCGGGTCAGGTGATAATGCACGCACACATCCACGTTATTCCGAGGTATAGGGATGAGGGTGAAAACCCGATAAAGTTTGGAAAGCCGATCGAAATAGACTTGGAAGAGGTTTACAAGGCTCTCGTATGAGGGAGATAGTCTTAGGCGTAACTGGAAGCGTATCCGCAATCGAGTCCTTCAGAATAGCGAGGGAGTTGAAGAGGAGGGGTTTCAGGGTTACCGCCGTTCTAACGGAGAACGCAAAGAGGTTCGTCACCTTGGACTCGATGAGGTTCGCATGCGACGAGGTGATAACGGATTTCGATAAAGCTTACCACGTCGAAAAGCTTGGATTCAACGGAAGTGCGGACATGCTTCTAATAGCACCCTGCACCGCAAACACCCTATCAAAGATCGCCAACGGGATAGCGGACACCAACGTGACTCTGATGGCTCTAACTGCTTTGGGTAGCGGTAAGAAAATTCTGATCTCTCCGGCGATGAATCTGGCGTTGTATAATGCGGTTGAGGACAAGATCGAAGTTCTCAGAAAGATGGGGGTTGAGGTAATAGAACCGAGGTTTGAAGGACTGAAGGCGAAGATGGATGTCGAAAAAATTCTTCTACACGTTGAAAGAGCTTTAGGTGGTAACGAGTTCGAGGGTAAGAGGGTTGTCGTTACCTCCGGCCCCACGTTCGAGTTCATCGATCCGATAAGGTTCATAAGCAACAGAAGCTCTGGTAGGATGGGTAACGAGTTGGCTTTGGAGTTCTGGAGGAGGAAGGCCAACGTGGTTCTAATTTCATCAAAACCAATCGATATGAACTTGCCAAACTTCAAGATAGTTAGGGTTTTATCTGTGAAGGACATGCTCGATGCGGTTTTGAGGGAGATGGAAAACTGCGACCTCTTCGTCTGTGCGTCCGCCCCTTCCGATTTCGTGGTTGATAAAATGGATTCGAAAATAAAAACTACCGAAGAGCTTACTTTAAAGCTCAAACAGGCTCCCAAGATAATAAAGGAGGTAAGGAAGGTTTACGATGGGCACGTAATTGGTTTCAAAGCGGAAACTGGTTTGAGCGACGACGAGCTCGTTAGGGTTGCAAAGGATAAGATGGAGGAGGACAAACTCGAGATGGTCGTAGCAAACGACGTTAAGGAGAGAGGTATGGGAACTTTAGATACGAGAGTTGTGGTGGTTACACCAAGAAGGGTTGAGTGGATTTGCGGTTTGAAGAGGGACGTTGCGAGGAGGATCGTGGATATATACGTTGAGGAGTATGGGTGATCAGAATTGGATTCTCTCATCACCGATCAGGCGCGGGCTACGTCATCACGCTTTAAGGTGGACTCTAAGTATTTATACCTTTTCGGTGGGTTTTTAAGTTGGTTTAAGCTACGGAGAACATGCTGAGCGAGAGGGCCCTTAAAGTTGTGAGCGACTTCGTCCTAAGGAAGGTTCCGGAAGGAAAGTTTAAGGTGAGGTTCTCATGTGCATGCTCAAAAAGGCTCGACGTTAGGAGTTTGGAGGAGCTCGTTGAAATTCTAAACGACGTCTTCGAAAACTTCGGTAACGTCATAGAGGATTGGGAGGTGGAGATGATAGAACAATGGCTCAAACCCTACGGCGTTGTAATCGAAAAGAAAGAAGGTTACAGGGCGAAGATTTTGAGGAGCGGATACGAGGACAAGGTAGAAGAGGTTTTTGACTACTACTCGTGCGGGATGAAAGAGGGAGCTTTAATTTTAGCCAAATCCGTTCTAGATTCCATTGCGAGGGATAGGGGTTTCAAGAACTTCAAGGATTTGCCGAAGGGAAAGCTCAACGACATCTTAAACAAGTTTTACGATCTGCTCGGCGAAGATTTGAGCGAAGAGGAGAAGGTTTTCGTTCTCAAAACCTTTAAAAACGTAGTTGATCTATGTTCGTCTCCTCAAGCGTAACGTGTTTTTTCGCACCGAAGACGGGTAAGCCGGAGAGATCTGGATCGTTAGGTATTAGCTTTACGATAGAGAAGGGAGTTTTAGTCAGATTGAAGGACGAAGGGATAACGTTCAACGGTAGAGATGTGGAGCTTCCAACGTTGGAATACGTGTTGAAGAGGTTCAACTACGAGGGGGGAGTTGAAATACTAAGCGACCTACCTCTGGGTTGCGGTTTCGGTTTGAGCGGTGCGATTGCCCTTGCTACGTCCCTTGAGCTGAACGACCTTCTCGGACTGAACATGCCCCTCTTCAAGGTTGCGGACATAGCTCACGAGGCTGAAGTTTTAAACGGGACTGGCTTGGGTGACGTGACAACCCAGTGTTACGGTGGGTTCGTCGTCAGGTTTTCAACGTCAAAACCTTCCGCATGCAAGGTTGACAGATTCCTCTGGGAGGTAGAAGTAGACTTCCTCGTCATGGGTGGTATCAAAACCGAAGATATCGTAAGGGGGAACGTCAAAGAGATCTACGAGATCGGAAGGAAATGTTTAAAGGAATTCCTGAGAAAACCGTCCCTCGAAAACCTCTTCAGAGTTTCGAAGGATTTTTCCTTAAAAACGGGGTTGGCGGACGATAGGGTAATCGACGCCATAGAGGCGGTTGAGAGTTGCGGAGGTTTGGCGAGCATGATAATGCTCGGGAGGGGGGTTTTCGCATACGGAGGTGAAGTCCTCAAGGAGCTTAGGGGGAGATACTTCAAGTCTAAGGTTTCGCTGTGCGGTATAAGAAAAACTTAATAACGTGTCGAAGAGTATTCGATTCAAATGAGGGTTTTGGAACTCGACGAGAAGGACAGGTTGATAATAAAGGTCCTTCAGGAGAATCCAAAGGCTTCTCAAACCGAGGTTGCGAAGTTGGTGGGTTTGTCTCAGCCTTCGGTTGGTAGTAGGATAAAGAAGTTGAAGGAGCTCGGAGTCATAGACAGCTCCTACGGTGTAAATCTCAAGAACTCAAACATGTATGTTCTAAAGGTTGACGTGAAGTGCAGGAATCCAGACGAGATATTGAAAAAGCTTGAAAGCTGTCCGTTTTTTCTAAACGGTTTCGTAGTCGCTGGGAACAGAAATCTGATAATTTTGCTGATAGGGGAAGATTTGCCAACCCTTGAGGCAATAGTTGACAGGCACATAAGGATTCTTCCAGACGTTTACGACGTCGATGTCGGTATAATAGTCAGGACTTTGAAGAACACAATAATACCTCTGAACGTCGAATTTGAAAGGAGTGATAAGGCCCCCTGCGATTCGAACTGTGGGGAGTGCGAATACTGGGGTAAGATCTGTTTGGGTTGTCCCATAACGGGACACTACAGGGGAAAGGTCTTGAGATAATGTTGAGCTCGATAAAGGTTAGGACTTCAAAGGTTCTCAACCCCTTAACGGACCTCCTCGCAAGGTTGGGGGTCAAACCCAATCATTTAACGCTTCTGGGATTGGTCTTCGGTTTTTTGTGTGCCTACGCCATTTATTTGGGTAAACTTCTCCTTTCTGCGGTTCTATTGATTCTAAGCGGTTTGATGGACGTTTTAGACGGCGCCTTGGCGAGGAACAGGGGGTTGGTTTCGGACTTTGGAGGGGTTCTCGATTCCGTTTTGGACAGATACGTTGACATAGCCATATTCCTCGCACTGGGATTTTACTTGGACTGGTTTTTGGCTGTATTTGCGATGAGCGGAGCTTTGATGGTCAGCTACACGAGGGCGAGAGCTGAGAAGGTCGTTGAGAGATGCGACGTGGGTATAGCGGAGAGGGGGGAGAGGTTGATCCTGATACTTATCGGACTGTTGTTTCCGTTTTTCTTGAGGTGGATTTTGCTCCTCGTGGGAGTTCTATCCCACATAACCGCAATTCATAGGGTTCTATACACATACAAAAAGCTCAAACGTCCAAGTTCTTAACCTCCCTCGCATGGTTTAGTATGAACTCCTTCCTCTCCTCGACGTTCTCCCCCATTAGTATCTTGAACATCCTCTCCGCCATGAAAGCGTCTTCGATAGTAACCCTAACGAGCTTCCTCGTCTCGGGATTCATGGTGGTTTCCCACAACTGCTCCGGATTCATCTCCCCCAAGCCCTTGAACCTCTGAACCTCCGCCTTCCCCAACTTCCTCAAAATCTCTTTCAACTCCCCTTCCGAGTAAACGTAGTAAACCCTCTCACCTTTCTTAACTCTGTAAAGGGGAGGAAGTGCCACGTAAACCATTCCGGCCTCTATCAAAGGTCTCATGTATCTGTAGAAGAATGTCAGGAGTAGAGTTCTTATGTGTGCCCCGTCTATATCTGCATCCGTCATTATTATAATTTTTCCATATCTAACTTTCGAAATGTCGAAGTCCCTGCCAATGCCACCGCCTATGGCAGAGGCTATTGCCCTTATCTCCTCGTTCTTTAAGGCTCTCAACATTCCAGCCTTTTCAACGTTTATGATCTTTCCTCTTATAGGCAAAACAGCCTGAAATCTTCTATCCCTCGCCTGTTTAGCGGAACCTCCAGCACTCTCACCTTCAACTATGAAGAGTTCTCTCTCCTTCACGTCCTTTGACGAGCAGTCCGCAAGTTTACCCGGTAGAGATAGTGAAGCTTCAGCCTTCTTCTTAACGAGCTCTCTTGCCCTTTTCGCCATTTCCCTTGCCTTCATAGCCAAGAGGCACTTCTCTATAATTCTGTTCGCATCCGATGGATGTTCCTCCAACCACTTGAGGAACTCTCTGTAAACGAGAGACTCGACAACGGTTTTAACCTCGGTGTTAGTAAGCTTTGTTTTGGTTTGCCCTTCGAACTGCGGTTCTGGAACCTTAACGCTTACGACAGCTGTCAAACCCTCCCTAACGTCTGAACCGCCTATGGGTTTGAACTTCTTCACGTTCTTCTTACCGTATTCGTTTATAGCCCTTGTCAATCCAGCTCTAAAACCAGATACGTGCGTTCCTCCCTCTACGGTGTGGATGTTGTTCGCAAAGGCCAGTAGAGTTTCGTAATCTTCGTCGGTGAACTGGAAGGCTATTTCAACGCTTATCCCGTTCCTCTCACCGCTTACGTAAACGACATCGGAGATCGTTCTCTTACCCTCGTTCAGATACCTTACGAAACCTACGACACCCTCTTCAGAATAGAAAACTCTAACTTTACCCGTCCTTTCATCGATGAGAGTTATCTTCAACCCCTTATTTAAAAATGCGAGTTCCTCAAGCCTTTCCGCAACCAAACCGTAGTCGAACTCCTTAACTTCGAATATCTCGGGATCGGGTTTAAACCTTATCTTAGTTCCAGTTTCTTTGGCTTCACCAACGACCTTTAGAGGTGTAACCGGCTTGCCTCTCTCGTATCTCTGATAGAAGACCTTACCGTTTCTCTTAACCCAAACCTCAAGCCATTCCGACAGAGCGTTAACGACGGACAGACCCACACCGTGCAAACCACCGGAAACCTTGTAGGCCTTCTTGCTGAACTTACCTCCAGCGTGCAGTTTGGTCATGACTATCTCCAAAGCAGGTCTTTTGAAAATAGGATGTTCTTCAACTGGAATACCCCTCCCGTTGTCTTCGACGCTTGTGGATCCGTCTTTGTGTAGAGTGACTTTTATTTCCGTGCAGTAACCAGCTAAAGCCTCATCTATGCTGTTGTCAACTATCTCCCAGAGGAGGTGATGGAAACCCCTAACGCCAGTATCTCCCACATACATTCCCGGCCTCTTCCTTACAGCCTGAATGTCGTCGAGGACTTCGATAGTCTCTGCCGTGTAATCCGTCATAACGTTTTGAGTGTTACCGCTGGATTAAAAATATTTAGTTGAAAATGAGTTATCAACAAATTGCTTATGTAAATTTGTCAGCATTCATAAAGTAGTTTGTGATAATCTACAAGATTAACCATTCTTGAGCTGGGTTTACGACCTTTACGTTGTATCTCTTGCCAATCTCCAGAAAGTGTTTGTCGAGGGAATAGATTACCTCGACGTAATTTTTTAGTGGGATAAAGCACAGGAAGTCCCAGATGTGAATACCAATTTCTTTACTTGCAATAATGGATTCTATTACGTGTTCACAAGAATCGGGACTTTAATTATGCTATCGTCTTTCATTAAACCATCGGCTATTGCAAAAGCTTCGTCTAACGGTATTTTGTGACCCCTAAAAGCCAAGACGTGAAAGATTTCCGCTACTTGGTGTAGTGTCATGTATATTCTCAAGTTATCGAACTCCTTCTCAAAGAACTCTCTACAACCTTTATGAATTTTCAAAGCTTTCTCGTAATCCGATTTAGACTTAAACTTCTCTCTAACAGGTTTCTTCTTCGCTAAAACCCAGATCTCCGTATCTACAAAAGCCTTAATCAATATCCTCCCCTCCGTATTCCCTTAGATCTTCTGGTCCAGCTCCTTCGGATGGCTTCAAAATTAATTCCTTGAGCTTCGATTTCTCCCTCTTCCCCGCAAGATAATTCAAAATCGCATCTATAATCGCTTCTTTCACGGTCTTCCCTTCCTCTACTGCCCTCTTCTTTAACTCAGTGTAGAGTTCCTTAGGCAAAACTACGCTCGTCTTTATCTCATTCATATACGCATAACTGTAAAAATGTATTTAAGGTTACCCGTAAATCCTCTCCAAATCCTCTCCTCCGTAAAAAACCTCCTGAATCGCGTCGTATATGTCCTCCATACCCCTCATGTCAACCGCGGAAACGGGAATTATGGGCCTAAATAATCCAGCGTCCTTAAGCATCAGGAAAAGCTCAAGGCTTAAAGATTTCCTATCTAAAGCCAAATCGTCGTAAAGCTCCTCGGGATCGCTACTCCATCTCACAACCCTTTCTATCTCTTCATCGCTCAAAACGTCCGCCTTCGACAAAACCAACACCTGAGGAACGTTCAATCTGAAAACTGCTGAGGAGGCCATGAAAACGAGTGAAACGAATCCAGAGGGCGTTTTCGAAATCACGGGATCGAAGAGGTAAACCGTAACCCCGTTGCCAAAGCATCTAATTATTATCTCCCCACTGCTCCTAAGGGTGAAGAGTTCCATTTGACCCGGGGTATCCACGAGAACTATGTCCGCATCGTAGAGTTCTATCTCGTCCTTCAAATCGTCCGCAATCGTTCCAACTAAGTCCGCACCTATTATCTGGGCGCCGTTGGGTCCAACCTTATACTCCTCCATGATCTTTTCGAGCGTGAATCTCTCTCTCACGTCCACGTCTGGCTCGTATGGCAGTTCTTCAGCCCCGGGATCTAAGTTCACAATTACGTGGCTGATTTTCTTCGTATCCAAGAAGTCCGAAAAGGCCTTTGTTAGATACGTCTTTCCACTACCAGCTGTTCCAATGAAGTAAACGAAAACCTGATCCATAGATCGGGTTTGCACTCGATTAAAAAATTGTCCTTAATGTATGTAGATTACGTAGATTAATTAGGCAATACATATATTCACCGTTCGATACCGTTCATCATGAAAAGGTTCGCGGTGTTGGTAGCGCTGGCAATAACGATATCCCTCTTGGGCTGTCAACAGAAACCTCAAAAGTCGGAGATCATCATATACGGAAGCGGAGCGACTTTCCCTTTACCTCAGATTGAGAAGTGGATAGACGATTACGAAAAACTCCATCCGAACGTGAAGATAGAATACGAGGGAAAGGGGAGCGGTGCAGGGCAGAACGATTTCGAGAAGGGACTTGTTGACTTTGCTGGAACCGACCCACCAGTCAGCGAGGATCTGTGGAAGAAGCTTGAGAGTAGGGGTCAACCCCTTCAGTTCCCAGAGATAGTGGGTGCAGTCGTTGTAGTTTACAACGTTCCGGGAGTTGACAACCTCAAGCTCGACGGAGAAACCCTCGCAAAGATATTCATGGGCGATATAGAGTATTGGGACGATCAAGCTATAAGGG
>Ga0256831_1002079_pt1 | contig 10532 bp, 10 predicted proteins | sample 132544metaG_FD_189087 | JGI IMG/M metagenome (GOLD analysis project Ga0256831, IMG submission 189087) | Hydrothermal vent microbial communities from Lau Basin, Pacific Ocean - 132-544 | ecosystem: Environmental > Aquatic > Marine > Hydrothermal vents | place: Pacific Ocean: Lau Basin | collected... | reverse complement strand
CCTTATACTGGATGTTGGTTTTAAGCCAATATGAACAACAATATCCTGCCCTGACGAAATACCACCGAGAATACCGCCGGCGTGATTAGATAAAAATCCCTGCGCTGTTATTTCATCCCGGTGTTCCGTGCCCTTCTGATTTATACAATCAAAACCAGCGCCAATTTCCACCCCTTTAACCGAATTAATACTCATCATGGCATGTGCAATATCCGCATCCAGACGATCAAAAATTGGTTCCCCAAGACCTGGATACATGCCACTGGCAACCACAGACACTTTGGCTCCAATGGAATTCCCCTCTTTTCTCAGAGCATCCATATAGTCTTCCATGGGTTTTATCTGACGTTCATCAGGACTGAAGAACGGATTATTATTCACCAGCTCCCAGTCAAAATGAGAATCACCGGGTTGAGCGGTTTTAATGGGGCCCAGTTGTGAGAGATAACCCCTGATTTCTATACCATGAACATCTTTAAGGTATTTTTTTGCAATACCCCCGGCAGCTACTCTTGACGCCGTTTCTCTGGCAGAGGAACGGCCGCCGCCACGATAATCTCTAAATCCATATTTCTGCTGATAGGTATAATCAGCATGTCCGGGTCTAAAAGTGTTTTTAATATTGCTATAATCCATAGAGCGCTGGTCTTTATTATAAATAATCAGAGCAATTGGCGCACCGGTGGTGTTACCTTCAAAAATACCCGACAGAATTTGTACTTCATCATCTTCACGGCGCTGAGTAGTATGTCGGGAAGTGCCCGGCTTGCGTCTATCCAGATCAAACTGCAGGTCGGATTCTGATAATTCCAGGCCGGGAGGACAACCATCAACAAGACAACCAATTGCCTTGCCATGACTCTCGCCAAACGAACTTACAACAAATAATTTTCCAAAAGAATTTCCAGACATAGCGTGCCAACCATTGTTAAACCGGGCAAAATCAGTTGCCACCGACTGATTTCCAGGTTAAAAATAAAGTGGGTTAAGAACCCGTGTTTTGAGGATTAAATCACATTCTGCAAACTTTCACAAAAGCGACAGATGGAGTTCATTAATCGTTCAGGATTATAGTGAGATTATATCAGTAAATCAGAACAGAAAGGAGTTCACCATGTTTAAAATTAAACCCATTGCAGGCAATCTGGCCTTTTTAATAGTAATGACTGCTCAAACCCCTTTACCTGCCAATGCCCAGTCCTATGTTTCCTATGAATATGTACCGGTTATCAGTGCCACACCGGTGACTAAAATTGTACAGCATTCCACCCCTTATCAGGATTGCTGGTCCGAACAGGTTCAGGTGGGTCAAAGCAGACCACCTGCTCAAAACAGTTATTTTGATTCCATGTTTGATGAAAACTCATACACCGGTACGATACTGGGTGGTCTGGTGGGCGGCGGCATTGGTAATGCACTGGGACATAGAACCCCCAATAAAAAAGCAGGTGCGGTAGTAGGAGGCTTACTGGGTAGTGCGGTCGCCTACGATATAACGCATAATCGTCGTAAAACACCCGAATTTTATAGTCCCCGTTATGAAACACAGCAACATTGTAAAACCCGATACAAAACTCATGAAGAAGAAAAGGTGGTAGGCTATCGAGTTCGATATCGTTATAATGATAATGAATATACCACCCGTACCAGACACAATCCTGGTGACACCTTACGCCTGAAACTGGTCGCAACCCCCGTGGAGGATTAATATGCGAGCCTTATTAATTGAAGATGAAGTACTACTTCAGGATCAGATCCGTACTCAATTAGAGGCCGAAAACTTTCAGGTTGATGTAACAGGAAACGGTAAGGAGGGCTTATTTTTTGCTTCTGAATACCCGGTGGATGTCGCCATTATTGATATTGGCCTGCCGGAGTTATCTGGTATCGAAATTATCAAACAACTGCGTCAACAGGGCAATACCCTCCCGGTGCTGGTTTTGACTGCACGAGGACGCTGGCAGGATAAAGTTGAAGGTCTGGAAGCCGGTGCCGATGATTACCTGGTCAAGCCGTTTCAGATGGAAGAACTTCTAGCTCGAATTAATGCTCTGCTGCGCAGAGCATCAAACAGTACTCTAACTGAAATTTGTTACGGCTCAATTTGTATTACCCCGGATAGTCAGCAGGTCAGTTTATCTGATCAGCCTCTGGAACTGACAGAATTTGAATATAAAATCCTGGAATATCTGATGCGCCGTCACTCCAGGGTCATATCCAAAACTGAACTGGCAGATTATCTCTATCCTCACGATGAGGATCGGGACAGCAACGTACTGGAAGTTATTATGGGTCGCCTGCGTAAAAAGCTGGATCCTGATGGCCAGTTAAAACCCATTGAAACCGTTCGTGGTCGAGGTTATCAGTTTAATTTAAAATAAATCCGGACTCAGCATTTGAAATACCTGCCTTTTAATCTGCATTCTATTAATAACCGGATTATATCCGGAGCCATCATTGTGGTCTGCCTGTTTATGCTGCTGACAGGATATACTCTGAATCAGTCTTTTTATAATAGTGCCTACTCCGCTCTAAAAGAACGTCTGACCGGACAAATTTATCTGTTAATGGCTGATCGACAGCTCAATGCAAGCAATCTACAAAGTACACCACAGAAACTTTCTGTCGATATTCTGAACAATCCGGACTCCCAATTATCAGCTTATATTACTTTGGCAGACGGCACCATATTATGGCGCTCATCGGGCAGTGACCCCCGCTTTCTGCCGCCCGGTAAAACCATTATTCATGGCAAAAAAGTCTTTCAGACCTTTACGGTTGATAACAAAGCCTATATTGGGCTGAGTATTGCCATCTACTGGAATCCTGATAATCGCCAGACTCCTCTTATATATCATATCAGTGATGATCTCAGTGAGCTGAATCAGACCATTGACACTTATCAGAAAAGTCTCTGGACCAATCTGTTTCTAATGTCACTGACCTTGTTAATCAGCCTGTTTTTCATCCTGCGCTGGGGACTTAAACCATTAAGAGAAGTAGAGCAGGAGATTAAAGCCGTTGAACAGGGACAGCAGGCATTACTGCAACAAAACTATCCTGATGAACTTAAACCCCTGACTCATAATATTAATGAGCTGATCCAGTTTGAACACCAGCAGCAGGAACGCTATCAGAATGCTCTCTCGGATCTGGCTCACAGTCTTAAAACCCCGCTGGCTATTATTCAGGGTCAGCAGTTTGACAAGCAAAATCCAGAACAATATTTGAGCCAGATTAATGATGCCGTACAGCGAATGAATGCTATTGTGGAATATCAGCTCCAGCGGGCAACCACTTCCAGCCTGTCACCACATATACAATATCTGCAGCTGGAACCGGTTACCCTGTCATTACTGGACAGTATGAAAAAAATATATCGTGACAAAACCATCCAGTTTAATGCTTCAATATCACCGGGTCTTCAATATCAAATGGATGAAGGTGATTTTATGGAAATACTGGGCAATCTGCTGGACAATGCCAGCAAATGGTGCAGAGATCAGGTCAGTCTGACATTATCAACAGATAAAAATAATTTATATATCATAGTCCAGGATAATGGTCCCGGAATTAAAGCCGAAAAAATCAATAAAATTACAACTCGCGGTGTACGCATGGACGAATTAACACCGGGTCATGGTGTCGGCCTTGCAATCGTGGTGGATATAGTTAATGCTTATAATGGTAATATTGATTTCAGTTCATCTGATGAAGGCGGATTAAAGGTTTCTGTTCGGTTTAACCTGAATAAATCAGATTAGACGCAAAGTATTATCCCATATAACCAATATTATGGGGCTTATAGCTGAAGACTGACTCATTGAAAATGATTTGATAAGCTGGCTAACGGGTTTATATGACATTACTTATTTTTTATCTGGCACTTGCCTTACTGGTTTCATTTCTATGTTCCATTCTTGAAGCCGTTTTTCTTTCTATGCACAGCAGTTATATTGCCTCTTTAACTGATCAACCCAGGCTTAAACAGCTGCTGAAGAAACTGAAAAAAGATATGGACACGTCCATATCTTCTATTTTAATTCTCAATACCATTGCCCATACTATGGGTGCCGCCGGAGTCGGTGCAGAAGCAGTCAAGCTCTTTGGTATCCAGTGGCAAAGTCTGATTGCTATTATTCTGACCTTACTGATTTTATACTTTTCTGAAATCATCCCCAAAACCATAGGTGCGACCTACTGGCGGGAACTTGCCAGACCCACCGCTTATATTATTAAGTTTTTAAGCTTTATTCTGCTGCCCTTATTATGGATTTCCAGGCAGCTGACCACACGCATAAAAAACCATAAAAAACATGGCCTGACCCGGGAAGAGATCATGGCTATGGCAGACGTAGGTGAAGAAAATGGGGTACTGGCTGAAGAAGAATCACAACTTATTGAAAATCTGCTGACCCTCAAACAAACTCAAATTAAAGACATTCTGACCCCTCGCAGTGTGGTATTTTCACTCAATGCAGAACAAAGTATTGAATCGACTCTGCAGGAAGATAATCTGTTTATCTATTCCCGTATTCCCGTATTCCAGGACAATAAAGACAATATAATCGGTATGGTATTTGCCCGCAGTATTTTAAAAGCGATATCAATGGATCATAAAGTCTCCGAACCACTAGAAAGCCTGATGCACCCTGTACATAGCGTACCGGAACATATGCCGGTTTATTTTTTACTGGATCAATTTATCCATCGAAAAGAACACCTGTTTCTGGTTCACGATGCCTACCGTCAGTTCTCTGGTATTGTCACTCTTGAAGATGCTATAGAAACTCTGCTGGGCAGAGAAATTATTGACGAAGCTGACAAAGTGGATGACATGCAGAAATACGCATTAAAAAAAGCCGCTATGTGGAAAAAACATTTAACAGAACAACAGCTCAGGCCATAATTTTTTAATATACGCCCATCAGTCATGACCAAAATACTGTTCCAGCTGTTCCTTTGTTAATAAGAACACCCCCTGTCCCCCATGCTCAAATTCAAGCCAGTAAAAGGGGATGTCAGGATAGCGTTCCTGCAGGGCATATTCACTATTACCTACTTCAACAATTAATATACCCTCTGGATATAAATGCTCAGCAGCCTGTTCCAACATGGGTATTACCAGCTCCAGTCCGTCATCTCCAGCTGCAAGTCCCAGCTCCGGTTCTGCCTGGTATTCAACGGGCAGAGCAGCCATATCCTGAGCATCCACATAGGGCGGGTTGGATACAATAATGTGATATTGCTGTCCCTTAAGATTACTGAATAGATCCGACTGCACAATATTTACCTGTTCCTCCAGCTGGTGTTTTTCAATATTCTGCAATGCCACGTCCAGTGCATCCTCAGAAATATCCGCAGCATCCACCTCAGCATGTGGAAAATAGACAGCACTGGCAATGGCAATACAGCCGCTGCCAGTACAAAGGTCCAGAATATTTTCTACTTTATCAGGCACCACCCAGGGTTCAAAATGATTTTGAATGAGTTCCGCAATAGGCGAACGCGGCACCAGCACCCTTTCATCAACATAAAACGGCAGACCGCAAAACCAGGCTTCATGTGTCAGATAAGCCGCTGGAATTTTCTCCCTGGCTCTTTGAAACAAGATATTACTAACGGCTTTTTTTTCGTTTTTAGTTAATTTTGAAGAAAAATAGACCGAATGGGTATCAGGTTCAAGATTCAATGTATGCAATACCAGATAAGCAGCCTCATCAATGGCACAGGAATTTCCATGACCATAATAAAGACCTGCCTGTTTGAAGAGACTGGCACCAAAGCGAATAAAATCTGTAATGGTATTCAGATGTAAAATTATATCTTCTTTTTTATAGGCAATATTTGCCATATTAACCTCATTATTAATAAGCTGTTTACATTTATGCAACACTAACGACTTAAACACCTTCCAACAGAATTACTGGCACATAATTTACCATCAAACCAGATGGTATTGGATAATTTTGCACCTGCCAGTTTAATTCCTGCTGCTTTTGCATGTGTTAAATCAGCATAACTTAAATCTGCACCGCTGAAATCAGCCTTACTAAGATTAGCACCTCTTAAGTCTGCTGCTCTTAAAGAAGCATTGCTGAAGTCTGAAGAACTTAAATCCGAGAGGGATAAATTAGCATAATCCAGACTGCTGTCTAATAATTTGGAATGACTAAAACGACTGTTTTGTAATAAGCTATTTTTAAAACTGGAATGAGATAAATTAAGTCCGCTAAAATTCCTGCGCTGCAAATGGCAGCCATCAAAAATGCTGTTTTCCTGTCCTTTATCTGCACAGTCTACGTTTAATAAAGGATTATCCGGTGTAAAAACAAACATGGCATAAATAATCACTCCAATCACTGCAAAAACAGATAGCAGACCTAAGACACTGACTGTTTTTATTTTTAAATGGGTTACTTTTTTTCTTGGCTGGTAAATCAGCTGATTACCCTCTTTATCAGTTTCTCTAATTTCTTCTCGTTCATCCGCCCAGCGACGAGCTGCTTTCAGGCGTTCCTTATAATTGTCTTCATTGCGATGTTTCAGTACCTCCGGCATTACATCACGGATGCTTGAAGCCTTACGCCAGGTTTGCTTGTCCTGACTCAACATATCCGATGGATGAACTCTGCCCAGTAAAATCTGCTTACTGATCAAACCTGCCATAAAAGGTCCGGTAATACGTCCTTTTCTTCGGATATACCAGAGTTGATTGTCTCGGCTCATAAATTTTAATTTTCCAGATTAGGTTTTTATTAATAATTTTGGTTTATACTAAAATATAGACGAAATTAAATAAATATCAGAACATGCAGCCAATTGACCTCTCCAGACTGGTAAAAAACATCAATACCAGTGAAACGGAAACCACAACTTCACCTGAACGCCGGGTTGATGACGCCATGGTGGAAAAGCAACGTCTGGCCATAGCTCTGCTGCTGAAACAAACGGTTCAAAACCTCACCCAGGACGGTTTACCTAGCATTGATAGCCAAAAAGCCATTATCAGTGCCAAAAAAATTTTTCCCTCTGAATTTACCCAGCTCTATATTCAGGAACGCCTGCAGCAGCACAGGATTGCAGAAAGTCTGGCCAACCAGGTAATTAAACCCGTTCTATTAAACAAATCGACTGTCAGTCAATGGTTTTCCGGACAGTTAATTCAGGCCATTGTCTATCAAACGACGGTCAATGGTTTGAGCTCATTGCTGGTTAATGCTCAGGGACAATTTGATCCTGCTCTACTCGCGCAAATATCAAAGACTCAAATCAGTGAACAATTAATACGCCAGTCACAGCAGGTAAATATTAAAACCGCTTTATCATTACAGACCGGCCAGCAATTACTGCTTGAGGTCATAAAAGAGCCTGACCAGTTTAGTTTCAGGTTACACTCAAGCCCGTCACAAAGTCAGAAAATCAGCGAACACCTTAATCAACTGCTCAATAAACAACAATCTTTAAACCAGATTCTTAGTTCATTAAATGAAATCACTCATCAAAATGCAAGTGCCCGTAACGTATTTACCCCGCGTTTTATAGAACAGGTGGAAAAAATCATTCAGCAAACTCCGCAATTATCTCAGCTGGGCAAGTCTCAGGATTTAAAGAATGCCCTGCAGAACTCTGGTCAGTTTCTGGAAAACAGCCTGAGCCCAGCGAATCGCTCCCCGACGGGGAGCGATTTTAAAGCCGGCTTAATGCAATTACAGTCCATGATACTGAATAATGAAGCCGTCATTATTCCCAAAAACCTGTCCCGTCAGAGCAGTACTTATAACACCATTGCCCAAACCCATTTACTGGGACTGCAAAGCAGCATCCATCAGTTTTTTGAGTTACCCGCCAAAGTAATACATGCCCAGGTACAAAAACCTTTAGCACCTGAAATGAGTCTTTTTTTACTGCATAATCCTCTCATTATTCAGGCAAAAATAGTAGATCAGCTGGAAGGTGCACTGGCACGTATTATCAGTGGTCAGTTACAAAGCAGAGAAAGTGGGGAGCAGGCTGTTTTCAGTTTTGAGTTGCCTTTTCGACATAATAATCAAACTGAGGTTTTGCAACTTAAAATCAGAGAACAATTAAAACAGGAAGAAGCTCAAAAAGGCAATAAAATCTGGACAGTGAACCTGGCTTTTAATCTACAGAGTCTGGGCGGTATTCGAATTTACATGACCCTGGACCAGATGGAACTTGCCATGCAGATCTGGACCGAAGAAGCCCATACACAAATACTATTCCAGCAAAATTTTTATCAACTCAAGGAACGACTTCTGGATGCGGGTTTTAACATTTCACAATTAAAAGCCTATCATGGTATTCCTGACTCCGCCGTAAAAGAACAGCAGGACAGCCCATTTATAATTAATGAACAGGTGTAAATTGAAAGCCAAAAAAAAACATAGAAAAAATACCGGGGACACTATTAAACAGGCCATCGCCCTGCATTATGATGAAGCTAAAGCCAGCCCTGTTCCCCAGGTCACAGCCACCGGCCAGAATGATATTGCAGAACAGATAATCAGTCTGGCTCGTGAACACAACATACCCATTCACAAAGATGCAGATCTGGCGGTATTACTGGCGCAATTAGAACTTTACGAAGATATTCCGGAGACTCTTTATCAGGCCGTGGCTGAAGTACTGGCCTTTGCCTATATTGTGTCCGGAAAACAACCCGAAAAATTTAAAGGACAATAACCCAATAGCAATACCCTGGCTTATCTACCAACATTAAACATTATGGGCTGTTAAATTTTTAACGCGAGTAATAAGCTATTATAGATGCTTTTGCCAGAGTATACTTATTAATCATAAAACCCGTTAATGCCGGTGAAGATTGGGCATCCAGATCCAGCTTTTCTGTATCAAGCGCATAAACAGTGAAAATATAGCGATGGGCTTTGTCTCCTTTGGGAGGACATGCGCCGCCATAACCGGCACTGCCAAAATCAGTGACGCTTTGAATACTTCCTTCTGGTGCGATATTTTCTTTTAAATTTCCTGCTCCGGACTTTAAAGAAGATACACTGGCTGGAATATTAAAAACAACCCAGTGCCACCAGCCGCTGCCTGTAGGAGCATCCGGATCATAAACAGTGACGGCAAAACTTTTAGTATTTTTCGGTGCATCATGCCAACTCAACTCTGGAGATATATTTTGTCCTTTACAGCCAAAACCAGAATATACCTGCTGCTGGGAAAGTTGTCCGCTGATATCAGTACTTGTAAGAGTTAATCCCTGGGCAAAACTGTTTGATGCGATAAATATCATTAGAGCGAGTATTACTAAGAATTTATTCTTCATTGAATTTCCCAATATTTTTACCCAGCACCTCGTAAGGCTTCGTCCTTAAAGTCAAGGATAGCGGAGGTGACAACTATTTCCCAAAAGCCTCATCTTTTAAGGCGAGGTACTGAGTTTACAGTAGAATTTATATTTCCAGGTAACAAAAAATGTAACGACTAAGTATAAATTACCGTATATGGCTGTAGAATTACAATTATTTTTAATAAATAAACTGATCTTTACCATGTTACAGAAAAAAAAATTTAAATATCTCGTCATAATAGCAATTGCTCTGGCTATTGGTCTAGCGCTGCTGCTTTCTCATATGATACTGGAACAATACCAGTCCAGTAATTCAGTCTGGCCGTTATTCTCTTTAACTGAAACGCTGCAGATGATCCGTAATTCCGGCCATTGGGGTGTGCTTGTCTCCCTGGGATTAATGATTATTCATTCTGTTATACCCTTCCCATCAGAATTCGTAGCCATTGCCAATGGTATGATATATGGCCTTTTCTGGGGTGTTGTTATTACCTGGAGTGGCGCCATAATGGGTGCGAGTATTTCTTTTGCCCTGGCTAAACGTTTTGGCCGCCCCTTTATCAATCGCTTTTTAGCAAAACAGCAACAGGAAAAACTGGATAACTGGACAAAACATTATAGCACCGGGGCCTTGCTATTTAGCCGCTTTATTCCAATTATTGCATTTAACCTTATTAACTATGCTGCTGGTCTGGCAAATGTAACGTGGTGGAAATTTTTATGGACCACTGGTTGTGGGATCCTGCCACTTACAACTTTAATGGTTGTAGCGGGGGATCAAATTCAGACACTGTCAATAAACTGGTTTATATTTATTTTAACTATAGGATTAGTTTGCTGGTATATTATTCACCACTGGACACATTATCATAAAACCAGACCCCCGGGTCGCTAAATTATGTTCCGGCCCTGCCCTCTGATTTACAACTAAAACTGGAATTTTTTATTTTTCAGGTTAAAATAGAGCCTCTTTACTTATCAGGACGACAGGTAAAGACAATACAGGAACATAATCATCAGCAAAATACGCACCGATAAGGATATCAATTATGCCCACCCGCCAGACATATGCTCCCGGCAATACCCAGCGCCTGACACTGGACATCAGCCATTGTCTGGAAGAGACCCGGATATTTGAACTTAAGGGCCAGCAAACCCTGTCCGCCCCTTTTGAACTCAGTGCCCGCTTTATCTG
>Ga0256831_1002078_pt1 | contig 10532 bp, 9 predicted proteins | sample 132544metaG_FD_189087 | JGI IMG/M metagenome (GOLD analysis project Ga0256831, IMG submission 189087) | Hydrothermal vent microbial communities from Lau Basin, Pacific Ocean - 132-544 | ecosystem: Environmental > Aquatic > Marine > Hydrothermal vents | place: Pacific Ocean: Lau Basin | collected... | reverse complement strand
CAATATTACAAATGCTGATATTTATGTTGATGGTCTAAAAGTCGCGAATGCTGCAAATTTAAACTTTATTTTTCTCTTTTTCTATTCAAAATTAACTTTAATTGATTTAAATATAGATAAAAATTTACACTCAATGGCACCTAAAAAAATAGATAATTTTACAGCTACCTATTCAATACTCAATCCTCTTCACATTGTCTTAGCAGGTAATGGTTCAATTGGAGAAATGGTCGGTAGTGTTGATTTAGTCAATAGAAAAGTAAGAGTAGATATTACAAAAGATAAAGAGTTACAAACAATTAAAAAATTCTTGAAAAAAGATGCAAAAAAAGGATGGTACTATGAAACAAATTATTAGTAGTAAACATCTCTCTAGTTTAATTTTTATTCTATCTATTATAATTAGCATAAAAGTTATTTGGATTGTAGTATCAATTCTATTTTTACCTAAGTCAGGAGAAAATTACCATGAGCCAAGTCGAGTAAAAAAGCTCTACTATCGTGTACATTTTACAAGTAAGTCAAATGTAATTACAGAAGAAGAACGTAAAAAACAACAAATGGCTAAAACCGTCAATTCAATGAAGGGGTATAGACTTTTAGGACTATATCATAATGTTGCAAAAAAAGTTTTAGTCATTACCGTTGAAAAAGCTAATAAAACAACTGTATTATCTAAAGGTGAAGTGATTGATGGATTTAAACTTATTTCAGCTGGTGAAGATTATGTAATTTTTAAGAAATCTAGTAAAAGTTTTAAACTAAGTTTATCTAAAATAACAAAACAGATGAAACGTGTTTCTGGTAGTTCACACAAAGAGACGAATAAAATAAAAAATTCAACTATTGTTGAGAGTGAAACAGGAGTAAAAGAGATTCCAAGAACACTACTTAGCTCCTATATAAAAGACAGTGATAAAATATGGAAAGATATTGCTATTGTACAAAATAAAAAAAATGGTGTAAGTGATGGATTTAAAATTAATTATGTCAAAGAAGGTAGTGACTTTGAAAAACTTGGACTAAAAAGAGATGATATACTAGTAGAAATTAATGCAGAACCACTTAACTCATTAAGCACTGCAATGAAACTATTTAATGAAATAAACAATATAGAAAATTTAACATTAACCGTTATAAGAAATGGTAAACGAGAGGAGATCGAATATGAAATTCAGTAAAATTGCATTAATATTGATTTTTGCTTTAAGTACACAGATACAAGCAAAGAAAGTAAATATTAATTTCTCAGATTTAAAAGTTAGTGATTTTGTCAAAATGGTTGGTAAAATTACAGGAAAAAACATTTTAATTAATGAAGATATAAAAGGTAAAATAAATTTTGTTGCCAATAAAGAGGGGGTAGAAAAAAGTGAATTAATCCCTCTTCTTAACGCTATTTTAAGAACTAAAAAGCTGACTTTAGTCAACAAAGGCTCCTACTATCAAGTAGTTAAATCAATCACAGCAGCTTCCGAGGGGCTACCTGTTAGCCACAATATTAGACAAGGTGGAAGTACAATGAAGACTGTTGTTTTCCAACTCTCTAATGTTAATGCTGCCGTTATTCGTAATAAAATAAAGCCCCTACTCAGTAAAAATGCTAAAATTGTCTCTTTTAAGAAAAATAATTTACTCTCCATTACAGCATTTCCAAGTACTCTAAAGTCAATTAAAGCACTTATTGATGAAATTGAAAATAAAAAAGCAAAAAATAGTATAGTAGTACATCTTCAACATGCACAAGTTAAAGATGTCTTTCCTAATATACTAGCTATGTCAAAAGCTCTCTACCCTCAAGACATTTCTTCTGAAAAAGTTGATGTTCTCCAAGATGTTAGTGGAAATTCTATTATTTTAGTTGGACGCAAAAAAAATGTACTTCGTATACAAAATTATATTGGTCAACTAGATACAGAAGGGGAGGCAGATGTTCAAAAAATGCATGTTATTCCTCTCTCTAACTCTAACGTTGAAGAGATGGAAAAGATTTTAGCAAAAATTGTTCCTCAAATGACAGGTGTAGGAGCAGTAGGTCCCGTTGCTAAAGGAGGGAAACCTGTACAAAAAGCTGTTATTGCCTCAGATATTGAAAGAAATGCAATAATTGTCCTTGCCAATGCAAAACAGTATGAAAATATTTTAGATACTATTAAAAAATTAGATGTTGAAAAGGCACAAGTTTATATTCAAGCTAAAATTGTTGAGGTCAATACTGATTTAGCTGAAAATATTGGAATTAAATATGGGCTTAATGGTGGGGCGATTACCTCAAATGGTCTCTTCTCTCTAGCTGCAAATGCTGGAGCTCCTGCCCTTTCAATGTCACAAGAGCTTTTAGGGTTTTTAAATGGTAATCAAGAGACACGTTTTGATAACAATGGAAATGCATATACTACCAATTCAAGAGCTTTTGAATTTGGAGCTGTATCTAAAGTTTTTGCTCTAGGTGCACAACTTGACCTATTAAAACAGAATGGTGCTGCACAAATTTTATCTAAACCTTCTATCTTATCAACCAACAATAAAGAGGCAACTATCTATGTTGGTCAAACCAAATCTATTATAACCCAGTCACAACAAAGTACCCAAGGTTCTTCAAATGTACTTAATAACTATTCACGAGAAGATATTGGTATTACCTTAAAGGTAAAACCAAGACTCTCTTCTAACAATAAAGTTTCATTAGATATAGAGACAACTATTGAAGATATTGTACCTGGTTCAGGTACAGCAGCTGATAGACCTACCACAACTAAGCGTTCAGTTAAGACTACAGCTATTGTTAATCATGCTGAGACCATTATCTTAGGAGGGTTAATTAAAAGTGCTGATGGTAATTCTGTTACTAAAGTACCTATATTAGGTGATATACCTATTATTGGTCGACTCTTTACATCAAAAGGTAACTCTAATAGTAAAGTTAATGTAGTCATCTATATTACACCTTATATTATTCAAAAAAGTTCAGATTTGACAACTTTACGTGTTCGTTTAGCTGAATTAGACTCAATTCAAAAACAATACGATAAAATTATAATGGCTCAATTAGAAGAAAAGGGAGACAATAAGAGTAAAGAAAAAGTAAAAGATAAAACTTTTTCAACAACATCAAGTTTAACAAATGCAAATTATGATAACCGATATTCACGTACCCATTATACTCCTAGAATTGAAAAAACTAAACCAGCTATAAACCCTGTCCCAGCGGCTGCAACAAGTATTAAAACCGTGCAAAAGAATCCTCCAACAGTAGCATCTCAGCTTCCTATTGTAGAGTCTACACCTATTTCACAAACAGATGTAGAAGATAGTGACTATGTAAGAAGTGAATCAATCATGGATACCCTTAGTCAAGACAATGCTGTAAATCTAGATAATCTTAATGCAGATATTGACTACCAACCAGTTGCACCTACACAAGAGAGCTATTAGATGATACGCTTATCACTTTTAGAAAATGTTGACCTAGAGCCTTTTTGGAATGATGAGATTGACAATAAACTTGCCATGAAACAACATTTACTTTTTGCTAATGTACAAAGTAAACCTTGTGCTATCGTTCAAAAAGAGAGTTTAGCTCTTGCACTAAATCACTACTCTAAATTAGATATTGATTACCCTATTATTGAATTAGATGAAGGTAGCTTTGAACGTTTACGTCATAAATTTAGAGAGATTCAAACAGGTTCAGATTTTGAACATGTAGATACAACCTCCGATGACATTATTGAGGTAGAATCAGACCTGCTAGATTTTATTCGTAACTCACAAGATTTACTCTCCAATGAAGAGTCAGCACCTGTTGTTAAATTGGTCAACTCACTCTTTTTTCAAGCCATTAAAAAAGGGGCTTCAGATATTCACATTGAGACTTTAGAGAAAAAAGGTGAAGTGCGTCTACGTATTAATGGTGCTTTAAAGAAACACTTGGATATTGACAAAAATATTACAGGTTTAGTTATTTCTCGTATTAAAGTTATCTCAAACCTTGATATTTCTGAAAAGAGAATCCCACAAGATGGACGTACACAAGTAAGTATCTCTGGAAACAGCTTAGATATTAGGGTTTCAGTACTTCCTACCTATCATGGTGAACGTGTTGTTATGAGGCTTCTAATGACTTCAGAGAGTATTCCCACCCTACAAACACTTGGTTTCTCTGATGATATTACTCAAAATCTAAATAGACTTCTTACTCACCCTCATGGAATGATATTGGTCACGGGTCCTACAGGTTCAGGTAAATCAACTACCCTACACGCTTGTCTACAACACATTGCAACACCTGATAAAAATATTATTACCGTTGAAGACCCAGTTGAGTATAATGCCGAAAATGTCAACCAAATTCAAGTTAATACTAAAGTAGGTCTTACATTTGCAGCAGGACTACGTTCTATTTTAAGACAAGACCCAGACATTATTATGGTAGGGGAGATTCGTGATGCTGAAACAGCAGATATTGCCCTTCGTTCTGCTCTAACAGGTCACCTTATGCTCTCTACTTTGCATACCAATGATGCTACCTCTGCTATTTCAAGACTTTTAGACATGGGAATTGAAGATTTTTTACTTACTTCCACCCTACTAGGAGTCTTAGCCCAAAGATTAACACGTAAATTATGTACCGAGTGTAAAGCACCCACACCTTTAGCACCTACTATTCTACAAGAACTAGAACTACCCAACCAAGTCTACTTTAAAGCCCAAGGGTGTACAGAGTGTGATTTTACTGGCTACAAAGGAAGACAAGCTGTTGGTGAACTGTTTGTTATGAATGACCATGTCAAAGAGATGATGAAAGATGGACTCAATGACCATCAAATTCGTATTGAGATGAAAAAACATGGTATGAAAACTATTGCTGATAGAGTAAAAGAGATGCTTTTACTTGGTGAAACTTCTTATGAAGAGGCTATCCGTATTGGGATTATGGAAGATTAACCTATGAGAGCTAAAAAAGGATTTACTCTTATTGAAGTCATTATATCTATTATTTTACTCTCTTTGGTACTTATGGCACTCTATAAAAGTGCCGAAATTCTTCGTAAATCAAATATTCATCTATTTGAATATCTACAAAAATCAACCAAAAGTCTTAAAGGGACAAAAACTCTCTTTATGGATTTAATACACTCAGATTATAATATTACAATCGACACAAAAGAGAAATTTCATAGACTCACACTTGCAAATACAAGAAACTCTCTTTATGGAAAGGAGAGAGTAAAAGTTGTTTGGCTTGTTCATAAAAATAACAATACTCTTTTACGTCTTGAGGGTACTAAATACGATATTCCTCTAAAGAGTGAACAACATGTAGAAGTTGATGTAATTGCTAAAAATATTGAACTTTTTAAAATTTATAAAAGTAAAACAAAAACAAAAATTTTAGCCATGATTAAAGTCAAAGGTCAAGAGCCTCAAATGTTTATGTGTCAAAATATTCAAACTGCACCTCCAAAACCTAAAAAACCACAAAAAACTAATAAACCTAAATCAAATGTTAAATAGAGTTAAAAATGAAAAAATTTTTATTAACTTATTGGCTTGGTATAGCTATTCTATTTGCAATATTTTATTGGGATTTATCACCAATAAGTGCAACTATAAATAACATACAAACCAATTTAACAGCCTTGTTAACCTCCTTGAGCCTACCAAGTGGAATGATGGAGGAACATAAAATATTTATTAACCCCCATTATACTTTAGTTATAGAAAAAGCTTGTAATGGTATGATTCCCTATCTCTTTTTCTTAGCTTCTATTATTGCTTTTCCCTCTAGCTTAATACACAAAGCCAAATGGGCTATTCTGGGTTACTTTTTTATTACGCTAATAAATATTTTCCGTATATGGTTTGTTACTCAGTTTGTTTTGAAAGAGAAAAGTAACTTCTCTTTGGCACATGATTATCTAGGAAATGGAATCCTAATTTTAACAGGGCTTTTACTCTTTACCTCTTTTGTAAAAACCAAATTAAATTTTTCTAAACAATCACTGACACAAAATTCGATATAATCTTCCCAATAAAACTTTGGGAAATAGAAATGACTGTAACTAAATACTCTGCAAATGGGAATGACTTCATTCTTATTATTAGAAAAAAGAAAAAAGACCGTTCAAAGTTGGCACAACGTCTTTGTCATCGACAAAATGGAGTTGGGGCTGATGGGCTTGTAGTTGTCATGCCTCACTCTGAATACGATTTTGAATGGGACTTCTATAATGCCGATGGAAGTCGTGCTACCATGTGTGGAAATGCCTCTCGTGCTGTTGCTCACTACGCAATGGGAAAAGGTATATCTGCTGATGGAAAAGCTGAATTTTTAACAGGAGCAGGAGTTATTCGTGCAACTGTTAATGGAAACTATGTTGTCACAGACATGACTAAACCGACTATTTTAAGCCAAGAGCTTGAAGAGGATGGAGAAGTTTGGTGGTTTGTAGATACAGGAGTACCTCATTTAGTGGCAATTCATGACGATATTGAAAAGTTTGACCTGACACAAGCAAAACGTTTAAGAGACAAGTACAATGCAAACATAGATATATGTAGAGTAGAAGATAATACCCTTTATGTACGAACCTATGAGCGTGGTGTAGAGGACGAAACTTTAGCTTGTGGAACAGGTATGGTAGCATGTTTTCTTAGAGCCAATTTAGAGAAGCTTGTAGATAATAATGTACGTGTCTTTCCTAAATCAGGAGATGAACTCTATGTCTCACTTAAAGATGGAACTTACCAATTTGGTGGTCAAGTTACAAAAACATTTATAGCTGAAACCATAGAATAAAACACAATTACACCACAATTTTTATGATAAAATAAAATTGTAGATTAATTTTAAGAAAAAAAAGGAAAAAAATGAAAAAAATAATTATGCTCTTACTCTTAAGCACACTATTGTTGCTTTCCAAAACATTAGTAACTGTTAATGGACATAAGATTACAGACACTCTACTCTCACCAACATTTAAACAACTAGATGAACAAAAACAGCAACAACTTATTGAACAACTTATTAAAGAAGAAGTTCTTTATGCTAATCTATTAAAGACTCCTTTAGCAAAAAGTAAAACCTTTAATAAGGTATTTAATCAACAAAAAAGGTTAGTAGAGAAGCAATATGGTAAAAAGCTAAACAAAGAACAACTACGTAGTATTAAAGGTGCTATTGTTGTCTCTTTATACCAACAAGACCTATTTAAAAAAGCTAAAGTCAAAGCAAGTGAAATAAAAAAATTTTATAAAAATAATCCTAAATTGATGAATTACCCTGACTCTATTGAAATTGCAAACATTGTTCTAAAAGATAAAAAAACAGCAAATTCTGTTTTAAAAGCACTTAAAGGTTCAACTAACTTAGATAAAGCATTTATCGAGATGGCTCATAAACATAAACAAAATGGATATATGGGATGGTTTGGAAAAGCTTCTGTACCAAGCAATTTATTTGATAAAGCTTACAAATACAAAAAGAAACGACTACTAAATGCACCTGTAAAAACAAAACATGGATATAATGTAGTCTATCTAATCAATAAAAAACCAGCAGGAAAACTTACATTTAAAGAGGCTAAACCTAAAATTGAGCAACTACTTAAAAAGCAACAAGTGATGAAAAAACTACAAAGTAAAGTTGAAAAGCTCTATGGAGAAGCTGAAATTGTCTATTAGAAAAAAGGAGTACTATACTCCTTTTTTCTCTCTTCTGTGATCTAAATAGGTTATAAGTAATATAATCGCTACACCCAAATCTATCATAACATCAGCATAATTAAACACAGCAAAATTAAAACCACAATGCCATGCAACATAATCAACTACTCCCTCATGTATGAAACGGTCATATAAATTACCTAAAGCACCACCAATAATTAAACCTATCGCAAAAGCATACTTTTTTAAATACCCTTCATAAAAGACAAAAACTATAATTCCTAAAACCATAACAAGTTGTAGAAATTTTAAATTATCCCCTAAAAAAGACAACAAAGAAAATGCTACACCTCTGTTATAATGTAATTCAAGGTCAATACAAGCTCCTTTAGCAATTGTCATGTATTCTACACCATTAACGGCATCCATTGCCATTACTTTTAAACTTTGGTCAATCACAAAAGTACCAATAGCTACCAATAAAAAAATTAATATGTTACGTATCATTACTGTAATGCCTTTTTGAAAAAAGTTACGGTTTTATCCATCATTTTTAATAAATTAGCTTGGTTTTCACCTTCAAGTAAAATTCTCATAAGATTTTCAGTACCAGAGTAACGTACTAAATAACGAATTCCCTGCTTTTCTATATCATCAAATAACTCTTTAGCTCCCTTAATTTCATTAATAGGAAGTTTATGTGAAATCTTAATATTTGCTTGTTCTTGAGGATAAAGTCTAAAAACATTAAAAGCTTCACTTGCTGTTTTACTGGTCTCTTTCATATAGGCAAGTGCTTGGAGTGCTGAGACAAGACCATCACCTGTTTTTGCAAAATCGGAAAAGATAACATGACCACTCTGCTCTCCTCCAAAGTTTGAACCTATTTTTTTCATAACCTCTAGCACATTTTTATCGCCAACATCACTACGCTCTAACTCTAAGCCATGAGATTTTAGATAGTCTGCTAATGCCCCATTACTCATGACTGTAGCAACCACTTTTTTATTGGCTAATTTTTTCTCATTTTTAAGATGAATTGCTAAAGCCCCAATAAGTTTATCACCATCTACAACATTACCTTTCTCATCAACAATCAAAATTCTATCAGCATCACCATCTAAAGCAATTCCAATATCGGCACGTGTTTCAATAACCTTTGAAGCCAAAGCTTCAGGATGGGTTGCTCCACAATTAGTATTAATATTGTAGCCGTCGGGTTTATCTGCTAACACAATCACTTCAGCACCCAATTCACGAAGTACTGTAGGAGCAACAATATACGCTGCACCATTTGCACAATCAACTACAATACGTTTACCATAGAGTGAATAGTTCTTTGGAAAAGAGTTCTTAATATGAACAATATAACGACCAATAACATCATCAATACGTACTGAACGTCCTATCTCTTTTTTAGTTACAAAAGCACTTTCGATAGTTTCCATATTATGAAAAATTTCTTCAATTTTAGACTCACAATCTCTACTTATCTTATTGCCATCTGCACCAAAAAATTTAATACCATTATCATAATAGGGATTATGTGATGCAGTAATCATAATTCCTGCATCACAACGCATATTTTCGGTAATAAATGCAATCGCAGGAGTCGGCATAGGACCTATCTGAATAACATCAAAACCAACAGCTGTTAGTCCTGAGACCAAAGCATTTTCAATCATATAACCAGAACGACGAGTATCTTTACCCACTAAAATTTTATTGTATTTACTTGTTTTTCTTAAATATATTCCTGCTGCAATAGCTAAACGCATCACATTAATAGGATTAAGTTTCCCCCCTGCTAAACCTCGTACACCATCAGTTCCAAATAGTTCCATATAATTACTCCTAATAAATTCTATATAATTTTATCATATTTATTTCGATTAAGTCTAAAGAGATATAATATCCCCATTAAAAAATCATCTTCCATTACGTATTATGGAAGAGAAAAAGGTTAATTTTGAGTGAAAATTTGATTGGTTATATTGATAACCTTGGAAATATTATAGATACACAGAGTGCTAGTGAAAACATTGATGCACAAGCTATTGAGTATAACAACTCACCTGAAGCGTTAGAGATTATTAGACACTCTACAGCACATCTTATGGCACAGGCTATTACAGAGCTTTACACCAATGCCAAATTTTTTGTAGGTCCAAATGTAGATGAGGGGTTCTACTACGACTTTAAAGTTGAGGAGAAGATTGGTGAAGAAGATTTAAAGAAAATCGAAAAGAAGATGAAGGAACTCATCAAGAAAAAGTATAAAATTGAGAAGTATGAGATAACTAAAGCCGAAGCCATAGAGAAGTTTGCGAATGATGACTTAAAACAAGCTGTACTTACTCGAATTCCTGATGGAGTAGTTTCTGTCTACAGACAAGGCGATTTTGAAGACCTCTGTCAAGGACCTCATGTTCCTGCACTTAGATTTTTACATAACTTTAAATTAACTCGTGTGGCAGGTGCTTACCTTGGTGGTGATGAGACTAAAGAGATGTTAACTCGTATTTATGGTATTGCTTTTGCTGATAAAGAGTCACTAAAAGATTACATCAAAATGATGGAAGAGGCTAAAAAACGTGACCACCGAAAAATTGGTGCAGAGATGGAACTCTTTATGTTTAATGAAGAGAGTGGTGCTGGATTACCATTTTGGATGCCAAAAGGTTCACGTCTACGTTACAAGCTAGAGAACATCTTACACAAAGCTCATAGAAAAAGAGGTTATGAGCCTGTAAGAGGTCCAGAGATTTTAAAAGCTGACATGTGGAGAACCTCTGGACACTACGCTTGTTATGGTGAAAATATGTACCTTACAACCATTGATGAACAAGAGTATGGGATTAAAC